>Ga0307515_10018716_pt1 | contig 12504 bp, 15 predicted proteins | sample 17_EM_MG_FD_194513 | JGI IMG/M metagenome (GOLD analysis project Ga0307515, IMG submission 194513) | Populus trichocarpa ectomycorrhiza microbial communities from riparian zone in the Pacific Northwest, United States - 17_EM | ecosystem: Host-associated > Plants > Roots > Unclassified | place... | reverse complement strand
CGGTAGTCGCGGGGACAGTGGTCGCTGACAAGGAATTCTGAAATTGATAAATGGCGGACACGAATGCCTCCATTGGTCCCTTCGTCTCGATATAGCAAAGAGCTGAGCTCATTCACCCACATTTCGACGAGGTTGGGTTCCACTCCCGCCAGCTCTGCAATTGTTTTCTCGCATAGGGTGCGGTATGGAGCCGCTGTGAGAAGGACACCAATCATCCGTTGAAACTCGGTTTTACGATGCTCTACTCGCGACTCTAGGATACTTGAGTAAAGTCTGTATAGAGTTTCCAACCCAGCACTAGCTGAATCTTCGGAGGCTGCCTCCAAAAATTTGGTGGGGTCCCCACAATGCTTGAGGGCGAGAACAAGGGTCTTGATGAATATAAAGAGACCGTTCGCCCGAGAGGTAACTCTGTTCAAAAGCGATTCTTCTGGCCAAGGCGCAGAGAGACACCATTTTCGGCCGACCGGGTCAAACTCGCTTCGAGCGAAAGCTCGCAGATCTCCGCTGGCTTCTTGATCTGTAGCCAGATCACATCCCAAGTACGACGACTGGGTGAGTCCATCAAAGAACCACCGGATATCAGCTTCGGGTCTGCTGGTGATGATAATTTTCAGCCACGAAGCACGTGTAGCGGCGCTTGTGAGAAGCCTCAGGAGGCGTGGACGACTACGATCGTCGCCGCATTCGTCGAATGCGTCAATGACAAAGACGAGGGAATCGTTTGGGCGTTTAGGAAGGTTATCGAGCAAGTCAAAGAGGAATGAGTCCTTCATTGACTCTGATGTGAGGTTTGGGTCGTTACGAAGACAATTTGCCGTGATGCTTCGAAAGGGGGGGTAGACTCTGGCGAGTTTGTAGATGAGACTCGGGAGGATATTTCGGGGCTTGCTCAGGTTCGGATCATCCCTCCGGCAGAAAAAGCCCCCAGCAAGCTGTCCTTGATCATGGAGGCTTGCACAGATCGAATGAGCCAACGATGTTTTACCGATTCCGGGCAAGCCGTAGATCCAGTATGTATTGCTCTGAGGAAGATCTTTCTTTTCCGATTGATGGGACACCCAATCTACGATCTCCTTGAGGCGAGATTTACGGGTGTCATCCATACAGCGGAGGTCTTGGTCATAGCCGGTTTCGATAGGTTTAAGCTGCTTGAGTAGAAGGTCTTGCTCTACTAGCTCTACATGAAACTACTGAGAATACACTCGTGCGGCATTGGGACAATGAGTGCTTACCACCCCTTTTCGCTAGGCGCAGCGTCTCAACCTCGACTGCACTCAGGAAGTCTTTAATGACAGTAGCTAACTCTTCGCCCAATTTTTCCATCGTGTCATTTTCCCTCGAATAAATCAGCGCACCCCCTGCTCGCTCTGCGACCATTAGCATCGGCGGAATCCAGAAAAGAGATAGCCTACTGAATCACCCACGCTTGACGTACTCGCATAAAAATTTGGCGATCTCTTGCATTGATTTGAACATTCGCGGTATTATTTCACCCAAGATATCTGTCTCTTCGCTGAGAATTTCGTCCGCGACCTTCTCCGCCAAACGCGAGACATGCTTCAACTGATCCAACAGATTCAATGGCATCTGATCGTATTTGTTTTGTTCCTTCAAGAGCTGGACGATCAAGCATTACCTCTGCTTTCGATAACGCCAGTAGAGAGCACGAACCTCAAATGTGACTTTGGCAACACCTAAGACAACCTTTGCGATCTGGTCGAACTAAGAGGTGTCAACGTCCTGTTAAATTCCGTACGGGCAGAGCTGACCTCAGCCAATGCAGCGCCAAGTCGAATCCCTTTTTCCAAAGTCCTCTCCATCGTTTTACTCATCAGTGGCTTGAACTCCTTCATCAGATCTTCAAGGTTTTGGAGCGATGCGCGTAGCGGTTCCGTCTATGTGGGCAATTGTTAGCTCGCTGATGTGGGTCGCGGTAAAGTGACGAACGGTAGTATTCGCAGAGAATCGCAATACAAGAGACACACGATGTTTTCCAAAGTCAATATCCCCTGCCCTTCTCTGTCAGACATGAGCGGACCAGGTCGCCATCACGACTGACTCGGTATAATAAATTCATGCCTTGTGGAGCTCCAATAGTCATCGGAGAGTCCTTGTAGGTCGATATCTTCGACCACTTCGTTGACCTGTCGCATCTTCGGCAAAAACCGATGACTGGTGATCCTTTGGATCCCCACACGCATTTTGGATTCCGGAGAAATATTTCTACGAATACAGGGCCTTCAGTGAGTGCATATAGTTAATACAAGGGACATACGAGTGTTGGACTGGTGTCCAGGTCCGGTTACCATCAGATTGTAATTCTATCTTCTCGTTTCCCTCAAACAACTCCAGGTAATACTTCGATTTTGTACCATCTTGCAAAGTGATTTCTATATGACGCACAAGATCAGCGGTTGTGACCTAGATTGGAGTGAAGCGCCACACGATCTAAATGCAAGCTTTTTTTGGTGGTCAGACAAGAATGCTGCGCTAGCTGTCTGGGTGCTCACAAGTGGATATCCTTGGGTGCTTGAGTGGCCATTTTGGTTCGCCTTGAAAGTCTTAGAGTCGAGGATGTCGAGGAGAGTGAGGTGGAAGGGCCGCTTGCAACGCGGGATCGATGAGGATGATTGCCGCTGGAGCTGTTACGTCGAAAGGTGAATGGAGACTGGATTTGTGAAATGCGGCCGCCTCGCTGCTTTTCAAATTGTGACAAAGAAGCGCGAGTCAACCACGACTGGCATTTCGGCCGCATGCTCCGTAGCACGCGGCAAGTTCAAGAGGATCGAGCATCCGCGCCACCTCTGTCGCATGCTCGGTTGCGGTCAATAATATTCATGACGACGACGACGACAACGACGACGACAACGACAGATCGAGTATCCCAAACCCGCCAATCGGCCACCGCACTACCACCCCACGACACCGCCACCATCTTAACACCTCTCCCATTCGTCTGTTGTTCCCTTTGCCCAACACACCCTTAATCCGTCCTCCATTCTCCCCAGAACCGGCGCAAACCCCGACTTCCAATTGGTCACTCCACACAGATCCAGACCCTTTTGTCCATCTTCCTCCGCCTCCATAACCCCTTGCCCTGTGCACTCTCGAAGGTGACGCACCAGGGCACCAGGCTTCGAGTTTTCCTCTTCCGAGGACAAAGACAAACTTTGTCATTCTTCCCAGCATCGACCATGCGGTCAAAGCAAAGAGGCTATCAGTCAAGTCCAGGTCTATCCTGAAAATGAAATACGCTCAGCCTCTCATCACAAGCGATCTCAAGGGAGAGTACTCTTCGGCTCACTTGAACGAGTCCCCTAGCGAGAGGAAGGGTTGCGTCTGGGGAGTGAAGAAATTTGGGAAATGATTTCAATCTGAGGTATGCATTACACCGTTTTCCCGAAGTGAGCAAGCGCTAAATGCTCCAATTTCTCATCTAGTCAACGGCCAGCCTTTTCCTGGCCAACCTCTCGTTGCCTATCCGCCTTCGTGTCGCACCATCGCTGCGGTTTCCACGCTGCTACATCTAGTCAACACCGCGTGTGTAAGACGGCCCACCATCACTCAGTAGTATCGTCCTTAAAACCGCACCCCGTCTCTCGATGTTAACACGAACCCACTTCGATCATCTTGACCTTTCTACGACCGAATGTGATTTTGCCAGCACCAACAAATCACCCAAATGTATTATCCACTACCGTCCTCTCCCAACCATAGGCAGCAATCCATTGACGACCAACTGACGACGACCTCGTCCTGATCCATGTCCCTCAACAACGCTCTATCTCACTTCTCTACATTGCAAAGAAGCCGTATGCTTAATTCGGTCTAGAGCCACACCGTACGGCGTACCCACCACCCTGCTTTCACAAATTCCGAAGCACTCGATCACATCAATCCGACCACCGACTTCCTGCTATCGATCCCCATCCCGAAACCCCATCCCTACCCCCTCCATCCCACTTTATGTACGTGCCACCCCTCCTCCGCGTCTGCTCTCCCCCACCACACTCCGTCAGCTCTAGTTTCTGTTGTTCCCCAACCCATTCTGGTCCACGCAGTTGTACTAGTTGGTTGGTCGTTGCTGAATCTCCCTTCTCCCCTGTTATTCGCCTCTATTGCGGTAGCAGAACCCTGACCCCTCTCTCCCCTCTCTCCCTATCCCCGTCCCCGTCCCCGTCCTTCTTCGCTTTTAGTTCCATCGAGTCAACCATGGCCTTTGCATTGCAGCATAAATGGAAGGCGACGACTAGCCCGAGGGGAATCGCCACGTCGATCGAGATTGGGATTGCGGAAGACATTCATGAGGTCAGCGTTGGTGACATCACCGACAAGGTTGCCGACGACGGTGCTGTACTCCATGGCGTAGTCGACGGGCCGGGCTCCTTTCCACTAGCTGCCTGGGCGAGGGGAGAGCCAGCCCGGTCGACCCGAGGAGGCTGCAAACCTGGAAGAGATAGGATCTCTCACCACCTCCACCTGTCTTCCATACGCTCAAGGCCCCTAGTACGAACCCCGCTACACAAGATCATCAAGTGAGTGACCTCCTTATTCACTGGATATATATACTAAACATATCACCCAAGCTACTTGGAGCTAGATCTTGACGGTAAAAGGCTCGATCGGACAATTTACAGAGGTCTCATGCGGCTTCCAAACTAAGGTTCCTTAGTTTCCTCCAGTTTCTCCTCATTAATATGAGCCTAGGCACTCCTTCTCATCATTGATGATCTCCTCGTATGTAATCTGCCTCAATCACACGGCCAGACCTAATCCTTTTTGTAGGATTTGACGAGATTAGAAGCTGGCAAGGCAGTGGCATTCCACGAACCATTCGATTTTCACAGCGTCCTTTATGAGGCGATTTATGTTTCTCGGGGCGTACAGATGATACGAACGCGCTGGGCCTTGCTAATGCTCGCCTAGGCTGGAGGCGGCCCGCCGCGAGTTGGGGTTCAACATGGACCCTGGAGGAGATGCAAGGAAGGTCAAAACCTGCGTCTCCAACCTCACTGTAAATGCTCTCAAGTATACTCCGCGCGGATCCGTCACAGTGACAGCGCCCATATTCCACGAACTGGGTGACCTCCACGCTGAAGGACACGCTGCAATCGAGAGTGTTGTTCGCGATACCGGTTGTGGGAATCCACCCGAGAAGCCAGAGATCACCTTCAGAGAATTCGAGCAGGTCGGCTCCTCTACTCACCACAGACCAGGAACGAGGCCAGGGTTAGGTGTGTGAGCTGAAATCACGGTCTTCTCTCATATTGATTGTGCCATAGGTCTTGGTTTAGCAGTACTGTAGTCGCAAGGACCTTCGAACACCTTGGAAGGCACTCTGAATTGAGCCTTGTATTGGTGACCTCGTTTTTGCTTCTTACTTCCGTTCCCTGTGGTCGACCCAAAGGCGTTCCATTCGCGAGATGTCTCAACCCCCCGTCTGGACGGTGGAAGGATCAGTGGGGAAATAGCGAGATAGACAGCCTCATATCGGCAATTTCAACTAGTCATATGGTTCCGCATGCTCCCTCGGCAAGTCCCAGGCCAGTAGCTCGTCGACGAAAGCAGCGCTCATGTATGCATACTATATACCGCCAGCACGGCTCATCCTCGATTCCACACTATTCCGTTGACTGAAATGCAATATACGCGTTGTAACATACTCGGCAATGTGACTATTTTGAAACCCACAAGTGTTCAGTCACAAGTGAAGGCAAATAGAAGCACACTTACGACACCACCACAACGTGACCTGCCAGGAGTACGTTGGTTCGTCACTATGCCCCGATCACTTTGCACTGGAGATATCCGCTGGCACGGTGCCTCTTTCCCGACGATAGAGTATCACATTCATTTTCTAACTACCTCGTCTTAACGCGAACACCAAAAGTTGGGAGTCAACAGTTATACCATCGGACCGCCCCTAATTGTTGGTTCCAAATCGCCGTTGGTTCCAGAACCAAAGGAAGCGAGGACGCCTACTACTTTCTAGCTACGCCCTCGCTGCTCTACACCTACTAATACAACTCTCTTTGGTATCTCCCAATTTTTTTGTACAACTTTTTTGGGAAAGAGGTCCTCGTAATGTCCAGCGAAGGCCGTCATTCGGTGACAGATAATACTACTCTTACTTCTATCCTATTTGCTCGCAGGTACAACTTTAATTCCAGGAGACGTGTGGTTGTTGTTGTTTGTGTTGCGCCTTGAACCTGACATCGAGGGAGGACGAATTATTGAAAGCATTGGAGTCGGTCGCGAACGAACCCTTCAATCTTAAGCACCACGCGGTGTATAATAAGCTTGCGGTACGGATGGGACATTTGAAACCCTCGACGTGGACGTGAACACTAGAGACAGCGCAGGAACGTTATTGGAGCTATTTGCACAAGCAAAGAACGACCACCTCTGTGAGTGCACGTAGTCGTTCAGCGTGTATTATCCGAATTGACATGAACAACATAAGCAATTCCCTGTAAATTGAGACACTCATCGACCTGAACTCACGAGAAGGTATCTCAGGAGAAGTGAGGGAGATATGGGGAGACGAGCGTATGCGTGAAAGTATTCGAAAGTTGGTTCGGGTTGGTGCTACATCTCCAAGGTTTGTGCGCCTACAATCCCGTGTTCTGATGGTTTTAATCGTTCCCACAATACAGAGCCATGAAATATGGAACTCATGGCAAGAGTGGGAAGTGGGAAAGTTCGAGGGTTCACCAAATGCCGAGGCAAGAGCCAAGGCTGTTGCAAGAGTGGATGCGACGTTCCTGAAACGTATGCACAAGATCCATATCGGTCCGTCTCTAGTATATTCTGCAGTAGGTACGGTTCCTAATTTTATTATAGACTACATCGCGGCTAGCGATCCTTATTCGACCTTCGTGGCCGCCCACTTCTCACCTCAACAGCATGGGTGGACGTTGGTCCAAGCAACCATGGTTCGAGAATCTGCTTTAAACATGCTTTGATGGAAAGACCAAAGGAACACTCGCGAGCAGCCTGAACTCAAAGTTCAGAGTGGTTCCATCGAGGATTGGAACGCATATTATGTGGGAGAAGCAGGGCAAGGAGGTACAGTCCGAGCTCCTGCCTGTGCTGTACGAGTGTGCTATCGAATGCGCTGCGAGTGAACAGAAGACGAAACACGGTTGGCAAGTGTTGGAGCTACCTGGCGTGGATTTTGGGAGGACTACCTAGGTTCTCGGGTGGGTGAAGTGCGTTGACTATGGAAATTCAAACTGAAGAGCTTGATAGGTAAGGAGGCCCCGCCCGACTTGATCAATCTTGCGCGAAGAGCAACTAAGAGCGTGCCTGGTAGCGGTAACACGTGGTCTGCATATCTCTGTCTGGTGGAAACGCACAAGGGAGAGGAGATTAAGGACCTTGAAACCATGCCTGGTGAGTGAGCTGAATGAATTCTTGATCTCTGCTGAAGCTGTTCTCAGAGGCATATGAACGTGCGATGGCTACGAACGTCCTTCAATCGTGCTTGGATGACTTCGGGCTAGTGGCTATGGCTCGCGCCGTCTGGCGCCGTCTGCAGTGCTTCGGTGGGGAAGGCGGGGATGTGATTTTGGTTGGTGTCGTTTGTCGTCGCGCAATCTAATGTCTAACACGGGGTGCAGACGAGATGGAGTTGCTGATGTGCTTCGTGTTCTTCAAGCAGCAAACACTGCAATTCGCAAGCACCCAGGAGGCGACCCTCGTATGCGACTTGAAGGTTTCTTGGCCGACCTCGTGAGCACCCTAGTCGATGACAACGGGAGAGGTGATGTTGAATCAAGGTGCTTAGTACCTTACATTCCCGCCAGCTGGCAGAGGATGCCGAGTTAGTCTCACCTGGATAGCACGACGGGAGATCTTGTGTCTAGTCTAGTCTTATTTATTTATTTATTCGTTATTATTAATAATTTAATTCAAATGAATGCAATACAATTTTAATTTTAAGTTTCCTTCCAAGCCTTGGCCTTGTTCTCTCCCGTCCTGTCGCTCGTTCACTGTCTCTCCTGGTCGACACTGTTACCTGCGGCTGCAGTCGTCTTGAGTAGCCACCTCTTGTCTCCGACACTCGCCTCTCGCCCGTCTCGTGCTTGAACCTAAACAACGCTGTCGATGTTTCCCACCAATATCGCTGCTTTTCAAGTTTATAAAGCTCATATCTAGCTATCAACCAACTTAGATCCAGTCTCGCAACAATGTCCGCAAACTCGACCCTCCACAACCACGACTACGACCAAGGCCCGGCACAACAGCTCCTCCCTCTGAGAGTGGCCCTATAAGTCACCCCACGTCGACGCTGCTGCTATACAAACTCTCACCAACACCATCATCAACGGCAACCCATCGACTGCCTCATCTCCCACTCGCCCCCGCATCCCACAAGGTGACCTCGAGCCTTGGATAGACGAGCACTACCTCGTCCACCTTTGCAGCCTCGGTTGAGACACAATCAAGATGCACGTCCCTCGTCTTCCCATCGCAACCAACCCCACCCGTCATCTCAACAACTCTGGCTATGCTCTCCTCATCATGGCTAGTCCAGAAGCCGCCCTCGTCCTGATGCTGCCCCCGCCCACCCAATTCTCTTTCCAAATCCAACCAAAATCGACTGGGCCGACTCTCCTTTCGCCCAGGCAGCTATTGGAAGGAGCTCGATCCCGTCAACAACGCGATCGAGTATAGCATCTCCATCGGCGACCTTGCCAGCCATGTCACAAACGTTAATCTCATGGGTGTCTCTCGCAACCCCAATCTCGGTCAACGTAGCGATTTCCCCCCTCCATTCATGCTGCAACGCAAAGGTCATGGCGAACTCGTTCAGCACGGTTACGGACCTGTCTCGTGCGTCCTTTGCTCCATTCCTCTATTGTCCTCGATCGGGGCGGCCCCTTCCCGCAAGCGCCACATGATTTTTTCTATGGTTGTAGCCTCTGACCCCGTTGTGCAACAGATTCACGAGTGAGACTGATCAAATCCGCGCACTAACAGAGATGCAAGGCCTCTACTGCAATTCTCGTCCCAGTATGTGATGTTGTCACTTTTGCAAAATGCGTCTTGTCTGACTTTTCCGGTATCCGCCTTCAGTGCACTTGTCGCATGCTATCTCTAAGAACAAGGCTGCAGTCGCTGACAAGGAACCGCCAGATGCAGTCCCCGTTACAGTCCGCAACGCCGGCAATATCCCCGTTGTCGCCCCCATGTTGATCGACCCCACGACGATCCAACACCTTCGTACCTCACGAGCACAGTCGCTGATTTTTGGATTGACTCCCGCTCAGATTCCACGGTGAGGCCACCAACCTCCCCCACCCTCGTACCGTGGTTGAACACTTGCTCCAGACCCGAGTGCCCCTTCGGACCTTCTCAATGCAACTGTGTGTACCAACCATCCACAGCCGCAACCTTGATTAAAATTCAGCTAGATCATTGTCGGTGGGCTTTCGCTCCTCATCTCCAAGGACACCCTAAGGACCTTCGTCACGCCATTTGGTCCATTTTACTGCGTATGTTGTTCATCTCTTGTGCACATTTCTATTGTCCCTAATACATATGCCTCCCTAGGTCAAAGTCCCTCTCGGCAAATCATGCGACTTGAACGCGCTGTTGAGGTAGTAAGGTGCGCCTGAGCTGGGGCCACAGTGCGTATCTTTACAACTGTTCCTGTTACCTCTGTTTGCCTGACCGCATTCTCCATTTCTAGATCGTTCCTCGGCCGCCCCAACCCCCGTCCCTTGGCTGTCGGAAGTCGCCTCAAAACCCTAATACGGACCTTCCGGGAACCGCTGCCCCCCAGTATCGCCACTCCAGCTCCCGAAGGTCCCCTGACCAATGATCAGGTTAACCACATCATTGAACGCCTTCAGGATATCACTCTCAATAATGGTGGTTGTCTAAGCCCGAACGGGGGACCGCCGATCCCGTCAGCTGGGAGATCTCCCCCGCACCACCCAACGCCTACGGCACACCTTATTCCAACGGCATTGGAGGTGGATACACCCACAACGGAGGAGGGACCCGCCGCCCCTTGGGGGTGAGTTCGGCCGAGGCGAGGATATGGCTACTATGGTGGTAGATACGGTAAACACCGTCTGCAGGACTACGGAGGCGGCGTGAGGATGGGTCACCCCGGATATGGGGTCGGGGCTGGGCCGTCTCCTGTCCTCGAGGACCAGCTCCTAGCACCCTATGGCGGCTGACCCCATCTATTCTGCTCACCCGGCTCCGTACGTAGGTGGCTACGGCAGCGAAGGCGGCGGCGGTTATGGCGACTTGCCCCTCGGTCCTCAAACCGGCTTCTGCCTATGGAGAATTTGACGGCATGGACCGTTTTAGTGGTACTGGGCGTAGACTTGGAATGGGTATGAGCAACGGAGATGCCGTGCCTGGTGGTGCGCTCGGTGTTGGAGGATTCGAGGTCGACGACGCGAGCCCAGTTTCCCGCTGCGTCCAATATTCTTCGTACCACGTCCCCATTCGGCTGCGGGGGGGCCCCTGGGCGTTGATGAGCTCCCTGGGTTGTTTCCCTCCTTCCGCGTTCGTGGAGGTGCGGGCGATGCGAGCCCTGCTCCTGGCGCGGCTCCGACTACTACAGCGATTGGTGATGCTGGAGCGTATGCGTTGAGGTATACCTAAGCAATTAGGGGATGAAATTGAGCTTGTGTAGTATCGGTTTATGCAAGCTCTTTCGACTCGACATACGACCACCAGCCCCCATATACATACACACATCCGAATCCGACTCTTTATCGTACATATCACCTGCAAATCGGAATCCCAGCGCAACAATGGCCGCCTGTGGATGTCACACGATGGTATCGCGACTCTCGACATTCGACATAAACCTTCAACAACCCAACCCTACGGCCCACAGCGCTGTCTGTACTCCCCTCTCTCTCCCCGTGGCACAATACCATGGACATAAGAAACAAGAGCAACCAACCTGCTCCTCGCCGTTCGCGACTGCTTGCTTCCTCTCTCCTTTCCACTCCAGGACTCGTCCCTCTGGTCCTAAATCAACTCTGTTACATAAGGCTCTTCTCCTTTGCTCCCCGTCTTTTCTCGATGAAATGGTCTAACAGACTTGGTGTTTTTCGTCCGCTCTGTTTCGTTCTCCCACGCTTTCTTTGGACTCCCTAGCCCGCTGCCGCTTTTGTGTTCGCCCCTCCATTTCCAAAAGAATGTCGCGTAATTTCCTCCAGAAGACACGCGCATCTTTGTGTTCTGTGGCACGTCAGCTTCAATTTCTCAATCTCGATCACTTTTGATATCGGTTATGACTGTCTCCTGATTAAGTATATGCTCAAAGAATATTCACGATTTCAATTTTCACATCTGCTTTCGAATACTAGTTCATTTTTTAAATTCGCTTTTCAATTTTTTGACTCGTCTTAGTCTCCCCATTGCATCTATCGGGCCTTTGAAGTCTTAACTCCCCTCTTGGATTATTCTCCGACTTCCGTGCCGTGCTTGCTGCGTACATCTCGCTGGTTAGTTTTCTATGCTAATAAATATTATCCTGCTGTGCTTCCACAAGTGATATCGGGTGCATGTCCCTTCTTTGGCGGGTGTTCGCCATTTGTGACAAAATGAGGAGCTTAAGAAAGACAGAAGCACAGTGAAGAATGGCTGGACGGACACCCCGCTATACAAGACGGAGCGAGACTCCAAGCCCTAGAAGCAAAACACACCTACAGTGCGATAGTCAGATGGCACACCAAGAATATTAAACGAATACTACACCAAGATATCCTAAACGAGGCAAAAGATAAGATACAAGGGGCCACAGGACTACGACCTACAAACGAGAAACTCCTAAAAGGTATAAAAGCACTCGAAATCCCTCCAAGAATAAAAGACCACATGAGAACAATGCTTACAGGTAAGATTAAATGCGGAGCATTCTGGACCAAAATCCCAGGCCATAACGAAAAGGCATTCTGCCCTTTCTGCAAAAAAAGGAGAAACATCGAAATAGTAGAAACCGAGCAACATCTATGGTTAGAATGCGAAAATAGTGGTCAGGCTCAGGCATGGAACACAACCCGAGAACTATGGCATAAATCAACAACCAGGGACTGGCCCGACACTAATCTCGGGCTAATTAGAGGAACAGCGGCCCTCACCTTCGATCACGACATGAATAAAGACTCCGAAAGACTGTGAATACTGATCTCGATGACGGTGTGGGCCATATGGAAATCAAAAATAAAGATCTCTATTCAAAATCAGGACGTAGCTCCTAACGAGACTACACAGATACTAAAAGGACTATTGACAGATCTGTTAACAAAGAGCTGGAACGCGACGCGCTTCATGGAGGAAGACAGAAAACTAAAGAAGCAAAAGAAACTACGAAAGCTCTGGGCGGAGAAAAAACTGACCAAGTTTGACCCGTTAGCGGGTCCACAAATCAACTTCACATAAAGGGATGCAGCCGGAACACCGGCGAAGGGGGGTTTTAGGGGGTAGGACACAGGGCACCTCCGTCCAAAGGCCCTAGGCCAA
>Ga0307515_10018715_pt1 | contig 12506 bp, 8 predicted proteins | sample 17_EM_MG_FD_194513 | JGI IMG/M metagenome (GOLD analysis project Ga0307515, IMG submission 194513) | Populus trichocarpa ectomycorrhiza microbial communities from riparian zone in the Pacific Northwest, United States - 17_EM | ecosystem: Host-associated > Plants > Roots > Unclassified | place... | reverse complement strand
TCGCGCGGTGCGCGAACGACACGCCGGTGCAGGTCATGATCAGCAGGCCGCGGATCCACCACGGCGGCGGGGTGTTGCCCTTGGGCTCGTCGTACAGCTCCTTCGATTTGACCAGCGCACGCAGCGCGAGCAGCAGCAGCGCGGCACAACCGAAGCCGACCATCGGCGAGAGCAGCAGCGAGTAGCCGATCTTGGTGGCCTGCGCCCAGTCGACGCCGCTGGTGCCATCGCGGCCGTGCATCAGCGCGTTGGCGACGCCGACGCCGATGATCGAGCCGATCAGCGTGTGCGAGGACGAGGCCGGCAGCCCCAGCCACCAGGTGCCGAGGTTCCACAGGATCGCGGCGATCAGCAGCGCGAACACCATCGCGAAGCCGGCCCCCGAGCCGACCTGCAGGATCAGCTCGACCGGCAGCAGCGAGATGATGCCGAACGCAACCGCGCCGCTGGACAGCAGCACGCCAAGGAAGTTGAAGAAGCCCGACCACACGACCGCGACGTTCGGCGGCAGCGAGTGCGTGTAGATCACGGTCGCGACCGCGTTCGCGGTGTCGTGAAAGCCGTTGACGAACTCGAAGCCGAGCGCGATCAGCAGCGCCACGCCGAGCAGGATGTACGGCACCCAGGTCGTGGTCAGCGCACCGGCCTCGGTCACGTCGTTTACCAGGCTGTAGCTGGTGAACAGCAGCCCGATAGCCAGCAGGCCGACGAAGATGAGCGCGGTGACCGGGCCGGGTTTGTGGTCGAGATGCGGGCGCGACGACGAGGGCGCTTGGTGCGCCGGCAGTGCGGCGCCCGCGGTAGCAGTGACAGTCATGATGGTGGTCGCGGAGAGCGTTGTTGTGACGCGATGCTCGCGGCGGCGTGTGACAGCTGCGTGTCAGAACGGTGACGAGTGGCTCAGTACACCTCAGGCACGACGATGTCGGCCGGCACCGGCTGGCGCATGTAGTCTTCGTGGCGCACACGCTCGGGCAGCACGATGGGTGTGTGCTCGGTCTCTTCGTAGGGCATCTGGCTCAGCAGGTGGTGGATGCAGTTGAGCCGCGCCTTCTTCTTGTCGACCGCCTGGACCACCCACCATGGCGCCTCGGGGATGTGGGTGCGCTCCAGCATGATCTCCTTGGCCTTGGTGTATTCCTCCCAGCGGCGGCGCGACTCGAGGTCCATCGGGCTCAGCTTCCACTGCTTCAGCGGGTCATGGATGCGGCCGAGAAAGCGCAGGTGCTGCTCTTCGTCGGAGATCGAGAACCAGTACTTGATCAGCTGGATGCCCGAGCGCACCAGCATCTTCTCGAACTCGGGCACCGAGCGGAAGAACTCTTCGTACTGCGCGTCGTCGCAAAAACCCATCACGCGCTCGACGCCGGCGCGGTTGTACCAGCTGCGATCGAACAGCACCATCTCGCCCGCCGCCGGCAGGTGCGCCGCATAGCGCTGAAAGTACCACTGGGTGCGCTCGCGGTCGTTCGGCGCCGGCAGCGCGGCGACGCGGCACACGCGCGGGTTCAGGCGCTGCGTGATGCGCTTGATCACGCCGCCCTTGCCGGCCGCGTCGCGGCCCTCGAACAGGATCACGACCTTGTGGCGCTTGGCGACAACCCAGTCCTGCAGCTTGACGAGCTCGCCCTGCAGCCGGAACAGCTCGCGGAAGTACTGGCGGCGCGCCTCCTTGTAGTCGTCGTCGGGCAGGCCACGGCCACCGGCGATGTCATCGACGGTGCGGTCGTCGAGCTCGAGTTCGAGCTCCTCGTCGTAGCTGTCGGCCAGGTCGGCGTGGATGCGGCGGATCAGTTCGTGATCGTTGGAAGTCAAAGCAGTCTCCTGTCACGCGGGTGCGTGATTGCAGACGACGCTAGCCTCGCTTCATGGCAGTTTGATGACAGGCGAGCCTGGCGCCTGGCGCGTGCTGCGCTCAGGTCGGCGACAGACCCGGGCCATAGCGGTCGAGCTTGAGCGCTTGCTTCAGGGCTGCAAAGCGCGGCTCCTGGCGCAGGCCCGACCAGCGCGGGTCGTCCTTCAGAAAGACGAGCTGCGTGTCGCGGGCGGCGTACGCGCGCTCGAGGGCGTCCAGCGCCAGCGCGTTTTCTCCCAGTGCCGCGTGCACGACCGCCAGTGAAACGGGTGACACGTAGCGGGTCTTCGCCAGGTCGAGCAACTCGTTCTGGACAGTGCGCGCTTCGTCGCGCCGCCCGATGCGCGCGAGGTGCATGGCGAGCAGAGCACGTATTCGCGTGTTGCCACCGGCCAGTGCGACGGCGCGCCGCAGCGACGCGATGGCCAGTTCGGGCTGGTGTTCGGCCAGCTGCAGCAGGCCCAGGGTTCGGTGGGCGAGCCAGAAGTCGGGGGCAATGTCGAAGGCCCGACTCAGCCTGGTGCGGGCTTCTTCGAGCCGGCCGCGAGCCATCAGGTAACTCGCTTCGAGCGCATTGAGGAAGGGTGACATGGGGTCAAGTTCACGCGCCAGGCGCAGGTGCACGAACCCTTCGTCGGGTCGGTCCTGCGTCAGCAGCAGTTGGGCCAGGCCAAAGTGCGCCATGGCCACATTCGGGTTGATGGCCAAAGCCCGACGGAACTCGCGCTCGGCGCCGGGCCAGTCGTACTCGAAGTAGTACAGACCGAAGCCCTTCTCCGTCAGAGCTTCGGCCAGGCTCGGGGCCAGCGCCAGCGCGCGCTGCACGGCAGCCTTGGCCGATTCGAACACGTCGGTCGGCACGGCATCGGCAGCCAGCAGGGTCTCCCGGTAGGCCTCGGCCAGCCCCACATAGGCCAGGGCGTACGCGGGGTCGAACGTGAGCGCCTTGTTGAACAGTTCGATGCCCTTGCGAGCACCGTCGGCACGCCGACTCTGGAGCTGCCGGGATGCGGCCAAGTAGAGCTGATACGCATCGGTGTTGCGCGTACCGCCGAGGTCGGTGAGTCGGGCGCCTGCAGCCATACCGGCATTTGCCGCCAGCCTGGGCGCCAGCGCCTGCATCACGCGGGTCGAGATCACGTCTTGCATATCGAAGACGCCGGTGAACGTCGCGTCGAAGCTGTCGCTCCAGGCGGCGGCGCCATCGGAGGCGCGCAGCAGGCGCGCGGTGACGCGCAACTGGTCACCGCGCCGCTGCAGCGAGCCGTCGACGATCCAGGCGACGTCGAGGTCGCGCGCCGCGTGCACCGGGTCCTGCTCGGCGCCGGCATAGCGCCGCACCGAGCCGACCGAGCGCACCACCAGGCCGGGCACGGTGGACAGGCGCGTGATCAGGCTGTCGGCCATGCCCACCTCGAGCAACTCGTCGCGGCCTTCGACCGCGAGCGGCTTGAACGGCAGCACGGCCAGGGTGGCGCGCTGGGCTTCGGCAGCCGCCGTGGGTGCACGGTGCCATGCCCACCAGCCCACACCGCCGAGGCTGGTCGCCACGCCGCCAGCCAGCGCCAGCCCGAGCCAGCGCCGCTTGTCCGACCGTCGCCGGTCGTGCAGCAGGGGCGGCGGCTCGCCGGCCGCTGCGGCGGGCAGCGGCGTCGCAAGGGAATCGACGTCCGGCAGCGCCGTCACGACAGCGATGAACCTGAAGCCGCGCCGGGCCACGGTCTGGATGTAGCGGCTCCCTGGGGGCTCGTCGCCCAGCGCACGCCGCAGTCCGGAGATGGTCTGGCTGAGGTTGTTCTCTTCGACCACCAGGCCGGGCCAGAGCGCGCGCATCAGCGTGTCCTTGTCCAGCAGCGCGTCCGCGTTCTCGACGAACAGCAACAAGGCGCTGAAGAGTCGTGGCGTCAGGCTGAGCTCGCTGCCGTCGCTGCGCAGCACGCGCTGTTGCGAACGCTCCAGCACGAAGCTCCCGAAGGCGTAGCGGTCAGACACGACCATGGCGCTGATTCAGACTTTTTTCAGGAAAGGTTCATGAGCGGCTAACGACAGTTCGCGGGGGTCAGGGTCATTGTGCCGTGTCGGTTCGCAGGCTGCGACCGGCGCATCACTCCGAGGAGACAGCATGATCCACCACCACACGCCCCTGGCTGCCGCGCTCGTTTTGTTCGCCGGCATCGCACTCCACGCCTGCGGCGGGAATGACGACGCCGTCGTCGACGCCGACGGCTGCAGCACGAACGCCGCGCTCGCATCAAGCGACTCGGCGTTCTGCCGCGGCAAGGCGAACTTCCACGACCGCACGCTCACCGGCATGGCAGGCAATGGCCGCGCCTGTTCCGACTGCCACATGGACACCGTGAACTTCCAGCTCACGCCGGCGGCGGCGCAGGCCCGGCTGGCGAAGATGATCCAGACGGGTGTCGACGACCCGCTGTTCCGCGCCATCGATGCGGATGACTTCCGCGTCAACGGGGCGGCCGCGCGCGACTTCACGAACCTGACGCAGAACGGCCTGGTTCGCGTCACGCTTCCCTTGCCAGCAAACGTGAAGCTGCTGGACTGCGGGGCCACGGTGCCCTGCCCCGCATCGGCCCAGCCGACCAGCGAGACCGTGGCCGACGTCTGGCGCGCCGTTCCGTCGATCCTCGACGCCCGCATCACCGGCCCCGATGGTGGCGGGCCCGCCTGGCCGCGCGGGCCGAACCAGCGCGGCGGGTATCAGCTCGACGGCCGCATCGACACGCTGCAGAACCAGGCACTCAGCGCGCTGCGCAACCATGCCGGCATCACGGTCGACCCGCCGACGGGCTTCCTCGACGACCTGGCGAGCTTTCAGAACGCGACGTTCTCGTCCACGAGCGTGAAGGCGCTCGCCGACGCCATCGACGCGGGCACGCGGCCCCTGCCCGACCCCGACCCGGTACTGAACGAGTTGGAGTCGGCCGGCAAGCTGGTATTCAACCGGGCCTGTGGCCAATGCCATGGCGACCTGGGCGGCCACCCGAGCGGCAGCACGCCGATCCTGCAAGGCACGCCGGGCACGCCGACCGGTCTCGTCCGCTACCACGACATCGCGACCGCCTGCCCGAGGCCGGTCGACAACGTCAGCCCGCCACGCTTCGTGTTCGCACCCTGCAGCGCGAGCCAGATGGAGAACGTGCGGACCTACGAGATCACGAACAGCGGGGTCGCGCCCAGCGGCACGCCCTGCGGCGGCGGTGCGCCGCAACCAGCCTGCGTCACCCGGGTCACGACCTCGGACCCGGGGCGCCTGCTGCTCACCGGCTACCCGGCCGCGGGCGGCCCCGGCGACATCCAGCACATGGACATCCCGAGCCTGCGCGGCATCGGCCGGACCGCACCCTACTTCTCGAACAACACCGCGGCGACGCTCGAAGAGATGCTCGAGCACTACAAGCAATTCTTCAAGCGCGTGCAGATCCAGAACGCGGCCGCCCCGCTGCTCACGACGCAACCGGGCGTCGTGCCGCCGGTCATCGATCGCCCGTTCACCGATGCGGAGGTTCCGGCGCTGCTCGCCTATCTGCGCAAGCTCTGAAGGCCTGCAGGCGCTGGCGTGCTGCGCTCAAAGGGGGCAGAGCCTTGCGCCGATGCCGTCAGTGCAGGTTGAACGCGATGATCGTGCCATTGCTCACCGAGCTGTCGGTACCGTAGGTCGCCAGGTGCAGGATCCCGCTCGATGACATCGACAGCGTGCCTGGCTGCGGGTACGACCACGCTGTAGCGTGGCGAGTCAGGTCGACCGCGTAAACATTCGAGTTCGTGCTGACGAACACCAGGTTCTGCGTCACCATCACGTCGCCGATGAAGTTGGTGTCGGTCGCGGCCGGCGGCGTCCAGCTCCATTGGAGCGCACCAGTGCGCTCGTCGCGCACCTCGAGCTGGTAGGGCGAGCGGTTGATCGCGTAGACGCTCCCATTCGCGTAGGCCGGATTGCCGGCGTAGTTGCCAAGCAGCTGCCACGAGATCGTGCCACCGGCAATGTCGAAGCGCGTCAAGTCGACGCCCGGGTCGTAGGTGACAACACCGCCCGTCGGAGTAAGCACAGGAGCGCTGTACATGCGGTAGCCATTGAACTGGAACGCGTTGTTCTGGATCGTCTTCAGTACGCTGCCGGTGAAGCGGTCGAGTTGCTTCAGCGTGGCGGCGCCGGACCCACCGGTGTACATGTACACGTAGTTCCCGTCGGCGGCAGGCGACCAACGATCGGTCTGCGCCGCTTGGGCGAAGAACAGCTGGTTACCGAGGGCATCGAACCCGAACAGGCCGCCGTACGTACCGCCTTCCGAGTACACATTGCCGCCGACGATCACCGGCGCGTAGTAGTTCTCCCACTGGGACGACATTTGCGACTGCGTGCGCACCGCCCCGGTCGCTGCGTCAAGCGAGAACAGGTAGGTGGTGCTCTGGTGACCACCCGAGAACCAGACGTGCCCCGAGTCGACCGCGGGATCCTGCGCGCCATCGTTCAGTACCAGCGAGATCGAGGTGGCGTCGTAACTCCAGACTGTGGACGCATCGCTCTCGTTGATGGCCTGAAGCGTGTTGCCGGCGTTCACGAACAGCCGGCCTCCGCTCTCCACGGGATGTCCGATGGAGCTCGGATAGCCGTTGGACATCGGCGAGGTCCAAGTCCAGCGCTTGCCGATGCGCAGTGGATCGATCGTCACGGGAACGTAGGCGGTGTGCGAGGTGTTGCCCTGGTAGGTCGACCAGTCCGCGATGCCGGCCCACGGCGTGATCGCGGTCAGTCCCGTGTTGCCGGCCACCGTCACGGCGTACGGCACGGTTAGCGGGCGGCCGCCGAGCGACGACGCGCAGTCGACGTCGAGGCACATCGTCACCGCGGCCGTGGCCTGGTAGCTGCCGGCCGCGATCGTGTTCGAGACCTGCAGCGCGATCGCGTATGTGCCGTCGGCGTTGCGCGACACGGTGGCGGTGGGCAGGAGCACCGACTTCGGATCCGTGATCTTCGCGAACAGGGTGCCGGTCATCGGCACCGTGGGCGTCGCGACGAGGGCAATCGTGGTGGCGGAGCCGGCGTCGGCCTGACCGGTCACGCCCGCGTCGGGGACCGTAAACGCGCTCCGGTAGACGTTCAGGTTCGCCTTGCCGGCTTCGACGCCCAAGGCCCCGGCCGTCACCGTCACCGTGACGTCGGCAGCGAGTTCGTTGAGCTTGGGCGGCGTGTAGGTGACCGTCGCGCCGGTGGTTGAGGAAAGCGTGCCAACCGGCGGCGAGACGGTCCACGACACCGTGGCCCCCTGCGCGCCGCTGCTGGTCAGCGTGATGGCACTGCCTCCTTCGAAGGCCGCGGACGCCGAGGCACTGACGGCAATCGTGTTCGTCGCCGGGTCGCCGGTGCTCGTCCCAGTGCTGCCCGTACTGCCAGTGCCGCTCCCGTTGTCGCTTCCGCCACCGCCGCACGCGGCGATGAGGACGCTCGAAAGCACGACCAATCCATACGCGCGCAGGCGCGATGCAACGATTGCCATGAAATCCTCCCTGTCGAACGCGGTCGATGCCGCGCTTATGCAAACATTTGTCGAGCTCGCCATGCCGGCCGCTCGATCGAAGTGGGCGGATTGTATGAGAAAGTAACCGAAGCTCGAGCGACGGTCACCAGCGTCGTCTCTGGCGAGACGAATGTCTGCCTAGATCCCCGCGTACCACTCGTAGCCGTTGTCTTCCCAGTAGCCGCCCTTGCCGTCGCGGATACCGGCGAAGCTGTCGACCACCTCGATCTTCATCAGGTACTTGGCGTGCTTGTAGCCGAGCTGGCGCTCGATGCGCACGCGCAGCGGCGCGCCGTTGTTGACCGGCAGCGGCCGGTCGTTGAGCTCGTAGGCGAGCACGGTCTGCACGTGGTACGCGTCGTCGAGATCGACGCTTTCGTAGTATGTCGAATCGCTGCCAGCGGCCGGGGTCTCCATCGAATCGGCACAGCGGAACACCACGTACTTCGCGCTCGCCAGCGGCTTCACCTGCTCGAGCACATGGCTGAGCGGCACGCCCTTCCATTTGCCGATCGTGCTCCAGCCCTCGACGCAGTCGTGGCGCGTGATCTGGGTGCGCGACGGCATCGCGCGCAACTCGGTCAGCGAGAACGCCATCGGCCTCTCGACCAGACCGGCGACCTCGAGCTTCCAATCTTTGAAGCCGCCTTGCATCAGCGCGTGGTAGTCGGCATCGGCCGGCACCAGCGTGCCGTTGGCCTTGAAGTGCGCGGCGATGTCGGCCTGGCTGAACTCTTGCGCCATCGCCTTGCGGCCGGCGACCAGCCCGTGCGCCGAGTGGCTCAGCTTCTCGGCGCTCTTGAGCACGCCGACGAAGGCTTCGTTGCGCGAGAGCCGGTCGCAGCCGGCGAGCGACAGCGTGCCGACCGATGCGAGCGCCGCACGCAACGCGATGCGCCGGCTCGCCACGCGGCTCGGCGTGTGGCCGCTCTTGATGAGGCGCTTCTTGCCCGTGCTCGTGTTCATCTGGCAACCTCCGTGCTGCGCACTGCGGAATTCGCCTTGGGAGCGGCCCGGCGGCTCATGCTGTCTCCTTGTCGGCCGGCACGCGGTAGTAGCCGGTGACCATCGAGCGGATCTGGTTCCAGGCGCCGCTGATCAGCACCTCGAACAGGTGCACCAGCACGAACAGCAGCAGCCCCGTCGCCGCGAGAAAGTGCAGCGTGCGCGCCGATTGCCTGCCACCGAGCAGCTCGATCCAGCCGGGGAACACCGCGTCCAGCCGCGGCGACATCGCCATGCCGGCGACGATCACCAGCGGCAGCAGCCCGAAGATCACGATCAGGTAGGTCAGGCTTTGCAGCACGTTGTAGCGCTTGGCCGCCTCGCCGGTCGGGTGACGAAACAGCACGTGGTCGCGGACCGAGCGGCCGATGTGGCGCAGCTCGTCGCGGGTCGGCAGCAGGTCGCGCGTCAGGTGGCCGCTGAACAAGGCGTAGAGCACATAGCAGATGCCGTTGATCACGAACAGCCACGCGAAGAAGAAGTGCCAGTGCCGCCCCATCGACAGCCACTGTGGGCCCGGGATCGTGGCCCAGGACGGGAACGCGCGCTGCGTCGGTGTCTTCGCGTCGCCGACGCGCGAGTTGCCGAGCACGCCGTCGGTCGTGAACTGGTGGCCGGCGATGCGCGTCACGCCCACGGCGCCGTTCGGGCCTTGCACTGCGGTGATCGCGACCCAGGGCTTGTCGAAGCTCGACCCCTGGCCCCAGTAGAGCGCCGGGTGGGCGTTGAAGATCGTCAGCCCGCTCATCAGCAAGATGGTCAGGCAGACGACGTTGATCCAGTGCATCACGCGCACCGGCAGGCGGTGGCGGTAGAAGCGCTCGGGCGGCGGTGAGGCGGTGATGGTGTTCATGGATGACCTTCTGCATGGGTCGACGCCGACGCCGGTTTCTTACACGCGCCTCATGGCACCGTGCTCATCTTCAGCTCCGGGCGCTTGAGCACACGCGCCTCGCCGCTCACGCTGTCGACGATGCGGTTCGTGACGAAGCTGTTCTGGGTGTCCGGCTCGATCGCGGCGATCACCAGGTTGGCGAGCGGCTGGTCGAGGCCGACGTAGTAGCTGCCAGCCACTGCGTCGATCAGTGCCGGCGCGAGCGCGACCTTGACGCGCAGCACGCCGCCGCCGTCGGCGATGCTGCCGCGCACATCGCTGCGCGCACCGAGCTCGCGCGCGGTTTCGGTGTAGGCCTCGCCGCGCATCTCGCCGGCCTCGTCGACGCGCCGCACCTGCACGCCGAGGCCGCGCAGGCGCAGCACCGCGTCGGTCTGGTCCGCACCCAGCCAATAGCCGCACGGGCGGGCGCGCTTCAACGTCGGAGTCAGCGCAAGCGCCGAATCCCAGGCGACGTTGACCGACTTGTCGGCGCCGGTCTGCGGGTCCAGCATCGCGAGCGTGTATTCGCTCGATGTGGCCGTCGCTTCGACAACCACCTCGCCCTGGCAGGCCTGGGCCGCGACCTCGGCATCGACGAAGCGGCGCAGCTTCTGCAGGTCGTCGGCGCGCGCCGCGGCGCTCTTCAGGATGCTGCCGATCGCGGTCACGTGCGTGTGCACGCGCCGCAGCAGGTGCGCGCGGCCAAGGTCGGAGCCGCGCGTCTCGATCAGGAAGCTGACCGCGTTGCGCAGCCCGTTCACGTTGCGGCCGGTGTCGGGGTGCACGCCACCCATCGAGATCTTCTTGTCGGCGAGATCGGCCGAGCTCGTGTAGTACCACTCGCTGCTCAGGCCCTGCGCCTTCAGCGCCTGCAGCATCGGCTGGCGCATCCATTCCTCGGACGCACGCGTCAGCAGCGGCGACAGGTTCGCGACCATCGCGTACTGGATCAGCGCATCAAAGCGCTGCGCCGCGCCGAACTTCTCGACGTAGCGCCCGATCGCCGCGAACTCGTGCGCGTCGACCACGACGACGGGCATGAACTCGCGCACCAGCTGCGCCAGCGCCTGCGCCTCGGGCGTGCGCAGCAGCAGGTGGTCGCGGTTCATGTCGATGCCGCTGGCGGTGCTGCGCTTGTGCACGGCCGCGCCATCGGGGTTGGCGCGCGGCAGGATCACGACATCGATGCGGTCGAGCAGCGCCGCCAGGCTGCCCTGCGCCAACTCGCGCGCAATGACGAGCAGCGCCTCGCTGCCGGCGGGCTCGTCGCCGTGCTGCTGGCCGATGAGCAACACCACCGGGCGCGCCGCACCTGACGAGCGCCGGCTGAAATGCAGCGCCTCCAGCGGCACGCCGGCCTGCGAGCTGCCGGCCTGGATCAGCTTCACGGTGCTGGTGTTGGCCGCATCGGCCGCGATCGCATGGACCACGGTGTGCAGCTCGGCGTTGCTGGTGACCTCGTCGTGGCCGGGCTCGAAGGCCGGCGTCTTGTAGGCGACCGCCGGATCGGGGAAGCGCGCGGCCAGCGCGTCGCTCTCGGGCGCCGGCCCCTGCGCGAAGCTCGGGGCGCAGGCTGCCAGCAGCAACGCGACTGGCCAGAGCCAAGGCCGTCTCATGCGGGACCTTATGCGGGAACTCGTGCGGGCGCTCATGCGGCCATTTTGCAGCAGCGCCTCACGGCGGCGTTGCCGCATTTCGCGCCGCGCGCCGCCGTTTCGTCGCAGCGCGATGGCGACAGACGCCGGCCTTCGCGACAGTTCACCCATCGGCGCAGGGAGCGCCTGGCCAACGAGGAGAAACACCATGATGTTCACCACCATTCTTCAACACACCCCCGGCTGGGTCTGGGGCCTGCTCACCGCCCTGATCGCGCTCGGCCTGGGGCAGACGCGCGACCGCGAGGTCTCGCTGATGCGCATCACGATCCTGCCGCTGGTGCTGATCGCGCTGTCGATGAGCGGCGTGCTCAGCGCGTTCGGTCACGCCCCGCTCCCGCTCGGCGGCTGGGCCTCGGGCGTCGGCGCGGCATTGGTCTTCGGCCGGCAGTTCGTCGCGGTGCGCGGTGCGCGCTGGTTGGCCGAATCGGGTCGGCTGCACGTGCCGGGCAGCTGGTTGCCGCTGGTGCTGATGGTCAGCCTCTTCTGCGTCAAGTACGTTGCCGGCGCGAGCCTGGCCATGCACCCCGCGCTCGCGACCAATGCCACCTTCGCCGGCCTGTGCAGCCTCGCCTACGGCAGCTTCAGCGGCCTGTTTCTGGCGCGAACGCTGTCGCTGCGACGCCTCGCGACCCGCGGCACGGGCCTGATGAGCGCGGCCTGAGCCAGAATCACGCCATGGCCTCCATCCTCGACTCGCCCACCCCGATCGTCGTGGCCCAGCGCCGCGCGCGCTTCGCGGTGCGAGGCCTGCGCACGCTGGTCGCCTGCGTCGTGATCGCCGCGCTGCTGACCGGCGTGATGCGTCATTCGTCGTTCTGGATCAACCTGGTGCAGTCGGTCTGCATCGGTGTCTGCTGCTGGCTGGCCATCGATCTGGGCCGCATGCCGCTGGCCCGCTGGCAACACCGCAACGCGCCGCCCGGCACCACCGAGGCGCAGAGCCAGTGGCCCGGCTGGCCGCTGATGCTGGTCGCGGTCGTGGTCGGCACGATCGTCGGCTTCAGCGTCGGCAACGAGCTGGCGCGCTGGATCACCGGCAGCACGTCGCCGGGCTTCTACCGCGGCGACTGGCGCCAGGCAATCGCGCTGCTGATCGGCTCGCTGGTGCCGGGTCTGGTGATCACCTACTACTTCTATTCGCGCGAGACGATCGCCGGCAAGGAGGCGGCGATGCAGACCGCGCAGCGCCAGGCCGCCGAGCACCAGCTCAAGCTGCTCGAGTCGCAGCTCGAGCCGCACATGCTGTTCAACACCTTGGCGAACCTGCGCGTGCTGATCGGCATGGACCCGCCGCGCGCGCAACTGATGCTGGACCAGCTGATCGCCTTTTTGCGCGCTACCTTGAACGCGTCGCGTGCCTCGCAGCACCCGTTGTCGGCCGAGTTCGCGCGGCTTGCCGACTACCTCGCGCTGATGAAGGTGCGCATGGGCGAGCGGCTGCAGGCGCAGTTCGACCTGCCCGCCGAGCTCGCCGCCGCACCGGTGCCGGCGCTGCTGCTGCAACCGCTGGTCGAGAACTGCATCAAGCACGGGCTGGAGCCGAACGTGGCGGGCGGCCGCATCAGGGTCAGCGC
>Ga0307515_10018712_pt1 | contig 12506 bp, 17 predicted proteins | sample 17_EM_MG_FD_194513 | JGI IMG/M metagenome (GOLD analysis project Ga0307515, IMG submission 194513) | Populus trichocarpa ectomycorrhiza microbial communities from riparian zone in the Pacific Northwest, United States - 17_EM | ecosystem: Host-associated > Plants > Roots > Unclassified | place... | reverse complement strand
TTTGAGACATGGCACACGCCGGCACTGCGGCATGTCCGCCTGTCGTATTTCCGCACGCAGCTAACGGACTTGATCGACTGTTTTTTGGGGCGGTACGCACACCAAATCGAGAGTCTCGTCCTTAGCGAGGTCAGCGGTTATTGCTCGCCTTGCCTCGACCTCCCTCCCGGGTTTTGGGCTCAGTTTACCGCGTTGCGTCTGCTCGGATTGAGCGATAGGACCCTCAAGAACAAGGAATGGTCCGGGTGGTCCGTCGTGCCACCCCCCACCCACCCGTGTCGATATCTCTTGTGTCATTTCTACTGCCCCGTGGAGCGTGAGCTGGTTCGGCTGGCGGAGTGGGTGGTCAATGACATCCGCGCGGGATGGACCTGGAGTGATGGTGTGAGATTGGTAGTTGGACATACGTATGCGGACCAATTTTGTGTAGTGAAAAATATCCGAGGCGACCCGTCGATTGCGAACATGGAAAGGAATGTTAGGGTTTTACCAGAATTGTAGTGTACCCGGCTTGATTTCTAGGCCGCTTCTACAGCGGCCTTGTATTGAGTCAAACCATCATCCAGGGAGAGGAATAGACCTTCGGGATTAAGAGAATGCGCGAATCGCGTTTACAGTATGGCATAAATGGGAGATAATATGTCCTTGCGTCACCACGAATCTCGAGTTCCTGCAAATCCCCTTTGCCTAAGTAACACCCCAAAACAAGACCGAATGATATGGTGTTTCTTTGAGCTGGGCGACTTGATGAAGGTTGGAGCAGAGGGCCGGTAAGGCCTCTTTAGTTAAAGTAGAGTGCTACAATGTGAGGTCGCACATGGGCGGATGGGCAAAAACCTTACGACATACGAGTATGCGATAAAATGAGGTTGCTTAGAAATTCGAGTCTTCGAGACACTGCGCAGACCCATTACGTAATTGTACACGCGGTGGTGTTGGAAATGATCAATACAAAGTCTGAGAGCGAAAGTTCTCAAGCTGTTGGAAGGGTGAACAGTTGTCGAGTAAAACAGGCGAGGTCCAGAGTCGTCGGCAATAGCCATATGAATTTAAAAAAGAGCCAAAAGTCCTCCACAGAGAAAAGTCAAGCCATAGAGAAAATGTTGAAATTCGCATGATCCGCAGCGGGTATTAAGCATCCGTGTATACGTGGCGTATTCGCGGGTAAGATCGATAGCAACTGTGCGAGATGCTGAGTATATCACGGCCGTGGGAGTGGCGTGGCGCTATTGCCAAGTTCAGGCGGGGACAATGGCAATGGCATAGTTGGTTTCCAAACGGAAGGGGTACCGCCTCCCGTGCGCACTGCTGGAGTTGCATTGATGCTCACGGTAGAAGGTGATGCTGGCGGTGGCGAAACTGGTCGGGATGAGCTCCCCGAAATCGCAACACCGCTTCCATTGGCAAGAGGAGGCATCGAATAAGGTGAATGAGGTAAACCTGGATGGGCGGGTTTGGGCTTGCGCAAAGTGTTGCGCTCCTTTTCCTTCTTCTCCCCCGAACGCTCCAAGGACTGTGATGGGCGGCTTCCTGGGCGCTCTGGAGGGGCGAGCTGACGCCCACGAGTGTCAGGACCTTGGTCGAGTTTAAGATTAGGGACCTGGAAAGGCGCCGCATTGACCGGAGACATGAGCGGGGAGGTGACACTTGATTGAGGCCTGTCGTTCTTCTTGCCTTTGAAGACAGCATCGACTCTTTTGAGAAAGTCCTTGGGCGACTCGCTTATATACTTGGCAAACTCTTTGCGCTCCTCCAATAGCGGTAGGCATTGTTCAGGGACCTCATTGAAGATTTCCTGTTCCTCGAGCATTTGTGTGACGACTCGGATGGCAGTGAGACTTTGATCGCGCAGGGCATCGTTGCCTTTGGCGTACAGAACACTTGGTGCGATGACGGTCGAGAGGTTCGGAAGATCCATCTTACTTCCCGCAGCGTCGCAGTTTGTGCCGTGCGAGAAGAGCGAGACCCACTTGAGGAATGCGAAGAACACTTCCATGGTACCTCGGTGGCTCTTGGGCATGATGACGCTGACAAGGTGGAGTAGCCGACGCTTTTCGTCTTCATTGGCGACACCTACAGGCTCGTTAATCTACCATTCTACACGAGGAAGACCATCCAACTTACTCTGTGTTGCAATGAACAATCCATGCAGTCTGAAGGTCAACAGCGGATCAGGCAGCTCCTTGAAGAATTTCTTGAGCAAGGCAGCAAGTTGCACCGGGTTATCCGATGCAAAGTCACCAAAACCGGGATCCCTTTCGAGCTCTTCAATGACTTCCTTCAGACGACGGATATTGCCGTTCTTCCTGAAGATGCCTTCAACGGATACATCTGATCAAACAAACTCAGCACACAGTCAAGTATTAATGAAAGAAAACCGACAACTTACCCATCTGTTTCATAGCAGTAATAACGTCATCCACAAAGCTAGGAATCCGGACCGGCCCACGCCCAATACCAAGCGTTGAATCCACCCCTTCCCGCTCTACTAACTCAGACAAGGGCACCCCAAACACGCCTACATCCAAAAAATTCAATCGTCAGCACAGTTCTAAACTGCGTCAGACGTAGCCCTTTCGAACTCACCTTTCTTCTTCCCCTTCTTCTCACCCTTGAAAATCTTACCCCAAATGCCCGCTTTGCGAGCCTCAATCAACTCGAGGACCTCATCCAAATCAAATTTATCCCTGAGCTCCGAATGACTGAGCAGCCATACCGCCGCATGCTTGACAATGGACGCATCGCATGCGTCCAAATCCGTCAGGAGCGGCGCAAGGCGGGGGCCATCGGTTGCATTGCCTTTCCCGGCAGACACAGAGCTCAACCGCCGCTCCTTCGCGTGTTCGGCTTCGACGAGCGAGGAGATATCATGCAGCATCAGGACCTCTGATTCACGTGATTGGTGCTGGCCGACACCGCGACCCACGGGCTCGTACGCTTCAGGATCGGCGGTGAGCTGGATCGTGTCAACGCTCGGCTCGCGGCGCAGCGGACGCTGCTCGTCCTCGATGATGATGACTTGCGTGTTGTGCCGCGCGAAGGCGGGACGGACGGCTTTGTTGTCACCTGCATCTGACGCTACTGCAGATGTTCCCTCTGTCGACGCGGGACCGTCGAGACTCGTTGAGCTGCTGGTTACACTGTGGGACTGGCCATTCGCGAGGTCGAGCGCCGGAGGCGGGGCGCGGGACGGTCGTCGTGCGGCCGCCGAATTTGCATTTGAAGTCTGGTTGGAATGCTGGACTGTACCTTGTTGAGTATGGTCAGTAGCCTGTGCGACCTTTCCTGTCGGTCCTTGAAGGATCGTCGACCGCTTGGGTGTCCGCGCAGTGAGTGAAGTCTTGCGATCAAGATTGAGCGACTTCATCCGCATCATATCTGTCGATTCCCTACTCGTAGGCGATGAGCTGATCCTCGCTAATGGACCTTAAGACACTCATCAGCCTGAATCATACAAATGCATGGTAGGAGTCAGGACACACCAGTAGGCGGCACTATGGCCCCTCTCCTCTTGAGGATAAAGTACAACCGCCTCAGCGCAACAATCAGGAGGAAGGCATACTGCTCGAGGCGAGTAACGTTGTGAAAGCCTTCTTGGGTATCTGGTCTCCGGTGGTGGGGGCAGTAGATCGCGCTTGGCGGTTTGCCAATAGCCAGGAGAAAACTATTGGAAACCGCCGAAGGTGATCCCGCACCGTCCTCAGGTCGATATGCATAGTGTTCGGCGAGCGACGGCTGTGCTAGGGGTGTACTTGGCATAGCGCTAGCACCCAGAGTCGAGGTAAGTACAGGCGGGGTATGTCGTTGCTCGTGGCCATCGTGGCTCCACTCGTCCCCCTCCTCTCCATCGGCATTCCCGTTCCCAGTCCCATTCCCGACCATGGGTTTCTCACGAACGATCGGGCGACTCCCAGCCGTGCGCCCACACTCAACGCAAGTCAGGCACCACGCATGCCACCGCAAGAACGTGCCTAGGCGCACACAATCGTCCTCGATCGTCTCCTGGCATTTGAGGCATAAATCCGAGGGCGGGGTATACTGGGCCGCCTCGGAGGTGCCGTCGCGCGCGTCGTTGTACTCCTGTATGCATGGGGAGACACCTGCTAGCTCGGGTGCGAGCGACTTGAAGCCAAAGATGACGCCCTTGGTGCTGGGAGACTGGCGTGGCTCGTACGTGCTAACACTGACAGTGATCGAGATTTGGGTGGATACCTCAGAGGAAGAAGGTTTCGAGGTGTACGAAGGTGGTGACTTGGGCGAGTCGACAAGACGGCGCGCGGTCGGGTCGCTGTTTTCCTCTGCCATTCGTTGGAGTGGATCCAGGAAGCGGGACACGCCCTCGGGTTCAGGGTACTCCCTCTGTAGCTTGAGCACCCCAAGAAGCGCGATACGGATGAGGATCTTCAAAAAGTGCGCAATTCCCGTGATGAGCGCGAGTAGCTCCTGCGTCATACCTTGGCGCGATGTCTCCTTTTGTGCGTTAGAGAGCGAGGTAAAGAGGTCGACGGTCTTGCGGCAGAGCATGCGTGACTCGCGAGCGTACGAAAACGCGCGTACGGCGTCATGTGAGACGTACATATGGTGGATGTCGTCGAGCGCGGCAAGGAGGACTTCGACGTGGAAGATGAAGCGCTCGGCGCTGCGTACAGCGTCTAGGTAGGACCCGTCGCTCACGAAACGGAGCATGTCTGAGATGCATGCCGCGCTTGACTCTTCGAACGCAGAGAGAACAGTCCATATTCTGTGAACCATGCTGTCCATCCTCCGCTGGACTTCGCGCAGCGACGCTGGGGTGTACAGCTTCTCCTCCTCTTCGTGTAGCGGTGGGGCACTCGATGGGCGGGCGGGAGCGAGTTTGACATTCCAAAATTTGGAGATCATGTAGCACTCTGGGTGGTAGGTCTCGTCGCGGGAGTTACGGTTGATCTCGACGTATTGTTTGAGGATGGCTGAGTGGCAGGACGCGCAACGAGCTGCACAGCGAGTCGAGTAATGGAAGTGACAGTAGACCCTGTCGTTGTGTTCGTAGTAACTGTCGTTCTGGCTAAATACAGTAGGACAGATGGAACATGTAAAGTGATCTGGGTGGTACTTTTTGTCTGGATCACGATTAGCGTTTGACCTCGTGAACACGGAGCTCACGGGCTCACCGGACGAGGTGATGTAGCCTGCTCGGAGGGCCTGGCCACACTTTGAGCATAGGAGGCCGAGCCGCCTAAAATAGTCTGTCTGTTGGGGTCGATTGGGTCAGAGAATGACGGGCGGTGCACGGGTAACTCAGGTACCTCGCAGAGAGGGACTTGTTTGCCATCTGGGAGCTCAAACGAGAAGAATTTCTGCACAACGATGGCACCACAATCCTAACGGACAATCTCAGCGAGCGATTAAGCGTGGCAGGCGAGAGGCACCAACAAGACAGGTAAAGCAGGGTGCGTGGAAGACCCCACCAAGAGCACGGACATAGGGACCTGATATTGGTTTATCGCATTTTGGACAGTTTTCCTTTGGGGTTGGGTTTGCTAGAGATGGCGGTTGAGCAGACTGGGACGAAATCTGTGGTGTCGATGCTTGCTGTGGGGTTGTTCCAGCAGACGAGGCCGCCACCGCCGTTGGTCCAGGTACAGGTTGCGACGATGAGGTCGACAAGGAAGAAGCCGAAGATGGTGCAAGTACGTTTATTGTTTGCGCTATTGGTGGCATCTTGAAATCATTCGTGGTGGTGGTGGCCAGCTCCAAGTCGCTAGCTTGAACCCCGCAGCAGCGAAAGCAAACTCGCTCACTCAGACCATGGCCTCAACGTCGTCTAGAAAACGTCCAGCTCGATCCCAAACCGGTCCTCCTCCAAAACGACGCAGATCCGATCTCGAAGTCAATCAAAAGCTTCCCGCAAAGCTTCCGAAAAAAAACTCCCAAACGACCCAGAAAAAACGCGCAGTGCCAGTCACACAAACACAACCAGCACTAAGCGACAGCGGTGAAGAAGACAATGAGGGATTGGGCCCACAACTTGCAGACCGTTCGTCTGCCCCAGATCGACGCCCACTCACAAATCTAACCGTATTTGTGCAGCAGCTAAAGAATCGCACAGGGTACAAAAAGAACTTTATGCGCAACGCAAAGCCGCAAAACCCAATGCCGGAGTCATTGAGCAGGCCAAACGCATCTGGGCGGATGCCCGCAAGCTCGACATCTCCAAGGAGGAGCGGCAGAAATACATCAAGCAGCTCATGGACGTTGTACGAGGCAAGGTGCAAGAAGTCGTGTTCAAACACGATGCGAGTCGCATTATCCAGACGGTATGTGTGGTGACTCTCCAAACAAGTAGGGGTAATATACTGACGCGGATCGGGTTTTTAATGCTCAGCTTGTCAAATACGGCGGCCAAAAGGAGCGAGGCCTAGTCGCCTCGGAACTTCAAGGCAAATTTAAAGATTTGGCACAGAACAAGTACTCCAAGGTGCTTCATGCCTCCCTCTCTTCTAATTCCTCATCCTGCATTTTCGTCTACTTACTAACACCGGCCCCCGACAGTTTCTTGTTACCAAACTGATTCGTTACTGCCCGACGCACCGGGACGCCATCCTCATCGAGTTCCATGGGCACGTCCTCCGTCTCCTACTGCACAAAGAGGCTACACGCGTCGTGGCAGACGCGTACGAGCTGTACACCAACGCCACTCAGCGTGCGTTGCTCCTCCGAGACTTCTATGGCAAGGAGGTCGCGCTGTTCGAACCCAAGATTGATGGTCCCAGTGGGCTGAAGGACGTGCTTAAGGGTGCTGAGAGGGAGAGGTGCAAGCGGATATTGGGGGCCTTGAAGGAAAACCTGGCGCTGATGTACGCCCTTGAACTCTCTGCTCGTGAACTTGGCACTGATGAGTGGGTCCATCTCCTGTAGCTTCAACAACCCCGATAAAGGCGCCGTATCGCACGCGATCGTCCATCGGGCGTTATACGAGTACCTCCTCGAGCTACGCTCGCTCCCCTCGGAAGAAGAGGGCGAAAAGGCGCGGCGAGAAGTGTTCGAGAAGTGCGTCTTACTCCCTCGTTTTCTGCTCCTGTTATAAGCACTCTGACCAAAACTGCCCTTCGCCCGCTACAGCTGCCAAGAACTCCTCGCAGAAATGGTACACACAAGAGATGGTAGTCTCTGCGTGCGCGAGTTCCTCGTGTGGGGATCGGCAAAGGACCGCAAACAGATCCTCAAAGTGCTCAAGCCGCATCTCGAGAGGATATGGACAAATGAGGAGGGCCAGCTGGTGCTGTTCACCGCGTTGGACGTTATCGAGTACGTCAGCTCTGTGCTTCATGCGTGAGATTGGAAACGAACGAACACCCCTAGCGACACCAAGCTCCTCACCAAGTCTCTCCTCGCCGACTTGAGCACGACTTTCTTCACCTCAAAGCTCTACAGCGAAATCACCGGCCGTCGCGCGTTGCTCTACCCGCTTGTGCACCGGTCCCCGCGGCACTTTATACCCGCTTTGACTATCTCTCTTGCGTCCACTGATCCGATCCGGGAGAGGACGTCGAAAAAAGCCGAGGATGTGCGCCGCGATGAGGTACGACGCGCTGTGAGTGAAGGGTACCTTGCTGCTGTAGTGCGCGATCTAGAGGCGATGACCAGCGATCCAGGGGGCAGTTTAGTCCTTGGGGAGGTTATGTTGTTCGCGGAGGGTGGTACGAAAACCTTTACCTCATCTAACCACACTCACGAGGCTAACAATGATCGTCGATAGACAAAACACAGGCCATCAACGCGCTCCTCTCCACGCTCTCCGCCAACCCATCGATCATCTCCACAGGGCACACATCCCGCCTGTATAAGACCCTTCTCCAAGGCGGCCACTATTCCCAATCAACGCAGGGCATTACCCGGTCGCCGATGTTCGCCCCCGAGGCATTCGCCTCGGCGTTCCTGACACAGGTTCCGGAGGGGGCGATACGAGAGATGGCCAGGGGCGATGGGGCATTTATCGTTGCGGAGCTGATTGAGCGTGTGTGCGCAGAAGGCAGCGAGGAGGATCGCGCGCGCTTGGTTAAGGTATTTAGGAAGGCAGCACAGGAGGTTCGGAAGGACGTGGAGAGTAGTCGGCCGCGCGGGTGGGATGTTTTGGTGAAGAAACTAGAGATGATTGCGTAAGGGTGGTGGGGCATGGGTGGTTGGTGCCTTGATTATTTATAATTTCTCGTTATAATCAGACCAAACGTGAGTAAGATTTGTGGCCGTTGTCCTAAAACCCAGGCTCAATACTTGCAAGATTCAATTTGAGCACCAGAAACGGAGGGATTGGCACAGGCCGCAAAAGGAACAGTACCTCCTCAAATGCTGAGCCTGTATGCCCGTATCCTTCTTGGCCCTTGGTGGCCAAGCTGTGGTGGAAGCTAAAGCAGGACCTTGTCGCCACCAGTGATTTGAATGCCCAAGGGTAGCAATCAGGCTGTTTGGATGCCACGGCTTCGAGAAATTAAACCGACGGATAGGATACACAATACTTGCACTCTATGTACTAGTGGCGTGCATGTATCGGGTGTTTGGGGCACTCAAGGAAGATCTACAGCAAATATCAAGCTACTGTAATTATATGGTGAGTATGGTGGGGTCATGTAACTACAGGCATCTTGCCTTCACTCAAGGTTTGCAAAGCCATCATGAGGTAGCGCCGTAGGTACAAGTAGCCTTATTATATACACGTTTGATGGCTAGTTTTGATTGTCCCGCTCAAACACTTACATGGGAAGGGCACCCATTCAGAATCCAGCCGAACTCGACACCAGTAATGGTGTCGCCTACGAGTCTTTCCTTGGCTTGGTAGTATGCTTAATTGAGGAGACAATTTGGCCATGGTTGCTACTGACCTTCCCCAAGCCCCTGCACCCATTCCTGCTTCTGCCCATGAGGCAAGTATACTACATATAGTCTTTCATTTTGAACCGTCGACGACAATTGGAAGGAGAACACGTCGGATCTGAAGCATAACGACGGAAGTCCCCACCTACTCCACCGATCTCCATTGAGGCTTCCATTGGATACAGAGGACAGTTTGGTTCATCAGAACTCGGCATAATGTGAGCCACAGAGCTCCCATCAGGGTGCAGAACGACGCCGCCAAGTCTATGCGCCCCACAATGATGTGCAATTCAGTGCTGCCTACCGCGATGGCGTAATCTGTAACATCCGTGGATCATATGCGATCGATGGTGGTTAAATGGGGTGCACGAAGGCGGGCTGGGTCAGTTTGGGTCCAGAAGTGCTGATAGAAAGGGTTCAGCTGCCTGGCGAGAAGAGGACACAGGTGATTTGTATCACGAGATCCTTTTGCCTTTTTGATCGCTTCCTAACCTGCGTTGTCTCGTCGCTCCTAACGAAAGAGAGGGGGAGCGTGTTGTGTCGTCCCGTGTTCAAGCAACACCACATTTATAGAACATTCGGTACAGTTGGATTAGGTGCATGCGTGTGCGTACAGAGGGCTTGGTCACTTGTTTCCCATCATCTAGGCAAATTTTTAGTACTGGTCGACTTCCTGGCACTGGACAAGGAAAGATCAATGTACCTTTACAAACTCCGTATAGCTGATCGTCCCATCCCCGTCCGTATCTGCCTCCTTCATCATCGCGTTCACCTCACCGTCGGTCAGCTTCTCTCCGAGGTTGGCCATGACTTGCTTAAGCTCGGCAGCGGTGATATGCCCATTGCCGTCCTTATCAAATACTTTGAAAGCTTGACGTATCTCGTCTTCATGGTCCACATCCTGGAGCTTACGGCTCATCATCTATTCCACATCAAGGATCATCAGTGCTTCCGTAAAACGACAGAAGATGGAAGCCAAACGCGCACAGTAAGGAACTCCTTGAAGTCAATCGTTCCATTTCCGTCTACGTCGACTTCGTTGATCATGTCTTGCAACTCGACGTCAGTGGGGTTCTGGCCCAGTGAGCGCATTACGACGCCGAGCTCCTTCGTTGTGATGGTTCCATCGCCGTCTATTAGCAATATATGATAAGTAGGTGTGGTGGGGGATATATGGTGGACTAACCCTTGTCAAAGAGGGAGAAAGCTTCCCGGAACTCTGGGCTCGAGTCAGTAACGAGACCACAGGTCGATCGATTCACTAACCCGCGATCTGCTCTGTACGTGCTTGCGGTTAGTGTCGGCAGGAGGAGAACATGCTAACTCACCTTCGGTCTACAAATTTGGCCCATCGAGCGAGCCGATCGCATTGATCCGATCAGAATCACCACCTCTCTCTGCATGGTGGCACTCACGAGTGTGGTCATGGCAAAGGTTTAAGCACTGCGGAAGTGGTTGAGGTCGAAGCACGCTCAGCGCTTCCGACCGCTTTGGCGCAAGTGTACAACAGACGATCTCTGTGGAGCCCTTTGATTCAAGGTATACATTCACTTTTGCTTCTTATGACATTCAGAGTTTCAGGCCACAAGACGATCAAATCAAGGCTAAGGGAGAATGAAGAATGACGATGGAGTTGATACGTGCAGGGGATTGGTAACGGTACTTCACTTCGAGAGCATCATCTGTGAAGCGAAACCGTCAATACGACAATTTAGGTTGTGGACCCTGGAAACGCCTACCTTCACAAACTCTTCATAATTAATCTGGCCATCACCATCGACGTCCGCCTCTCGAATCATCTCATCGACCTCGGTATCGGACAACTTCTCGCCCAAGTTGGTCATGACGTGTCGCAATTCAGCAGCACTGATATACCCATTCCCGTCCTTGTCAAACACCTTGAATGCCTCTTTAATTTCCTCCTCGCTGTCTGTGTCCCTCATTTTTCGGGCCATCATCTTAGGTGACAGGATCAGTGGAACCAAACACGAAAGCACGTAGTATGCTCACGCACTGTGAGGAACTCCGGGAAATCGATTGTGCCATTGCCATCGGCGTCAACCTCGTTGATCATATCCTATGGGCGACTGGCCGTTAAGAAAGCCCCCTTGCCCATGAAATTCCTAGAAAAGCGTCGCACCTGCAATTCTGCCTCAGTTGGGTTCTGACCGAGGGAACGCATAACAGTGCCGAGTTCGCGAGTGGTGATGGTACCGTCGCCATCTGCAGAGTGACAGGTCTATTAATACCCCACAAGAAGCAAGTGCGCGATGAGGGATGTACCCTTATCGAACAACGAGAAGGCCTCCTTGAATTCTGAAATAGATCAATAATGAGGGGGTCGCTCATCTGGAAATCGTGGCTATCCTGACCAGAAATCTGCTCTATAGGACCGGAGACCGATACATTGTGAGTTACAAAATATCGTAAAAGAAATTAGAGAACCGCATACCCTCGGACTGTATTGGCCGTGCCACTATTAGATCAACTGTCGTTGAGAAGAAGACGGGATGCGCACCAGTTGATCGGCCATTGCGGGAGTGGAGTAGTGGTGGAGGGGAAGGATGCGGTGGAGTTCAAGGCTTGTGGCGGTAATCGATCTCGGCTGAGAACCTGCCAATCAGCGTCCTACTCCCGACCGCACCCTCAGTTTCGGGTTCAAATAATCTGTAAATACACTATGCCTGTGTGGCTGATTACCGGGTTAGCGTTCTCGGACGACCGTGGATCGTCGGACTGAGACATCTCGGCGAACAGGTGCTCGCGAGGAATCGGCCTTGGATTCGTCAAAGCTCTCTCAGAGAACCCTGAGAATGCTATCTTAGCGACTTGTCGAAACCCCGAAGGAGCCGAGGAGCTGCAGCAAATCGCTGATGCATCCGAGGATCTAATCAACGTCGTGCCGTTGAACCAGGATAAGAAGGAATCAATAGAGGCAGCTGCAGTTACAGCCGAAGATCTACTTGGAGACCTGCCAGTGGACTACATAATAAATAACGCCGCCTATGTGAGCCTTCCATTTCATTTGTCCTTCTGGAGCACGCCTATCGCGAGGAATCCCCCCGTACACCGAGATGGACTATCATATGATCTGGGTACACTAATTGTGTATTCAGCACCCAGGATACGACAAACTTGAAGACGTGGACGCAAATACCTTCACATATGCCTTCGCCGCAAACGTAGTCGGACCCGTGATGGTCTACCAAGTGTTCAAAAGATTCCTTGATAAATCAGACAAACCAATAGTGGTTAATATCTCCAGCGGCGCTGGTAGTATGGGGATGGACCTTGGTGCAACTGCAGCAGCTTACGCTGTTAGCAAGGCCGCTCTGAATATGATGGTTAGACATCCTTACCTTTGACCAGTATTTACATTTGCCTATGGCCCTTGCAGACCTATAAACTTGCAAAGGAGAATCCAAATTTAATCACCGTTGCGATGAGCCCTGGCTGGGTCAAGACAGGTATGCCCCCTTACAAGTTCATACTAAATCCCGGTAATGTTTGTATAGATATGGGAGGCCCAGGCGCCCAAATCGAAGTAACCGACAGCGTACAAGCGATGCTCAAGGTCATACAAAATCTCAAGCCTACAGACTCGGGCGCTTTTATGAATAGAGAGGGAAAGACCCTCCCTTGGTAGCCAATGTAAC
>Ga0307515_10018711_pt1 | contig 12507 bp, 15 predicted proteins | sample 17_EM_MG_FD_194513 | JGI IMG/M metagenome (GOLD analysis project Ga0307515, IMG submission 194513) | Populus trichocarpa ectomycorrhiza microbial communities from riparian zone in the Pacific Northwest, United States - 17_EM | ecosystem: Host-associated > Plants > Roots > Unclassified | place... | reverse complement strand
ACCCGTGCTGTGCGCGAAGGTCAGCACGACGAAGCCGAGGGCCCCGAACACGAGGCCGCCGGTGATGGCGGCGCCCGGGCTCAGCCACTTCGCCAGCCGCGGCGCCAGCTGGGAGCCGACGGCGATGGACAGCCCCGTCGGGGCGAGCCACAGGCCCGCCTCGGCCGGGCTCATCCCGAGCACGGACTGGACGTACTGGCTGACCAGCAGAAACGCGCCCGCCATCGCACCGGACGCGATCAGCATCGACGTGAGGGTCGAGCTGAACACGCGGTTGCCGAACAGCCGCAGGTCCAGCAGCGGGTGCTCCAGCCGCAGCTGACGCCGGGCGAAGACCACGCCGAACACGACACCGATGACGATCGAGCCGATGGACGTCCAGGGGGACTTGCCCCCGTCGACCGCGAGCTCCTTGAGGCCGTAGATGACCGGCAGGATCGCCACCAGGGACAGGACGACGCTGAGCAGGTCGAGCTTGCCCGGGTTCGGGTTCCGGAACTCCGGGAGCAGGAAGGGCGCGACCACGAGCAGCAGCAGCATCACCGGCACGCCCAGGAGGAAGACCGAGCCCCACCAGAAGTGCGCGAGCAGGAAGCCGCCGATGACCGGGCCGATCGCCGCACCCGCCATCATGCAGCTGACCCACGCCGCGATGGCGGTGCCCATCTGCTTGGGGTCGCGGAACATGTTGCTGATCAGGGCCAGCGTCGAGGGCATGAGCGTCGCGCCCGCGACGCCCAGCAGCGCACGGGAGACGATGAGCATCTCCGGGCTCGACGAGTACGCGGCCACGATCGACAGCACACCGAACAGCGCCGCGCCGATCAGCAGCAGCCGCCGCCGGCCGATCCGGTCACCCAGCGTGCCCATCGTGATCAGGAACCCGGACAGCAGGAACCCGTAGATGTCGGTGATCCACAGCTGCTGGACCGTGCTGGCGTGGAGGTCGGCGCTCAGGTGCGGGAGGGCCAGGAACAACGCGCCGATGTCGAGTGAGACCAGCAGCGTGGGCAAGCCCAGCACCGCCAGTCCGATCCATTCGCGCCGCCCAGCCCGCGGCGGTGCGCCGTCAACAGTCATGATGTCCGTCCATCCTCTCGTCGTCGGTGCCACCGAGCTTCGTGCGGGGATTCTCGACCGGCCGCCCTCGACACCCACGACTGTCCGCATCGGTCCGGCGTCGCGACTCCGCGAACGGAGTCCGTGTCGACGCCCGGTGGCCGGACGACTACAAGTCTCTTCGGACCGGGCGAGCGCAACAAGAGGCAACGCGCACGCTCGTGACGTGCAGAACGCATGTCCCCGCCGCCCGTGGCTCAGCCGGCCAGCCGGCGGTTCCACCAGGCCTGCGGGCGCCTGCCCACCACCGCCGTGAGGTCGTCCAGTTCTGCCGACAGCCGCCGCAGGTCCTCGGCGACCAGTGCCTGCGGGCCGTCGCAGAGGGCCTCCTCCGGATGCGGGTGGACGTCCACCAGGACGCCGTCCGCGCCCACCGCGATCGCCGCGCGGGACAGCGGCAGCACCAGGTCCCGCCGGCCGCCCGAGTGGGACGGGTCGACCATCACCGGGAGGTGCGACAGCCGCTGCGCGACCGGGACCGCCGAGATGTCGAGGGTGTTGCGCGTCGCCGTCTCGAAGGTGCGGATCCCGCGTTCGCACAGGACGATGTCGAGGTTGCCGCGCTGCGCGATGTACTCCGCCGCCATCAGCCACTCCTCGATCGTCGCGTTCATGCCGCGCTTGAGCAGCACGGGCTTGCCCACCTCGCCCACCGCCTGCAGCAGCCCGAAGTTCTGCATGTTCCGGGTGCCGATCTGCAGCATGTCCGCGTACCGCGCGACCAGCTCGACGTCGTGCGCGGCGACCACCTCGGTGACCACCGGCAGGCCGGTCTCGGCGCGGACGTCGGCCAGGATCTTCAGGCCGAGTTCACCCAGGCCCTGGAAGGCGTACGGCGAGGTGCGCGGCTTGTACGCGCCGCCACGCAGCAGGACCGCGCCGGCGGACCGCGCCATCCGCGCCGCCTCGAGGGTCTGCTCCGGCGTCTCCACCGCGCACGGCCCGGCGATGAGCGTGACGGTGCCGGGTCCGATCGGCACCCCGCCGACGTACACCGTGGACCGTTCCGCGTGGTGCTCCCGGCTGACCAGCTTGTACTTGGCGGAGATCCGCGTGACGCTCTGCACGCCCGGCAGGCCGCCGAGGTTGAGCGTCTCGAACAGGTCGACGTCGCCGACGAGGCCGACGATCACCCGGCTCACCCCGCGGCTGACAAAGGCGTCCCCGCCCGCCGAACCCACCCGCTCCACGACACGCTCGACGTCCTCCGCCGTGGCGTGCGTGGTCATGACGATCACCATGAGTCAGAACCCCCTTCACCGCTTCGGACCGTGCTCGGCCGGAGGCCGTGGGCCCGATGGGCCATCGTCCGGCCCGCCGCGCATACCCACGTCTCCACGGTTGCGCATCCGCGCGCGTGCCCTGTCGGTGAAACCTTTACCGGACAAGGAGTTCTCGCAACCGACAGGTAGTCCCCCCGGGATCGCGCGGCCTAGCCTCGAAGGACTCGCGCCCACCGAGGAGAGGGAATCCCGGTATGTCCACCAGCAATGGCACCTCCACCGTCGCCACCGAACAGGCCGCCGTCGCCGCCGTCCCGCAGCGGATCGTCGCGGCGTGGGCGGACCACGACGCCGAGGCCTTCGCCGCGGCCTTCACCGAGGACGGCACGATGGCTCTCCCCGGCGGAGTCTTCGTCAAGGGCCGTGACGGCGTCAAGGCGTTCATGGGCGCCGGTTACGCCGGCCCCTACAAGGGCACCCGCGTCCACGGCGACCCCGTCGACCTGAAGTTCCTCGGCAAGGAGGCGGCCGTCGTCATCACCCTCGGCGGCGTCCTCGCCCCGGGCGAGACCGAGGTCAGCCCGGCCCGCCAGGTCCGCGCCATCTGGGTGCTGGCCAAGCAGGACGGCGAGTGGCTGATCGCCGCGTACCAGAACACCCCGATCGGGAACTGAGTCCCGGCGCCGCGAAGGCCCCCCACCGGCTGCTCGGCCGGTGCGGGGCCTTCGTGGCGTTCCCGGGGTCAGGCGTCGGCGAGCAGACCGGCCAGGCCCGCGTAGCCACCTGCTTTGAGGCGCTCGCCGGACGTCGTCGCGTAGGCCTCGTCGGCCTTGATGCCGACGCCCTCCACCATCCGGTTCATGAAGTTGAACAGCGCGCAGACCAGCACGGCGTCGTGCAGCGCGCGGTCGTCCCAGCCCGCCGCGAACACGGCCTCGGCGTCGGCGTCGGTCATCCGCGACGGCGTCCGCGTGAGCTTGCCGACGTAGGCCAGCACCGGCTTGAGCTTCTCGTCGACCGGCGCCGTCTCGAGGTCGGCGACCGCGGCGGCGAGCACGCCCTCGGGCACGCCGAACGCCTCCGCGGTGACCGTGTGGATGCCGTGGCAGTAGTCGCAGGCGTTGACCCCGGACACGTACGCCGCGATCATCTCGCGCTCGCCGGGGGTGAACGGCGACTCGCCGCGCAGCAGCTCCTCGTGGAACGCGAGCAGGTGCCGCGCCGGGCCGGGGTAGGCCTGGAAGACCTGCAACAGCGTGGTTTCAGCCGGCAGGGACTTCAGGTACGACATCGAAGAGTTCCTTTCCGTCCGCCAGCCCGGTGACGAGCTGGTCGACCTCGACGCGGCGCAGCGCACACGCCGTGCAGTAGGCGATCGTGGCGGCCCCGGCTCCGGGCAGCGCCGCCGCGACGACGTCGAGCCGGCGGGCCCACTCCCGGCGCAGCGAACCGGGCAACGACGTCGACGGCGGGTCGCCGAGCCGGTCCCGCAGGGAAAGCCAGTGCCGCACGCCGGACTCCAGCAGACCGCCGAAACCGAACCCGGCCGTGCCGTGGCGGGCCTGGTCGACCACCTGGGTCACCAGCGCCGGGTCGTCGGCGAGCCGGGCGGCGCCGAGCCCGGCGAGCAGCCGGTCGGCGTCCAGGCCCAGCAGGATGATCCCGGCCTCGGTCGAGCCGGGGTCGTCGACGGCGGGCAGGGCGAAGCGCGAGTCGAACGGTTCAGACACCGACGGCCGCCTCGGTCGGCGCGGCGGCGCCGGTGCGCAGCTGCCGGGCGATCGCCGCGGCGACCCGGGTGGTGGCGACGCGGTGGCCGTCGATGTTGCGGGCGGCCGGGCCGAGCACCATGCCGGCCGCGGCTCCGACCACCGAAACGCGTGGTTCCCGGCTGTAGGACAGCGTCCGCTCGTCCAGCGACGGCCAGCCGTCGCGGGCGTCGACGATCTCGTCGGGAAGCAGTCCGGTGCCGATCGACGGCGTCGTGCCCAGCGCCAGGACGACGTGGTCGCCGGCCACCCGGCGGCCGCTTTCCAGCCGCAGCGCCACGCTCCCGCCGACGGCGGCCTCGATCTCCTTGACGGCTTCGCCGCGGTGGACGAGCAGCTTGCCTTCGGCTTCGGCGCGCTCGAGCAGCGGCCGGAACTCGAACATGATCGACGCGCGGCGGAACGCGCCCATCAGCCCGAGCCGCTCGGTCCAGCCGACACCGTCGAAGCGCTTCCGGCCTTCGGGCCGGAAGAAGCTGGAGTTCACGTCCGCGCACTGGTAGCGCTCGCCGGATTCCCGGACCACCCAGTGCACCTCGCGCCCGGCTTCCAGTGCGCCGGTGATCAGGTGGGCCGCGGTGAGCCCGGCGCCGACGACCACCTGGCTCCGCGCGCCCGGCGGCGCCGATTCGTCCCAGAACGACACGCCCCGCGGCGGGCTCCCGCCGCCCCACCAGGCTTCCGGGGCCGGACGGCGCTCCTCGCCGGGGCACAGCACGACGTGACGGGCGGCCACGGAGAAGCGGTCGGTGTGCACCGTGACGGCGTCCGCGCCGGGGACGACCTCGCGGACGGTGGCCTGCCAGGTCTTCTCGCCCACGTGGTGGGTGGTGACCAGGTGCGCGCAATAGGCGTCGAAGACGTCCACCGGGACCACCGACCGGTGCCCGGACTGCGACATCCGGATCTCGCGGCGCTCGGTGTGCGTCAGCCGGCCCCAGTGCAACCGCGCGAAGTCGAGCAGCTCGCAGTCGCGGAAGCCCTCGACGCCGGGGTGGTGTTCGTAGGGTGAGCGCAGCACGCGCTGGCCGAGCTGGTCGATCCGGCCGAAGAACCGCCCGCACGGCCGCCCGGTGCGGTCGACCACGACGACGTCGTGGACGCCGTGGTGCCACAGTGCGGAGGCGACGGCGAGCCCGGCCGGGCCGGCACCGACGATCACGACGTCGGCCTCCGGGGCCGGCGACGCCCCTCGCGCCGGGGACGGTGGCGCGGGCGGGCGCGGCCAGTCACGGCCCCGCGGCGAGTCGAGCAGATGCGGTTCCGGCACGAAGGTGATCACGGGTGGCCCCCCTGCTCGCCCGACGCCGGCTCAGAGCACCGTGACCGGGACGATCAGCTCGACCACCGGTCGCTGCCCCATCCCGTTGGTGACCAGTTCGCCGAGTGTCTGCTGGGACTGCTCGGCGCTGTCGGTGGCGATGGGGCTGTACCGGGAGTAGAAGTACGTCGGCTTGCGGCCGCTGGTCTCCATCGAGTACGTCTTCAGGACGGTCTCGCCCGGGCGGACCTCGCCGTCGTAGAAGGTCAGACGGCGCGCGTCCGGCGTCATGAAGCTCTTCGCGAACTGCGGCGACATCAGCATCTCGTCGTCGAGGAACGTCGAGTCCTCGTCCATGACGGCCTGCATCGCGACCCACGTCTGGTCGGTCAGGTTCGTCTCCGCCTTGATCACCTGCCAGCGGCCGGGTTCGGGGAGGTTCACGCTGACCGAGACGTCGTGGTCGGTGGTGTCGATGGCGCCGGTGATCATGAGCACGCGGCGGCCGAGGTCGGCGGTCCCGGTCATCTGAACGTCCCGGGCACGCACCCGGCTGGAAACATCGAGACCCGGCAATTCAGGTGAAGACATGAAACAGCCTCCTACTATACCCACCCCAGAAATAACGGCCTGACCAGCTAACATACAAAGGCTTTCACACGGCCAGATACACTGTCAAGGTGAGGAACGCACGTCCGGAAGCCGGCATTTCGACAGCCGATCAGCGGGGGCGCACTGGACCGGGCACGTCTGCGACATTAGCCCATTCGGCGCAGTCCACGTGCGGATCAGTCACTCAGGGCTGCTCGACTCCTGAGGGGCAGGAGCGGCGTCGACGTCACTTTCGAGCGCTCCGACGTAGCGGATTTCGAATGTGGAATCGGCACGCTGCACCATTACTTTCAGCACCAGCCCCGTTTTTACCACGACAATGAAATTGCCAGGATCCGCCGAGTCGCCGAAAATGTCGTAAACGAGAAAAGCGGAGCCGTCGCAGACGGCGAACAACGCCTCGTAAACGACATTGCGCTCCGCTTGCGTCGCCGCGTCGGCCCAGCCTTCGAGGATGTCGAGGCCCGCCGTGAGCTGGAGGCGCAGTGCCATCCGCCGGCCTCCCAACCAAACGTCGCAGATCGCCGCGCGCACGTCACGCATGGGCCACCGGCCGTGGTCGCGCCAGGCTCCGGTGACACTCCGGCCCGAACAACGTCAATTCTGTCGCGCGGGCCGCGGTGTGCTCATCTCCGAGCGTGCGCTCCGGCACCGGGCGGACACGACGCGTGTCCACCCGGCGGAGCGGGGGCGCTCAGTTGTAACCGAGCACAATGTGCTCGCCGAGCTCCTCTTCGGCCGCGTCGGGCGCTTCCACCAACCGGAGCGCGCGAGGCTCCTCGACGGGCCGGGCGGTGGTCCAGTCGTCGGCCGGAACCGCTGCTGCTGTCATGGCGTTCCTCACTTTCGTCTTGCGCGCGGAGCTCCACCATGCGCGGGCCGGATCGAGGATCGGATGGAGACCGCTTTCGCCGCGGCCTTGCGCAGTCCACGAGTGGCGGCCGGCCTGGGGTGCGAGGTGCACTGACAAGACGGGAATTCCGCACGGCGATCCCGCCCGCGGTGCCCAGGCAAACTCTCGACGGCGAGGTGTGCGCATGACGGATCACCAGATCTCCCGAACAAGCGAGGGCGGCGCGGCGGACCGCCAGCGAACCTGCGCGGCGTGCGGCGCGGAGTTCACCGCGGGTGAGCGCACGGAGGTGGAAGTCCTCCTCGACGGCGAGGTGCGGTACGTGGCGGTCCACCCGGGCCACACGACGTACTCCCCGAGCAGGGAGCGGACGGTGGCGGGCCGGCTGGGCCGGGCCCGGGGACAAGCGGCCTGACGTGCGGTCGCCCGCTCCACGCCTCGGCCACGCTGCCTGCCGAGCCTCCCTGCCCGGGGGCGGTGCCTGCCGGGCGGCATGACCGCCCTGGGCCGGGATCCCTGACCGGCGACCGGCCGGAGTGTGATCCCGCTCGGCGGCTCGCCATCTCACCGGGCGCGGCGGCGGCTTGTTCGTTCCGCCGCCGGAGGCCGCGGTCTGCGTTCGAGCGCCGCAGCGCGAGCGCTGACGTGCGGCGATGCCCGCACCCGTCCGGCGGAGTTCCCAGGCGAGCACTCGACTCGGCGGGACCGGACCGCCCCGCCGGGATAATGCAGGCCACCGCCGAGAACGGCTGGGCGATGCCACTGCCCGAAGAGCTGAGCGCCGACCTCGACTCGCAGCCGGCCGACCTGGCCGACGTCACCGGAACCGGAGCGAGCAGCTGACGCCGGGCAGGATCGGCGCGCGGCGACGGCCCCGGCGACGTACCCCACCCGACGAGCCACACCGGACCCGCCCGGGAAGCGGGCAGCCGACTCTGCCCCGCAAGGTGGCCACGCACCCTGCGCGGCAAGGCGGCACGCCCCCGACCTCACCAAGCCGACACCGCACCAACCGGCCCCAGCGAGGACGCCAAGCGCCACCGAGCCGAAACACCGGCTGTTACCGGCCACGCCTGCCGGCCAAGCGGCGGCGCCACACCGGACGGCGGGCCCCGGCCGAGCCGATCAGCCACCCGACCCGGCACCCCGGCCGAGGCCGCGGCCCCGCCCAGCCGGGCTCCTGCCCCCGGCCCCGCCGATCAACCAGCCCGACCAGCCCAACACCACCAGCCGGCCCAGTCCCGGCCGCGGCGGCGGCCAGCCGCCCAACCAGCCCTGCTCTGCCCCGGCCGACCTGCCAACCCGGCCGGCCAATCTTCAGCACCGGCCCCAGCCGCGGCCGGTCCCCGCCGAGCCAAGCACAACCCCAGCCGGCCGGCCCCAGCCCGGCTCCAGCCGCAGCCAGCTCCCGGCCGAACCGACCGACCAACCCCAGCCCCAGCCCAACCGCGGCCGGGCCGACCAACCGGCCGACCAGCCCGGGTCGCGGCAGCGCCGGGGCGTGGCCGACCGGCAACCCCGGCCCAGGGAGTCCTCAGCGAAGCAGCCCGGACATCCGCCAGGCCCCCACCCCGGCCCGCACCTCCGGGCCACGCCACGCGGGATCACCCCACGCCGACCGCGTCGGCGCCGGGGGCGGGCGACTCGGCAGGTGGGTCAGGACTGCCACCAGTGCCGCCAGTTCCTCGTCGTCCGGGGTGCCGTGGACCACTCGGATCGGTTCGGTTGCGGGCACCGCTCGTCCTCCGTCAGATCGGCTGGTTGCCGTGTTTGCGGCCCGGGGCCGGCTTGCGCTTGTCGTGCAGCATCGCCAGGCCGCGGGCGACCGACGCACGGGTCTCCGCCGGGTCGATGATGTCGTCCACCAGGCCCCGCTCCGCCGCGTACTGCGGGTTCAGGTATTCCTCCGTGTACTCCGCGACCAGTTTCGCCCGCAGCGCCGCCGGGTCGGCCGCGGCCGCCAGGTCACGGCGGTACAGCACGTTCACCGCGCCTTCCGCGCCCATCACCGCGATCTGGTTCGTCGGCCACGCCAGCGACAGGTCGCAGCCGATCGACCGCGAGTCCATCACGATGTACGCGCCGCCGTACGCCTTGCGCAGGATCACCTGGATCCGCGGCACCGTCGCCTCGCAGTACGCGTGCAGCAGCTGCGCGCCCTGGCGGATGATCCCGCCGCGCTCCTGCTCGACTCCCGGCAGGAACCCCGGCACGTCGACGAGGCTGACCAGCGGGATGCCGAACGCGTCGCAGAACCGCACGAACCGCGCGGCCTTCTGCGACGCCGGCCCGTCCAGCACGCCGGCGAACACCATCGGCTGGTTGCCGACCAGGCCGACGACCCGGCCGTCGATCCGGGCGAGCGCGCACAGCACGTTGCGAGCCCAGCCTTCGTGCAGCTCGAAGAACTCGCCGTCGTCGGCGAGCTCGGCGAACACGTCCCGCATGTCGTAGGGCTGGTTGGGCTCCACCGGCACGAGCTCCGCGAGGCGGGGCCGGTAGTCGTCCTTCGCGTTCGTCGACGCCGTCGCCGGCGGTGGGTCGAGGTAGTTCGACGGCAGCAGCGAGACCAGGTACCGGACGTCGGCGAGGCAGCTCTCCTCGTCGTCGTGCACCACCGTCGCGACGCCCGACGCGCTGCCGTGGACGTCGGCGCCGCCGAGCTCCTCGTGCGTGACGCGCTGGCCGCTGACCGCTTCGACGACGTCGGGGCCGGTCAGGTACATCCGCGCGGTGTCCCGCACCATGAACGTGACGTCCGCCAGCGCGGGCGAGTACGCCGCGCCGCCGGCGCACGGCCCGAGGATCACGCTGATCTGCGGGATGACGCCGGACGCCTCGACCTGGCGGCGGAAGATCCCGCCGTAGCCGTGGAGCGCCAGCACGCCCTCCTGGATCCGTGCGCCGCCGCTGTCGTTCAGCCCGATCACCGGCGCGCCGTTGGCCACCGCGAGGTCGAGCACCTTGTGGATCTTCGCCGCGTGCGCCTCGCCGAGCGAACCGCCGAAGAGCGTGAAGTCCTGGGCGTAGACGAACACGCGGCGGCCGTCGATCGTGCCGGAGCCGGCGACGACGCCGTCGGTGTGCGGGCGGTTGCCCGCCAGCCCCGGCCCGTCGGCCTGATGCCGCCGGTAGGGCTCGAGCTCGGTGAAGGAGTCGTCGTCGAGCAGCAGCGCCAGGCGTTCCCGCGCGGTCAGCTTGCCCAGCGAGTGCTGCCGCCGGACGGCGTCGAGCTTGCCGTCGAGGATGTGCGCGCGCAGTTCCTCCCGACGGCGCCGCAGCAGCGGCATGTCGGGCGGCGCCGTGCGCGCCTGATCGGCGGCGCGGGCCAGCTCGATCACCTGCGCGTCCCCGGTTTCCCCCGGCCGGCCCAGCCGACGGCGGCCGTGCCGGACCCCAGCCGGGACCGGCACGACCTCCGCGTCGTCCGCGCGCCGGGCGCCGGACTCCTGGGATCCGCTCACGCGGCGTCCCTCAGCCTGGCCCGGTCGTCCTGCTGGATCTCGGCGACGATGTCGGACCACACGATGCCGCGGCCGAGCCGGGGCATCGGGCGGACCGGCGCCTCGGTCGGCAGCGCGGTCGCGACGGCCTCGATGGCCGGTCGCGCGGGCCGCTGGTCTCCGGTGTCCGCGCGGCCGGCGTCGCTGGCAGTCATGGCAGGACCTCCTCGGTCTGGGTGATCCCGGATCGGCCGGGACCGTCGTCCGTCAGGGGCGGTGTGGGCGAACCGGCCGCCTTACCCGCCTGCCGGTCGGTCAGTCGCCCGGTCGCGTGCAACCAGGCCACCGTGTCGCGCACGGTGTCGGGCACCGGCCGGGCCGGGACGCCCGCTGCGGGCGCGTCCCCGGCGACGGGCACGGCGGTGGCGCAGACGTAGATCGCGCCGTACTCGGCCGGGATGTGCCACGGCCAGGCCCGCTGCAGCAGGTCGGCGGCCCGGCCGACCGGGACCATCGCCCGCGGCGGCAGGAACACCGCCGGCAGGCGCCGCCCGGTCGCGGCCCGCACTGCGGCGAGGTATTCGCGAGTGGCCAGGAAATGCCCCGGCCCGAAGAACGCGGCGCCCGGCGGCGCCGCCCCGCCGAGCAGCTCCGCCTGCAGCGACGCCGAGTCGCGGACATCGCCGAGCGGGAGCCCGCGCGACGGCCAGATCGGCATCAGCCCGCGCAGCAGGTCCCGCAGCCGCGCGTTCTGGTCGCCCAGCCGCGGGTCGTGCGGGCCGAGCAGCGCCGGCGGGTAGGTGATGGTGACCGGCGCGCCCTCGGCCCGGTGCCGCCGCGCGATCCGGTCGGCCTCGGCCTTCGACGCGAGGTACGGCTCCCGCGGCTCGCCGACCGGGCTGGTGGGACCGATCGACGGCGCGTCCGTGGGGTAGAGCGCCCCGACCGTCGAGACGTGCACGATCCGGCCGGTACCCGCCCGGCGCGCGGCACCGAGCACGACCTGGGTGCCGCGGACGTTCGCCCGCCACAGCTCGGCGCGCCGCCTGCTGTCGAACGTGTAGACGCCGGCGGCGTGCAGCAGCGCGTCCGCCCCGGCGACCAGCCGCCCGGCGGCCGCCGCGTCGGTGACGTCGCCGACCTGGACGTCCACAGCGGTCGGGTCGACGCCGAGTGGCGCCAGCGCACCCGCCACGCCGCCGGGGTCACGGGCCAGCAGCCGGACCCGGTGCCCTTGCCGCAGCAGCGCCGCGATCGTGTGAGCACCGAGGAACCCGGTGCCGCCCGTGACCGCGATCAGCATGACGTCGCCCCCTTCAGGCCGCGCGGGCCCGCCCGTCGACGTGGTGGTAGCCGCCGCCGTAGAAGACCAGCGCGTCCTCGCCGGTGCCGCGGCTGGTCGCGACCACCCGGCCCAGGAAGATCGAGTGGTCACCGCCCTCCAGCACCTGGGCCAGCTCGCATTCGAGCCACGCCAGCGCCCCGCTCAGCAACGGGGCCCCGGTCCTCGCGCCCGCGGTGTAGCCGACCGCGTCGAACTGGGCCATCCCGTCGGGACGGCGCCAGTCGGCGAAGTACTTCGACAATTCCTGCTGCTCCGCCGCGAGGATGTTCACGCCGAACGAGCCGGCGGTGACGATCGCGGCGTGCATCCGGGCGGCCTTCGACACGCAGCACAGCACCATCGGCGGTTCCAGCGACACCGACGAGAACGCGTTGGCGGTCATCCCGTGCGCGTCCTCGCCACCCGCCGTCAGCACCGTCACGCCGGTCGCGAACTGGCTCATCACCTGGCGCAGGCCGGGCTGGGCCGACAGGCCGCGGCGGGCCGGCGACGTCGGCAGCCGCTTGAGCACATGAGCCCGTTCGGACGGCTCCGTTTCGTAGCCCACGTCAGACTCCCTTGCCGTTGACCGCGGCCGTCGCGTAGGGAGCCAGCGCCTCTCGCAGCTGCTCGGGGACCCGCGACGGCACGGTGGCCGTGTTGGGCCCGCGCATGCAGGCGATCCGCTGCCGTCCCCGTGCCACCAGCCGCTCCTCGCCGCTCTCGGTGAGGTGGACGTAGTCGAAGGCGAACTGGATCTGCGTCGAGGTGAGCTCTTCCAGCCGCAGCCGGATGGACAGCTCGTCGAACGCGGTGATCTCGGCGAAGAACTCGCATTCCACCTTGAGGGTGAACAGCTTCAGGTCGTGACGGACCTCTTCGAGGACCGCCGGGGCCTTCTCC
>Ga0307515_10018710_pt1 | contig 12507 bp, 3 predicted proteins | sample 17_EM_MG_FD_194513 | JGI IMG/M metagenome (GOLD analysis project Ga0307515, IMG submission 194513) | Populus trichocarpa ectomycorrhiza microbial communities from riparian zone in the Pacific Northwest, United States - 17_EM | ecosystem: Host-associated > Plants > Roots > Unclassified | place... | reverse complement strand
GCCCTGAGCACCACCCAGGTCAAGGGCCTGACCACCGCTCAACTGGCCGGCCTGAACGCCACCAACATCGGCGACTTGGCTGACACCCAGATCGGTGCGCTGTCGGCGACGCAGATCGGCGCGCTGTCGGCGACCAATGTCTCGGCGCTCGACTCCACTCAGACCGCGGCGCTAAACGCCACGCAAATCAAGGGCTTGACCGCCACCCAGCTGAAAGGCCTGACCGCCACCGACATCGGTGAACTGGCCGATACGCAAGTGGGCGCCCTGACCGCGATCCAGATCGGCGCCCTGTCGGCGACCGGCGTCTCGGCGCTGAATGCGACCCAGACGGCGGCGCTGACCGCGACGCAGGTCAAGGGCCTGACGAACGACCAACTCAAGGGTCTGTCGACGACCGACATCGGTGAGCTGGCAGGCACTCAGGTCGAGGCCCTCACGGTGGCCCAGCTGGGCGCTCTGAACGCGACCAACATCTCCGCGCTGAACCAGACCCAGACCCAGGCGCTGTCGACGACCCAGATCAAGGGCCTGACGACGACCCAGATCAAGGGCCTGACGACCACCGACATCGGCGAGCTCACCTCGACGCAGGTCGGCGCTTTGACGACGGTCCAGTTCGCCGCGCTCGACACCACCAATCTGCAAGCCCTGTCGACCACGCAAGTGACCGCTCTGAGCGCCTCGCAAGTCGGCGCTCTGACGGCCACCAACTTCTCGGCCTTGGTCGACACCCAGGTCGCGGCGCTCAGCACCACCCAGATCAAGGGTCTGACGACCTCGCAACTGGCCGGCCTGACCACCACCGACATCGGCGAGCTGGCCGACACCCAGGTGGGCGCCCTGACGGCGGTCCAGATCTCTGCACTCAGCGCCACGGGCGTCTCGGCGCTCAGCTCGACCCAGACCGCCGCCCTCGTCGATACCCAGATCAAGGCGTTGACGGCTTCGCAACTGAAGGGTCTCAGCACCACCGACATCGGTGAACTGTCCTCGACTCAGGTCGGCTCCCTGACGGCTCTCCAGTTGAGCAGCCTGTCGGCCACCAACGTCTCGGCCCTCGACGCCACTCAGACCGCCGCGCTGAGCGCGACCCAGATCAAGGGTCTGACCGCCACGCAACTGAAGGGTCTGTCGACCACCGACATGGCCGAGCTGTCGACCACCCAGGTCGGCGCCCTGACCGGCGACCAGCTGAAGGCCCTGTCGGAGACCAACATCTCCGCTCTGGTCGACACCCAAGTCGCCGCCCTGAGCAACACCCAGGTCCAGGCGCTGTCGACGACCCAGTTGAAGGGCCTCAGCACCACCGATATCGGCGAACTGTCCTCGACCCAGGTCGGCGCGCTCGCCGCCGCCCAGGTCGCGGCCCTCTCGGTCACGAACCTGCAGCAGCTGTCGGCCACGCAGATCGGCGGGCTTAGCGCCACGCAGATCGGCAGCCTGGCCGCGACCAGCGTCTCGCAATTGGCCGACACCCAGTTCGCGGCCCTGTCGACCACTCAGGTCAAGGGCCTGACCACCGGCCAGCTGTCGAACCTGACGGCGACCAATGTCGGCTATCTCGCCAGCACTCAGGTCAGCGCTCTCAGCGCCGCCCAGATCGGCGCCTTGAGCGCGACGGGCGTCTCGGCCTTGGTCGACACCCAGGTCGCGGCCCTTAACGAAACCCAGATCAAGGGCCTGACCGCCACCCAACTCAAGGGCCTGTCGACCACCGACATGGGCGAGCTGTCCTCGACCCAGGTCGGCGCCCTGACCGTGGTCCAGCTGAATTCGCTGAGCGCCACCAACGTCTCGGCCCTCGACCAGACCCAAGTGGCGGCCCTGTCCGCGACCCAGATCAAGGGCCTGACGGCCACGCAGATCAAAGGCCTGAGCACCACCGACATCGGCGAGCTCTCGGCCACGCAGGTCGGCGCCATGACCGCCGATCAGCTGAAGGCCCTGTCCGAGACCAACGTCTCGGCCCTGGTCGATACCCAGATCGCCGCCTTGGCCAACACCCAGGTCCAGGCGCTGTCGACGACCCAGCTGAAGGGTCTGTCGATCACCGATATCGGCGAGCTGTCCTCGACCCAGGTCGGCGCCCTGAGCGCCGCCCAGGTCGGCGCGCTCTCGGTCACCAACCTGCAGCAGCTGTCGACGACGCAAATCGGCGGCATGACGGCCACCCAGATCGGCAGCCTGACGGCCACCAATGTCACCCAGCTGGCCGACACCCAGTTCGCGGCGCTCAACACGACCCAGGTCAAGGGTCTGTCGACCTCGCAGATGGCCGCGCTGACCACCACCAACGTCGGCTACCTGGCCAGCACCCAGGTCGGCGCGCTGAGCGCCGCTCAAGTGGGCTCGCTGTCGGCGACCGGCTTCTCGGCCCTGGTCGACACCCAGGTCGCGGCTCTGAGCACCACCCAGATCGGCGGCCTGACCGCCACGCAGCTGAAGGGTCTGTCGACCACCGACATCGGTGAACTGGCCGCGACCCAGGTCGGCGCCCTGACCGTGGCCCAACTGCCCAGCCTGACGGCGACCAACATTTCGGCGTTGGCCGATACCCAAGTCGCGGCGCTCTCGACAACGCAGATCAAGGTCCTGACGACCACCCAACTGGGCGGCCTGAACACGACCGACATCGGCGAGCTGGCTGACACGCAAGTGGCGGCCCTGAGCACGGCCCAGCTGGCCGCGCTGAGCGCCACCAACATCTCGGCCCTCAACCAGACGCAAGTGACCGCTCTGTCCGCGACGCAGATCAAGGGTCTGACGACGACCCAGATCAAGGGCCTGTCGACCACCGACATCGGCGAGCTTTCGGCCACCCAGGTCGGCGCCCTGACGACGTCCCAGGTCTCGGCGCTCGAAACGACCAATCTACAGGCCCTGAATGTGACCCAGGTCGGCGCGCTGAGCGCCGCTCAAGTGGGCGCTCTGTCGGCGACGGGCTTCTCGGCCCTGGACGCCACCCAGACCGCCGCCCTGAGCACCACCCAGATCAAGGGTCTGACGACCTCGCAACTGGCCGGCCTGAGCACCACCGACATCGGCGAACTGGCTGACACCCAAGTGGCCGCCCTGACTCCGGCCCAGTTGGTCAGTGTCTCGGCGACCAATATCTCGGCCCTCGACGCGACCCAGACGGCGGCCCTCAGCACGACCCAGATCAAGGCCCTGACGGCGACGCAGGTCAAAGGTCTGAACACCACCGATCTGGGCAACCTGTCGACCACTCAGATCGGCGCGCTGACGGCGGATCAACTGAAGGTCCTGACCGAAACCAGCTTCTCGGCCCTGGTCGACACCCAGGTCGCGGCTCTGAGCAGCACCCAGGTGCAGGCTTTGACCACCACGCAGCTGAAGGGTCTGTCGACCACCGACATCACTGAACTGTCTTCGACTCAGGTCGGCGCGCTCAGCGCCGCTCAGGTCGGGGCCCTGACGGTGACCAACCTGCAGCAGCTTAGCGCCACCCAGATCGGCGCGATCTCCACGACGCAGATCGCCGCGCTCTCGGCGACCAGCGTCACGCAGCTGGCCGACACCCAGTTCGCGGCGCTGAGCACGACGCAGATCAAGGGTCTGACCACCGCTCAAGTCGGCGCCCTGAACGTCACCAACATTGGTGATCTGGCCGATACGCAGATCGGAGCGCTCTCGGCGGCCCAGATCGGCGCCCTGTCGGCGACCGGGGTCTCGGCTTTGGTCAGCACCCAGGTCGCGGCGCTCAACAGCACCCAGATCAAGGGTCTGACGGCCGCGCAGCTGAAGGGTCTGAACGAGACCGACATCGGCGAACTGGCCGCCACCCAGGTCAGCGCGCTGACGGCGACCCAGATCGGCGGCCTGACGGCGACCGGGGTCTCGGCGATGGCCGACACCCAGCTCGCCGCGCTGGACGCCACGCAGATCAAGGGCCTGACGAATACTCAGGTGGCGGGTCTGTCGGCGACCAATATCGGCAATCTGGCCGATACCCAGGTCGCCGCGCTGACGCTCCTGCAACTGGCCTCCCTGACCCCCACGAACGTCTCGGCGCTCAACTCGACCCAGGTGGCCGCCCTCACGACCACCCAGGTCAAGGGCCTGACCAACACCCAGCTGAAGGGTCTGTCGACGACCGATATCGGCGAGCTGTCGGCCACCCAGGTCGGGGCGCTGACGACCTCGCAAGTCACGGCCTTCGCCACGACGGCGCTGCAAGCTCTGTCGACCACCCAGGTCACGGCCCTTTCGGCCTCGCAGCTGGGCGCTCTGACGGCCACCAGCTTCTCGGCCCTGGTCGACACGCAGGTCGCGGCGCTCAGCACGACCCAGGTCAAGGGCCTGACGACTTCGCAACTGGCCGGCCTCTCGACCACGGACGTCAGCGAACTGCTCGACACCCAGATCGGCGCGCTGTCCACGACCCAACTGGCCGCGATCAGCGCCACCAACGTCTCGGCTCTGAACGGAACCCAGACGGCGGCGCTGAGCTCGACCCAGATCAAGGGTCTGACGGCGACGCAGGTGAAGGGCCTGTCGGGCACGGATATCGGCGAACTGGCCGACACCCAGGTGGCGGCGCTGACGACCAGCCAGGTCCAGGCTCTGACGGCGACGGTGATCGACGGTCTGACCACGACCCAGGTGGGCTCGCTGCAAGGCACCCAGCTGGCCGCGCTGACGACGACCCAGCTGGACAGCCTGTCGACGACCAACATCTCGGCCATGACCACCACTCAGGCCAGCTCCCTGACCGCGACCCAGGTGCAGAGCCTGTCGAACGATCAGATCGTCGCCTACCTCGGCGCTTCGTAAGAGACGTCCCTGACCGGCGCCGTTGGGCTCACGCCCGCGGCGCCGGCTTCAAGGCCTTCGGCCACCGGCGATTTCTAAGCCCCGTGCAACGTGCGAACATCGCGCGGAGCGAGTCGGACCTGGTCCGGCTCGACCCACGCGCTTGAGATGACCATGGCCGAAACCGAAGCTCTCGCCGTCCTCCGGAAGATCACCGCCGAGGGGATGTCGCTCAGTGAACTGATCAACACCACCAGCCGTTACACCGCGAGCGGCGAGGCCGAACTGGCCGAGCAGATCTACAAGATCTGGATCCAGTTCAACGCCGAGCATCCGCAGCTCTTCATCGCCCTGTTCAACTGCTCGGCCCTGCAGTCGTCCATCGGTCAGGGCGAGGCGGCCATGGCCAATCTGGAGCGGGCGATCGCCCTGAACGCCGACTTCCTGCCGGCCTATATCAACCTAGGCGGCCTGCGCGAGCGTGCCGGCGGGCTGGAGCTGGCCGTCAACACCTGGAACGAGGCCGCGAACCGCGCCCAGGCGATCACGGGCAGTAATGCCGGCTATGTCTTCGCCGCCTACAAGCAGATCGCCCGGGCGCTGTTGGAAGGCGGGCAGGGCTGGCGCGCGGAAAGCGCGCTGTGGCGTTGCGCCGACCTGGCTCCCGATCAAATGGACACCATCGGCCAGTTGGTCGCCGTGCGCCTGAGCCAGTGCAAGTGGCCGACCCTGGAGCCCTGGGAGCGCGTCGATCGCCGCACCCTGATGCTGGGCCTCAACCCGCTATCGGTGGCCGCCTATTCCGACGACCCGTTCCTGCAACTGGGCGAGGCCGCGCGCTTCATTGAGCGCGAGGGCCAGGCCACGGCCGAGGCCATCGTCACCGAGCGCCGCGACGCGCCCATCGACCTGACCGGCCGCCGCCTGCGCGTGGGCTATGTCTCGTCCGACCTGCGCGACCATGCGGTCGGCTACCTGATGGCCGAGCTGTTCGAGTTGCACGATCGCGAGAAGGTCGAGGTGTTCGCCTACTATTGCGGACCGGCCGCCAACGACGCCCTGAACGCCCGCACCCGCGCGGCCGTCGAGCACTATGCCGACATACGCGGCATGAGCGACGACGAGGCGGCTCGCCTGATCGCCGACGACCGCATCGACATTCTGGTCGACGTCAACGGCCACACGCGCGACTCCCGCACGCCGGTGTTCGCGCGCCGGCCGGCTCCGGTCCTGGTCAACTGGCTCGGCTACCCGGGGACCATGGGCAGCCCGTTCCACCACTACATCATCGGCGATCCCTGGGTGATCCCGGAGGGCTCGGAGCTCTACTATTCCGAGGCCGTCAAGCGTCTGCCCAGCTATCAGCCCAACGACCGCAAGCGGATCGTGGCCGAGGCACGGCCGACACGCGCCGACGCGGGCCTGCCCGAGGACGCCTTCGTCTTCTGCTGCTTCAACGGCACCCAGAAGATCACGCCGTTCACCTTCGACCGCTGGATGGAGATCCTCAAGCGGACGCCAGGCAGCGTGCTGTGGCTGCTGGAAGGCAGCGCCGAGATCAACGACCGGCTGCGCGAGCAAGCCCAGGCGCGCGGCGTCGAGCGCGAGCGCCTGATCTTCGCGCCCAAGCAACCCAACCCGACCCACATGGCTCGCTATCCGCTGGCCGACCTGTTCCTCGACACCGCGCCCTACGGCGCGCACACCACGGCGTCCGACGCCCTGTGGATGGCCGTGCCGGTGCTGACCCTGTCGGGGCGCGGCTTCGCCTCGCGGGTCTGCGGCAGCCTGGTGCGATCGGCCGGCCTGCCGGAACTGGTCTGCGAGACCTCCGAGCAATATGTGCAGATGGCCGTGGCGCTGGGCGCCGATCGCGCGGCGGCGCGGGGCCTGAGCGAGCGCCTCGCGGCCAACCGCGACATCTGCGTTCTGTTCGACATGGATCTGCTGGTCCGCAGCGTCGAGGATCTGTTCTTCGAAATGGCGACCGAGCACCAGGCGGGACAGCGTCCCAGGCCGAACGTAGCCAATCTGGAGGCCTATCTCGACGTCGGCATCGCGCTCGACCGGGACGATCGCGAAATGCTGGTCGAGACCGAATTCGACAGCCTCTGGAAGGCCGCCTTGGCTCGCCGTCACCAGGTCAAGCCGATGGCGCCCGACGGTCGCTTCTGGACCGAAGACGACATCGCGGCCGCGGAGCGCGGGGATGTATGAGGACCCGCCGATGACCCGCGAGCCCATCGAGGCCTTGAAGCGCCGGGCCGACGTCTTGGCCCTGGCCGAGCGGCTGCGCGACGAGGGGCGGCACGACGACGCCGTGATCCTGTTTGAGCACCTTCTGGGCGAGGCGGGCGACCCCTACGCGACCTGGGTGGCGCTGTCCCAGACCCATCTGGCCGCGGGGCGCGTGCTGGAGGCGATGCAGGCGCTGGTCAAGGCCAAGGCCTTCTGCGCAGAGGTCACCACCATGTGGCCGCTGATCGCGGACCAGACCGCGCGCGGCTCCCAAGCCTTCAACGCCGCCCTGCAACGCAACGATATCGCCGAGGCCGAGCTCTATGTCTCGGTCATCGCCCAGCTGACCCCGGGCAACCCCCAGACCATCGGCGCGGCCATGGGCTGCAACCAGGCCCTGGGGCGCACCGAGGAGGCGCTGGACTATGCGCGTCGGCTGATCGCCCTGGAGCCGAGCCATGTCGGGGCGCTGACCATGCTGGCCGACGAGGCGCGAGCCAAGAAGGACGTCGAGGCCGAGATCCGCCTGAGGGCCACCTTGGCCATCTCGCCCGACATGGAAATTCATCCGCTGGTCCGCCTGCGCGACTTCCACGAGTCGATGAGCCTGCTGCTGTGCCGGCCGCTGTCGGACGCCGATCTCGGCGTGTTGGCCCACCTGGCCAGCGCCGTCCCGAATGTCGATGTCCGCGACCTTGCCAACGATCCCGAATGGTCGGGCTGGGTGGCGCACTATCAGGCCCTGCTGGGCGCGCTGGACATCGAGTCCATCACCGGCCCGACGCCCGCGCCGCCCGTCGATGCGCCGTCGCTCTATCGCACCGCCACCGGCGAAGACCTCGACGAGGCGGGCCTGAAGGCCCTGGCCGATCGTCTTGACGTGAAGTCGGTGTTCTTCGCCGCCGCCGACGAGAAGTATGTCGAGCTCTATGGCCGCTGGTACGCCCTGTCGGTGCTGCGCCACAGCGACGTCTCCAGCCTGGTGATCATCCACGTGATCGGCGGGGCCCAGTGTCTGGCCGAGGCGGCCAAGGCGGTCGGGGTCCATGACGAGCGCCTGGTCTTCGTCGGCGACGACTTCGACGCCTCGGCGGTGACCACCCGCTGCTACGACGCGCCGCCCAAGGGGTTGATCGCCCTGCCGGTGGCTCACTTCCAGTCTGTGCGGTTCCAGCGCCTGGGCGGCCTGCTAGACACTCTGCAGCGGCCGATCTTCGTCTCCGACATCGACCTGCTGCTGCAGCGCGGGGTCAGCGACCTGCTGGAGCAGTGGTCGGGCAGCGACGTGGTGTTCAACGAGAACGCCAACAACACCGCCGCCGGCTCGCGCATCACCGCCAACCTGCTGCTGGTCCATCCGACGCCCAGCACGGCGATCCTGCTGCATTACCTGCGGAACTATCTCGACGACCGCCTGGGCCGCCCGATCGTGACGCGCTGGATCGATCAGGTAGCCTTGCTGCTGGGACGACATCACCTGGTCCGTCATGCGCCAGACGCCAAGCTGGGGACGTTCGACGTGATGAGCGACATCAACAACATCATGTTCGACACCTACCAGGAGCATCCGTTCCGGTTCCTGTCGCTCTATCACGGGTTCGACACCTCCAGCCTGGAGAACGACCCTAGAGTCTTGGGTGCGGAACCGGCCTGAAACACGCCCGATCCGTGATTGATTGATACTACAAATGTGCCCATAAGATCGCCCGCCATTTGGGCGATGTGGAGCACAAGCATGACCCGTTCCTTCGGCGCGAGCCTGCTGGCCTGCGCGGCCTTGCTGAGCGTGGGTGGTCAAGCCATGGCGGCTCAGCCGCCGTCCTATCTGGGCGTCGACATCTCTTACGCCAACGAGATGGACGACTGCGGCGCGGTCTATCGCGCGGGCGGTCAGCGGGTGGATCAGTACGCCTTCTTCAAGTCGGCCGGAGCCAATGTGGCGCGGATCCGGATCTGGAACGACCCGGACTGGACGCCGTATTCCAACCTCGCCGACGTCAAGAAGAGCATCGCCCGGGCTCGCAAGGCCGGCCTGCAGGTGCTGCTCGACTTCCACTATTCCGACGACTGGGCCGACGGCGACAAGCAACTGGCGCCCAAGGCCTGGGCCAAGCTGTCGACGCCGGATCAGGCCAAGGCGCTGTACGCCTTCACCCACGACACCCTGGTCGCGCTGGACCGCGAAGGCCTGGCGCCCGACCTCGTCCAGGTCGGTAATGAGACCAATGGCGAGATCGTCTCCAGCCTGGCCAAGGCCAAGGAGCCGATCAACTGGACCCGCAACGCCCTGTTGTTCAATGCTGGCGTCAGGGCCGTCCGCGACTTCAGCGCGGTGTCGAAGATCAAGCCTCGGATCATGCTGCACATCGCCCAGCCCGAGAACGTCGAGCCCTGGTTCGCGGCGGCGCAAAAGGCCGGAGTCACTGACTTCGACCTGATCGGGATCAGCTATTACAGCAAGTGGTCCAAGCGCTCGATGAGCCAGCTGGGCGAGACCATCAACCGCCTGCGCCACCTCTATGCGGCCGATGTTCTGGTGGTCGAGACGGCCTATCCGTTCACCAACGGCAACGCCGACAGTTCGCCCAACCTGCTGGGCGAGGACTCGCTGATCGCCGGCTATCCGGCCACCCCGGCAGGGCAGAAAAAGTATCTGACCGACCTGACCCAACTGGTGTTTTCCAGCGGTGGCGTGGGTGTCGTCTACTGGGAGCCGTCGTGGCTTTCGACCAAGTGCAAGACGCGTTGGGGGACGGGCTCCAACTGGGAAAACGCCGCCCTGTTCGACTTCAAGGGCCAGGCCCTGGAGGGCGCCGACTGGCTGAAGACGCCTTACCTCCACCCCGTCGATGTCACGTTCCGCGTCCCGGCGACGGGCGAGGCCGAGCGCTTCATCGACGGCGACTTCCTGGGCGGAGTGGGCGCGCGCGCCATGGCCCGCGACGGCGCCTTCTGGACCTATCGCACGCGCTTGATGCCGGGGACCAAGGTCACCGTCGCGACCGCCGCCACCGCCCAGGCCGTCGCCGACGCGCCGGCTCTGGAGGCCTCGGTGGGGCAGGGCGCGACCGTCATCCCGCTGAAGCCGGCGGCCTGACGCTTGTCATATGTGATTGATATGATAAATAGCAACTCCGGTCGGGCTGAAGCCTGAACCGGGAGCGCCCGTCAGAGGCGCGACATCATCTTCGGCGCATTCGCCTGCGCCTTACTGATCCAGCGGGTGTCCGCGCTGGCCCAATCCATCAAAGCCACAAAGCAGCTGCGTCCAACGAGGCGCCGCGCATCGCAATTGGGGGAATTCATGACTCGCCACACCCTTCTGCTCGCCGCCGCCAGCGGTTTCGCCCTGGCCGCCGCGACGGGCGTTCACGCCCAGACCGCACCGACCCAAGAGACCGCCCAGGTCGAGGAAGTCGTCGTCACCGGCGTCCGCAAGAGCCTGCGCGACGCGCTGGCCGTCAAACAAGGCTCCGACAAGGTGGTCGAGGCCATCTCGGCCAAGGACATCGGCGTTTTGCCCGACGTGACCATCGCCGAGTCGATCGCGCGCCTGCCGGGCGTCAACGCCACGCGTGACCGCGGCAATGACAGCCAGGCCGTGGTGCGCGGCCTCGGCGCGCGCCTGGTGCTGGGCACCGTCAACAATCGCGAAGTCGCCTCCAGCGAGCCCGACCGCAATGTCCGCTGGGAAATCTATCCGTCGGAAGTCGTCTCCGGCGTGCAGGTCTACAAGTCGCAATCGGCCGACCTGATCGCCGGCGGCGTGGCCGCGACCATCAACATCGATACGATCGCCCCGCTCGACTACAAGGGCCCCGAGTTCGTGCTGCGCGCCGGCCCGGTGTTCTACGACGGCGGCAAGGACATCCCGAACTATTCCACGACCGGCTACCGCGCCTCGGGTTCGTGGGTTCACAAGATCAACGACGACCTGGCCGTCGTGCTGGGCGTGACCGGCCAGCGCCAGAAGAACGGCTACGGCTCGTTCACGGGCTGGGGCTACAACGACTCCAACGCGCGTCCTCCCGCGGGAGCGAGCGACTACAGCAGCGACCTGAACCGCGACGGCAAGGTCGACTACACGCCCTGGGGCGCGCAGATGTCGGCCAGCCGCATCGACCAGAAGCGCACCGGCATTTCGGGCGGTCTGCAGTACAAGCCCACCGACAATTTCGAACTGAAGGCCGACGCCCTCTATTCGAAGATCAAGATCAGCGAGATCCAGGACCAGACGGTCTGGGGCGCCAACAACTGGGGCAACTGGAACAAGGGCGACGGCACCAACACCGGATGGAACGACGGCGACTATCACGCCGCCGGCGCGTCCTTCACCCTGATCAACAACGCCGTCGTGGCCGCCACGCTGCCTTTCAGCTCGGTGCAGACGGTCCTGGCCAAGTACACCGAGGACAAGGACCTGTTCGCCGGCGGCCTGAACGGCAAGTGGACCGGCGATCTGTGGACCGTGGCCGCCGACGTCTCGTACTCGGAAGCCAAGCGGACCAACACCTGGAAGGCCGTGCGCTTCGAGGCGTGGCCGACCTCGACCAGCTTCGACTGGCGCGCGGGCAAGACGCCGACCATCACCACCAGCCAGGACAGCATTGGCCTGTCGCAGACGGCCGATCTGGCCGGCTCGCACGACGGTCCCGAGCGCCTGAACGACGAGCTGAAGGCCGCCGCCCTGGACTTCACTCGCCAGCTCGGCGAGGGCGTCTTCAAGAGCCTGCAGTTCGGCGCGCGTCTTTCGGATCGCACCAAGGACCACGTCAGCTTCAGCTTCTCTCCGTCCGCCACCGGCGCGACGATCCCGGCCAGCCTGCTGACGGCCTACAAGCTCAGCGACGGCGCCAACGTCCCGGCCATCCTGACCGGCGACATCGACAAGATCGCGGCCATCGCCTACGGCGCCAACGCCTTTGCCGCCTCCAAGGCCACCGAGGAACTGGCCGAGCGCTGGGCCGTCAACGAGAAGGTCTATGAAGGCTACGGCAAGGTGAACTTCGCGGCCGACGGCTTCGCGGGTTCGTGGGTCAGCGGCAACATCGGCGCTCGGGTGGTCCACACCGAGACCAGCAGCGACGGCCAGCAACAGAACACCGCCAGCGCCTTCACCGCCGTGACGGTGGACAACGAGTATACGGACGTCCTGCCCTCGGCGAACGCCAAGTTCGACTTCGGCGACGGCAAGCTCTTCCGTCTGGGTCTGGCCAAGGTCATCGCCCGTCCGCCGCTGGACGAGCTGCGCGCCAGCCGCACCCTCGCCAACTGGTCGCCGTGGACAGGCAGCGCCGGCAATCCGAAGCTGAAGCCGTTCGAGGCCTGGCAGCTGGACGCCTCGGCTGAATACTATTTCCGTCCGGAAGCCCTGGTGGCGCTGTCCTACTACTACAAGGACGTCGACTCCTACATCGGCTGGAAGCAGAGCCCGGCCACGTTCGGCGGCCAGACCTACACGGTCGCCAGCCCGGCCAACGGCGGCAGCGGCCA
>Ga0307515_10018709_pt1 | contig 12507 bp, 11 predicted proteins | sample 17_EM_MG_FD_194513 | JGI IMG/M metagenome (GOLD analysis project Ga0307515, IMG submission 194513) | Populus trichocarpa ectomycorrhiza microbial communities from riparian zone in the Pacific Northwest, United States - 17_EM | ecosystem: Host-associated > Plants > Roots > Unclassified | place... | reverse complement strand
GGTCGCGGCACGGAGTTCGAAGTCGTGCTGCCGCAGGCCGGCGCCGAGATCGTCGCCGCGACGCGGCCGGCCGAGCTGCGCGCGCTGGACGGGGTGGCCGAGATCGCGTCGGCACCGCAGCCCGGCAAGCGCTCGGGCCAGGTGCTCTACATCGAAGACAGCAGCGTCAACGTGCTGCTTGTCGAGGAACTGATCGGTCAACTATCGGGCGTGCGCATCGTCTCGGAACTCACTGGCGCGGCCGGCGTGGCGCGCGCCCGCAGCCTGCGGCCGGACCTGATCCTGATCGACATGCAGCTGCCCGACTTCGACGGCTTCGAGGTGCTGCGCCAGCTGCGCACGCACCCCGAGACGGCGGCCATCAGCTGCGTCGCGCTGTCGGCGAATGCGATGCCCGAGGACATCGCGCGGGCGCTGGCCCATGGCTTCGACGACTACTGGACCAAGCCGATCCGGTTCAAGGAATTCCTCGGCGCGATGGCGCAGCGCTTCCCGGTCGCATCCTAGGCGGGCCGAGCGCCGGGCCGCTCCCAAGCCGGCCCGTGCCTGCCGCGAGACGCGGCAGGCACTCCGGCCGTCCAAGCCCGCGCAGGCGGGCTTGGAGCCGCGGCCTACGTTCCCCTTGGGGGATCGGCGAACGTACTCGTTCGACGAGGGGCGCCATCAGGTGGGTGCGACGAGCCCGCGCTGCTTGAGCATCGGCAACGCCGTCGGCGCGCGCCCACGGAAGGCGCGGTACGCGGCCGACGGTTCGAGCGAGTTGCCCGACGAGTAAATGAACTCGCGCAGCCGCCGCGCGACCGCCGGATCGAACGGGTTGCCGGCCTCGACGAAGGCATCGAAGCCATCGGCATCGAGCACCTCGGCCCACAGGTAGACGTAGTAGCCGGCCGCGTAGCCCGAGCCCGAGAACAGGTGCTGGAAGTGCGTGAGCCGATGGTTCATGCCGGCCGTCGCCGGCGCGCCGATGCGCGCGAGTTCGTCGTGCTCGAACGCCACCACGTCGGGCGCCTGCGCATCGGTCAGCGCATGCGCCGCCATGTCGACCAGTGCCGACGCGGTGTAGCGCACCGTCTCGTAGCCCTGGTTGAACAGGCGTGCCCGCTGCAGCTTCTCGATCAGCGCATCGGGAATGACCTCGCCGGTCTGGTAGTGGCGCGCGTGGCGCTTCAGCACCTCGGGCTCGTCCAGCCAATGCTCGAACAGCTGCGACGGCAGCTCGACGAAATCGCGCAGCACGGCGGTGCCCGCCACGCGCTCGTAGGTGACGTTCGACAGCAGCCCGTGCAGGCCGTGGCCGAACTCGTGGAACAGCGTGCGCGCGTCGTCGAAGCTCAGCAGCGTCGGCTCGCCGGCCGCGCCCTTGGCGAAGTTGTTGTTGTTGAGGACGATGGGCAGCACCTGCTCGCCGCGGCCCGCGCCGTTGCGAGACTGCTTGCGCAGCGAGCTCATCCACGCGCCGCTGCGCTTGGTCGCCCGCGCGAAGTTGTCGTGCAGGAAGACGCCGATCACCGCGTCGTCGGCGCCGCGCACCTCGTAGACCTTCACGTCCGGGTGATAGGCCTTGATCTGCGGCTGCTCGATGAAGCGCAGGCCGAACAGGCGCTGCGCGCAGTCGAACACCGCCTCGACCATGCGCGTGAGCGGGAAGTAGGGCTTGATCGTCGCCTCGTCGAGGTCGTAGCGAACCCGGCGCACTTTTTCGGCATAGAAGCGCCAGTCCCAGGGCTCGAGCGCGACCGTCTCGCCACGCGACAGCGCGAGCGCCTCCAGCGCCTGCTGCTCTTCGAGCGCGCACGCCTTCGCCGGCTCCCAGACCTGCTTCAGCAACGCGGTCACTGCCGCCTGGTCGCGCGCCATCGTGTCAGTCAGCGCGTAGTCGGCGTAGCACGCGAAACCGTGCAGGCGCGCCTGCTCGTTGCGCAGCGTGAGGATCTCGCGCGCGATCTCGCGGTTGTCGTGCTCGCCCGCATGCTCGCCGCGGCTCGTCCAGGCGCGCCAGGCCTGCTCGCGCAGATCGCGCCGCTCGGAGAAAGTCAGGAACGGCACGATGTGCGAGCGCGACAGCGTCACCAGCATGCCGTCGCCCAGGCCACGGTCCAGCGCGGCCTGGCGCATGGTCGCGCGTGCGAAGTCAGGCAGGCCGGCCGCATCGGCGTCGGTGCGCAGCACGAGCTGAAACGCGGACTCGTCCGCGAGCACGTTCTGGCCGAAGCGCGTGGTCAGTTCGGCCAGCCGCGCCATGATCTGCGCATAGCGCTTTTGCGCCGCTGCGTCGAGCTTGGCGCCGGCCCGCACGAAGTCGGCGTGGTAGCGCTCGAGCACGCGCCGCTGCTCGGCCGTCAGCCCGAGCGCATCGCGCCGCGCATGCAGCGCATCGATGCGCGCGAACAAGGCGCGGTGCATGAAGAACGCGCTGCTGTGCGCCGCCAGCAGCGGCGCCATGCGCATCTCCACCGCCTGCAGCACCGGCGAGGTTTCGCTGGACGCCAGGTTGTGAAAGAGGTTGTCGATGCGGTCGAGCAGGCGGCCGCAGCGGTCGACGGCGGCGATGGTGTTGTCGAACGTGGGCGCCGCGGCGTCGCTGGCGATCACCTCGACCTCGGCCAGGTGCTGCGCCAGCGCTCGCTCATAAGCGGGCTCGAAATCCGACGTGCTGATCGCCTCGAACGGCGGCAGCCCGTAGGGCGTGGACCAAGGCTGCAGCAGCGGGTTGCTTGTGGCAAGTGTCATGGCGCGCGTCTCGGGTAGGAGAGGCGCAGATTCTAGGCCGCGCGCCTGCGCGGGCGCGGTCACTTGCCCTTCTTGATCGCGAGCTCGTCGTCTTCGAGAAAGCGGCGATTCTCGCAAGCCTTGGTGTAGGCATCACGGTCGCCGTTATTGGCCTCGACGCCCGTGTTGAACGCGGTCACGCGGGCCTGGTAGTCATCGATCTGCTTGTCGCGCACCTGGGACTCGTCGTTGTACGCGGCCACCGCCTCGGCGTTGCTGCGGTCCAGGGTTTCGAGCTTGCCCTTGAGCGCGTCGCCAGTGCGGCCGATCTCGCCCTTGGTGGCGACGAGCGCGGTCTGTTCCTTGGTCAGATCGTCGTTCTGCTGCGCGATGCGGGCCTTCAGCGTGATGCAGTTGCGCAGCTGCTCTTTCGTCAGCAACGCGCCGCCGCCTTTGCCGAAGGCGCCTTCCTTCTTCGGCTTGTCGGCGGCCGGCGCCGCAGTGGTCGCGAGCAGGGTCAGGGACAGCAATGCAGTGGCAAGCGTTCTCATGGCAATCGGATCGTCGTTTTCAGCAGCCGCGCATCATGCCATCACCGGCTCGCGCATCGTCACGAACTCCTCGGCGGCGGTCGGGTGAATGCCCAGCGTCGCGTCGAACACGGCCTTGGTCGCGCCGGCCTTCATCGCAACCGCAAAGCCCTGCACGATCTCGCCGGCGTCCGCGCCGACCATGTGCAGGCCGACGACGCGGTCGGTCGCCGCGTCGACGACCAGCTTCATCAGCGTGCGCTCGGTGCTGCCCGACAGCGTGTGCCGCAGCGCCATGAATTCGCTGCGGAAGATCCGCAGCGCGCCGAAGCGCTCCCGCGCCTCGCGCTCCGACAGGCCGACGGTGCCGACGCTCGGGTGCGTGAACACGGTCGTCGGGATCAGCGTGTAGTCCATCACGCGCCGACCGTCGCCGAACAAGTCGTCGACCAGGGCCATCGCCTCGCCGAGCGCCACCGGCGTGAGGTGGACGCGGTCGATCACGTCACCCAGCGCATGGATGCTGGGCACCGCCGTGCGGTAGTGCTCGTCGACGCGCACCGCGCCGTTCGCGGCCAGCTCGACGCCGATCTCGCTCAGGCCCAGGCCCGCCGTGTTGGGCACGCGGCCGGTCGCGTACAGCACCTGGTCTGCCGTCACGCTGCTGCCATCGCGCAGCGTGGCGCGCAGCCGCCCCGCATCGCGCTCGATGCGCAGCACATCGGCGCCGGTGCGCAGATCGATGCCTTTCTTGCGCATCTCGCCGGCGAGAAAGTGGCGCACCTCGTCGTCGAAGCCGCGCAGCACCTGTTCGCCGCGGTACAGCTGCGTGACCTGTGCACCCAGCCCGCGGAAGATCGACGCGAACTCGCACGCGATGTAGCCGCCGCCGACCACCAGCAGATGGCGCGGGAATGACGCCAGGTCGAAGATCTCGTTCGAGGTGATGGCCAGCTCGGCTCCTCGCACGTCCGGCATCACCGGCCGGCCGCCGGTCGCGACGACGATGCGCTGGGCGCCGTAGCGCGCACCATCGACCTCGACGGCGTTCGGGCCGAGCACGCGCGCGCGGCCGCGCAGCACCTGCACGCCGGCGCCGTCGAGCAGCTTGGCGTAGACCGCATTCAGCCGGCTGATCTCGCGCGCGCGGTTCGCCTTCAGCACCGACCAGTCGAGCACCGGCGCCGGCCCGGACCAGCCGAAGCCGTGCGACTCCTCGAAGCTCTCGGCGTAGTGCGCCGCGAAGCTGTAGAGCTTCTTCGGGATGCACCCGAGGTTGACGCAGGTGCCGCCGAGCGGCGCGTCGTCCGCCACCGCAACACGCGCGCCGCGCTGCGCCGCCATGCGCGCCGCGCGTACGCCGCCGCTGCCAGCACCGATCACGAACAGGTCGAACTCTTGCGTGGCCATGCCCTTGCTCCTGGCGCCCGACGCGCCCTGCCCTTGGTCGCCTGGACTGTACGCGGGCTGACATTTCGGCGCAGCGTGTGAACTGCTGCACGGCCCGCGCGTGGCCTCCCCCGCAGTCGGGGGGACCACAGCACGCGCGCCAGATGAAACACTTCGTACATCGATTCAAGGCGCTCTTGGATCCCTCTCGACCTCAGGACCAGACCATGAAGAAACTTCTCCTCGCCGTCGCACTCGCCGCTTCGTTCGGTGCCGCCCACGCCGGCAACCTCGTCGTCGACGGCAGCTTCGAAGACCAGGCCCAGGCCGCGGGCAGCTGGAGCGTCTACAGCGCGATCAACGGCTGGTCCACCGTCAGCGGCTCGGGCATCGAGCTGCGCAACGACGTCGCCGGCACGGCCTTCGACGGCGTCAACTTCGTCGAGCTCGACTCGTACAACAACAGCGCGATGGCGCAAACGCTGACGACGGTGGCCGGCACGACCTACGACCTGTCGTTCGCCTACTCGGCACGCGCCGGCGTCAGCGCGGGCAGCAACCCGATTCAGGTGCTGTGGAACGGCGTCGGCATCACGACCGTCACCGCCAACGGCAGCAACCTGAGCGGCAACGACTGGCACCTGTTCAACTACAGCGTGACCGGCACCGGCTCGGACACGCTGACCTTCCGCGCGATCGGCGTCAACGACTCGCTCGGCGGCTCGCTCGACGCCGTCACCGTGACCGCCGCGGTGCCGGAACCCTCGACCTACGCGATGATGTTCCTGGGCTTCGGCCTGATGGGCGTGAGCCTGAGCCGCCGCCGCAAGGCACGCTGAACGCGGCAGCCAGCGCAAGCAAAAAGAAGAGAGGCTCCGATGGAGCCTCTTTGCATTTCGGCCCAGCGCCGGGCCGCTCCCAAGCGGGCCGAGACCCGCTCGGCGGGTGGCGGCGGTATGCCGCCGCCGGGTGCACCGTCACGTCAGGCCAGCGCCTTCCGCAGCGCCTCGGCGACGAGTGCGTTGACGCCGCCCTCGACCGCCGCCGCGCGCTCGTGCAATTGCTTCACCAAATCGGCCGGGAGCTTGCACGCAAACGGCACCAGACCGGCCGCGGTATCGCGCCGGCGCTGCTCGCGCCGATCGACGACCTCGGCCGCGCCCTGCGCGAAACGGCCGGGCACGCCGGCGGCCTTCATGCGGCCATCGAGCTTCTTCGCGAGGTTCTTGACGAGGTCGGTCTTCTTCATGCTCATGGCAGGCTTTCGGCTCAGTGGTTTGGCCCGATTGTCTCTCTGGTCTAATCCCCCGCTCACTCAACGTACCCGCACCATGGCCATCAAGGCGACCATCTTCAAGGCCAATCTGCAGATCGCCGACATGGACCGCAACGTCTATGTCGACCACGCGGTGACGATCGCGCGGCACCCGTCCGAGACCGACGAGCGCATGATGGTCCGGCTGCTCGCGCTGGCGCTGAACCTGCCCGCCGACACCGATCACGGCACGCTCGAACTCGCCAAGGACTTGTGGGACGCCGACGAGCCCGCGCTCTGGCACAAGGACCTGACCGGCGAGATCAAGCACTGGATCGACATCGGCCAGCCCGACGACAAGCGCCTGCTGCGCGCCAGCGGCCGCGCCGACCGCGTCAGCGTGCTGAGCTACAGCGCGAGCACGCCGATCTGGTGGGCCGGCATCGCGAACAAGGTCGCACGCGCGGGCAACATCGAAGCGTGGCAGATCGACGTGGCGCAGAGCCAGGCGCTGGGCCGGCTCGCGCAGCGCACGATGCAATTGCAGCTCAGCGTGCAGGACGGCAGCTGCTGGCTCGGCGACGGGCAAAGCTCGATCGAGATCACGCCACTGCGGTTGAACCCGCGCTGAACCCACGCTGAGCACCGGCGCGGCGCCGCGGCGGCACAATGCCGGCATGCCGACCTCTGCTTCTTCGATGCCGCTCGCGATCGAGCACCTGGCAGACCGTGGCCGCTTTCAGGTCGCCGTCGATGGCGCGGCCTGCGAGCTCGAATACCAGCTGCAGGCGGGCGTGATGAACATCACCCACACCGGCGTGGCGCCGCGCGTCCAGGGCCGCGGCATCGCCGCTGCGTTGATGCGTGTCGCGCTGGACCAGGCCCGCGCCGCCGGCTGGAAAGTGCGGCCGCTGTGCTCGTATGCACGTGCCTACATGCAACGCCACCCCGAGACTGGCGACCTGCTCGCCTGACCACTGCCCACACCCCGGAGACCGACATGCCCGCTCAATCGCGCCACGCCCTGTTCGCCCTCGCCGCGCTGGCATTGACTGCCGGCGCGTGCGTCGCGCAGACGCGCGCCCCGGCGGCACCTGCGCCCGCCATCGACGCCATCTACACGACGCTGCTCGATGCGCCGCAGATCAAGAAGCTGCTCGCCGACGTCAAGGCCGACGACGCGCGCACGCTCGCCGAACTGCGCCTGATCACCGAGATCGAGGCGCCGCCGTTCAAGGAGAGAGAGCGCGCCGATTACATGCTGTCGCGCTTCCGGGCGCTCGGCCTGAGCGACGCGGCGATCGACAGCGAAGGCAGCGTCGTCGCGGTTCGCAAGGGCAGCGGCAAGGGCCCGACGCTGGTGGTCTCGGCCCACCTCGACACCGTGTTCCCGCCCGGCACCGACGTCAAGATCAAGGAGAAAGACGGCCGCTGGTACGCGCCCGGCATCGCCGACGACACGCGCGGCTTGGCGGTGCTGCTGTCGTGGGTCAAGGCGCTGGACGAGAACCGCGTGCAGACCGTCGGCGACCTGGTCTTCGTGGCCAACACCGGCGAGGAAGGCCTGGGCGATCTGCGCGGCATGAAGGTCGTGTTCCGCGACCGGCCGGCGATCGACGGCTTCGTCGGCCTCGAGCCCAGCCCGATGAACGCGATCACCACCATCGGCACCGCGAGCCACCGCTACGAGGTGCGCTTCACCGGTCCCGGCGGCCACAGCTTCGAGGCCTTCGGCACCGCCAGTGCGATCCACGCGATGGGCCGCGCGATCGCCAAGATCGGCGAGGTGCGCACGCCGAAGGAGCCGAAGACCACGTTCACGGTCGGTACGGTTGGCGGCGGCACGTCGGTCAACACGATCGCCGGCGACGCGCGCATGGCGATCGACATCCGCTCCAACGACATGGCAGCGCTGCTCGAGACCGAGAAGAAGATTCTCGCGACGCTCGACGCCGCGGTCGCCGACGAGAACAAGCGCTGGGACGCCGACAAGCCGGGCGCATCGGTGAGCTACACGACCAAGCTCATCGGCGACCGGCCCGGTGGCGAGACCGCACCGGACACACGCATCGTGCAGGCCGCGGTGCGCGTGATCCAGGCCTTCGGCAAGGGGCCGGCGCGGCTCGGCGGTTCCAGCACCGATGCGAACGTGCCGATGTCGGTGGGCATCCCGGCGATCATCCTCGGCTCGGGCGGCGAGTCGAGCGGCTGGCACACGCGCGACGAATGGTTCGACCCGCGCAATGCCTGGGAAGGCGCGCAGATGTCGCTGGCCACGGTGCTCGGCCTCGTCGGCGTGCAAGGCATCGTCGAGCCGGTGCTCGCGGTGCGCAAGCCGAAGTGACTGTCGGGGCGTGATCTCCGGCGAGCGATCGCCGGTCCATCAATCAGCCGGTCAGCCGGCCGAGCTTGAGCCGCAACACGCGGTCGCAGCGCGCGGCCAGTGACTCGTCGTGCGTGACGAGCACGAAGGCCATGCGCTGGCTGCGCGTCAGGTCGAGCATCAGCGCGAACACGCCGTCGGCGGTCTCGCGGTCCAGGTTGCCGGTCGGCTCATCGGCGAGCACGCACGCCGGTTTGCCGGCCAGCGCACGCGCGATCGCGACGCGCTGGCGCTCGCCGCCCGACAGCTGCGACGGCCGGTGCCGAACCCGCTCGCCGAGGCCGACCTGCGCGAGCACCTCGTGGGCCCGCGCACGCGCCTCGGGTTGGGTCTGGCGCCGGATGCGCAAGGGCATCGCGACGTTGTCGAGCGCGCTGAACTCGGGTAGCAGGTGGTGGAACTGGTAGATGAAGCCGAGGTGCTGGTTGCGCCAGTCGCCTTGGGCTGCGGCGCTCATGCCGGCGAAGTCGCGCCCCTGCAATTGCACCCGGCCTTCGGTCGGCGCGTCGAGCCCGCCCATCAGGTGCAGCAGCGTGCTCTTGCCAGAACCCGAGGCGCCGACGATCGCGAGCGTCTCGCCGCGCGTCACGGTCAGGTCGATGCCTTGCAGCACGTGCACGTCGAGCGCGCTGTCGCCACTGCCCTCGGTGAAGCGCTTGTGCAGGCCGCTGGTGCGGATCACCTCATCATCGTCATTCATAGCGCAAGGCTTCTGCAGGTTGCACGCGGCTCGCGCGCCAGCTCGGGTAGAGCGTCGCGACGAAGGACAGCAGCAGCGAGATAACGACGATCGGCACGATGTCGCCAGCCTGCGGGTCGCTCGGCATGCGGCTGATCAGGTAGACGCTGGACGGCAGGAAGCTCACGCGCAGCAGCGCCTCGATCATCGCCACCAGCGTGCCGACGTTGAACGCGATCAGCAGCCCGAACAGCACGCCGGCCAGCGTGCCGATGATCCCCGACAGCGCGCCCTGCACCATGAAGATGCCCATCACCGAGCGCGGGCTCGCGCCCAGCGTGCGCAGGATCGCGATGTCGGCCTGCTTGTCGGTGACCGTCATCACCAGCGTCGAGACGAGGTTGAACGCAGCGACCGCGACGATCAGCGTCAGGATGATGAACATCAGCCGCTTCTCGAGCTCGACGGCCGAGAACCAGTTCGCGTTGGTCAGCGTCCAGTCGCGCACGTTGTACTGCGGGCCGAGCACGGCCCGCAGCGTGCTGCCGACACGGCGCGCGTCGTTGACGTTGCGCAGCTTCAGCTGCACGCCGGTCGGGCCCTCGACGCGGAACAGCTTGGCCGCGTCGTCGACATGCACCAGCGCGAGCGTGCTGTCGTATTCGTAGTGGCCGGCATCGAAGGTGCCCACCACCGTGAGCTGCTTCAGGCGCGGCACCTCGCCGGCGGGCGTGACCTGCCCGCCCGGCAGCACCAGCGTGACCTTGTCGCCCTCGCGCACGCCGAGCGAACGTGCGAGCTCGATGCCGAGCACGATGCCCCAGCGGCCCGGCACGAGCCGCGCGAGCACGGTGTCCTTGAGCTGCGCCGCGACCTCGGTGACGGTGGCTTCGTCGTTCGGCGAGATGCCGCGCACGATCACGCCGCGCATGTCGTCGCCGCGCGCCATCAAGGCCTGCGAGGCGACGAACGGCGCGGCGCCCAGCACCTGCGCGCCGGCATCGGGCACCGCGCGAATCTTCGCGACCGTGTCGCGCCAATCCGGCAGCGCGTTGCCGTCGGCGGCCATCACCTCGACATGCGCGATCACCGACAGCATGCGGTCCTGCACTTCCTTGCGGAAGCCGTTCATCACCGAGAGCACGATGATCAGCGCCGCGACACCGAGCCCGATGCCCAGCATCGACACGCCGGAGATGAACGAGATGAAGCCGTTGCGCCGCCCGGTGCGGCCGGCGCGCGTGTAGCGCCAGCCGATCTGAAGTTCATAGGGCCAGTTCATGGGGGTGGGATGCTACAGGAGGCGTTCGCGCCGGCGCCGCGCAGACCGCACCGGATAATCGCGGCCATGCATTTGCTGATCCCCTTCGCGTCGGCGCTCTCGGAGTCGGCGACGCACGTGCTGCGCGATCTCGCGCTGCCCCACCTCGCACAATTGCTCGCACGCCTGACGCTGGTTCAGCGCGACGACGCCGACGCCTTCACGCTGTCGCCGCCGCACGAGCGCGCCTGGGCCGCGGCTCAGGGCTGGCACGGTGCCGACGGCTGCCTGCCGTTTGCGGCCCGCGCCGCGGCCGCCGACGGCATCGAGGTCGGCGACCTGGCCTGGGGCCTGGTGACGCCGACGCACTGGCACGTCGGGCGCGACCACGTCACGCTCGCCGACCCGGCCGCACTGAACCTGACGGCCGATGAATCGCGCGCCGCGCTCGCCACGGTGCGCGAGCTGTTCGAGAGCGAAGGCTTTCGCGTCGAATGGGGCGCGACGATGCGCTGGTACCTGGCCCACGAGCGCCTGAGCGAGCTGCCTTGCGCGTCGCTGGACCGCGTGATCGGGCGCAATGTCGACGTCTGGATGCAGGGCATGCAGGACAAGCTGGTGCGCCGTCTGCAAAGCGAGCTGCAGCTGCTGCTCTACCCGCACGCGCTCAACGACGAGCGCGAGCAGCGCGGCGAGCTGACACTGAATTCGTTCTGGCTCAGCGGCTGCGGGCGCGCCCAGCCCGCACCAGCCGAGGTGCATGTCAACGAGACGCTGCGCGAACCCCTGCTGATGGACGACTGGGCCGCGTGGGCCCAAGCCTGGCACGCGCTCGATGCGGGCGACCTGGCCACTTGCCTCGCCGCGGCGCGCGGCGGCGAGCCGGTGACGCTGACCCTGTGCGGCGACCGCGGCGCGCACCGCTTCGAGAGCGCTGCGCAAGGCCTGTGGCAGCGCGTCAGCAAGCGCTGGACCACCAGCGAACCCCACACCCTGCTGGAAGCACTCTGATGGCCGCCGCCCACACCCCCACGATCACGCTGCGCGACGCGCCGCCGCGCGCCGTCTGGGCGCTCGAACAGGCCGGCGTGCACCCGCTGCTCGCGCGCCTGTTCGCCGGCCGCGGCGTGCGCGCGCTCGACGAGCTCGACGACGGCCTCGCGCGCCTGCTGCCGCCCACTGACCTGCTCGGCGTGCAGGCCGCCGCAGGCCTGCTCGCCGACGTGATCGCACAAAAGCAGCGCGTCTGCGTCGTCGCCGACTACGACTGCGATGGCGCGACCGCCTGCGCCGTCGCGATCCGCGGGCTGGCGCTGCTCGGCGCTGCGCCCGACACGCTGTGCTACGTCGTGCCCGATCGCGCGGTGCACGGCTACGGGCTCACGCCGGCGATCGTCGACCTCGCGCTCGCGCAGCGCCCCGACGTGCTGCTGACGGTGGACAACGGCATCGCCAGCATCGAAGGCGTGGCGCATGCACGCGCACGCGGCCTGCGCGTGCTCGTGACCGACCACCACTTGCCCGCGCTGCTCGGCGACGAGATCGTGCTGCCCGACGCGAACGTGATCGTCAACCCGAACCAGCCCGGCTGCGGTTTCGCGAGCAAGAGCCTGGCCGGCGTCGGCGTGATGTTCTACGTGCTGCTCGCGCTGCGCTCCGAGCTGCGCACGCGCGGCGTGTTCACGCCGGCCACGCAACCGCGGCTCGACGCGCTGCTCGACCTGGTCGCGCTCGGCACCGTTGCCGACGTGGTCCGGCTCGACGCCAACAACCGCCGCCTCGTCGCGCAAGGCCTGAAGCGCATCCGCGCCGGCCAGATGCATGCCGGTGTCGCGGCGTTGTTCAGCGCCGCCGGCCGCGATGCGCGGCGCGCGAGCGCGTTCGACTTCGGCTTCGCGCTCGGGCCGCGCATCAACGCGGCCGGGCGTTTGTCGGATATGACGCTCGGCATCGAGTGCCTGCTCACCGACGACACCGGCCGCGCCACCGAACTTGCGGGTCAGCTCGATGCGATCAATCGCGAGCGCCGCGATGTCGAGGCCGGCATGCGCGAGCAGGCCGAGGCCTGGCTCGAGGACTTGATGGCACGCCAGTCCGACACCGCGCCGACGGCGCTCGCGATCTTCGATGCCGGTTTTCACGAGGGCGTGGTCGGCATCGTCGCGTCGCGCTTGAAAGACCGCGTGCACCGGCCGACCTTCGTGTTCGCGCGCGGGCAAGACGGGCTGCTGAAAGGCTCGGGCCGCTCGATCCCCGGCTTTCATCTGCGCGACGCGCTCGACCTGCTCAGCAAGCGCC
>Ga0307515_10018708_pt1 | contig 12507 bp, 3 predicted proteins | sample 17_EM_MG_FD_194513 | JGI IMG/M metagenome (GOLD analysis project Ga0307515, IMG submission 194513) | Populus trichocarpa ectomycorrhiza microbial communities from riparian zone in the Pacific Northwest, United States - 17_EM | ecosystem: Host-associated > Plants > Roots > Unclassified | place... | reverse complement strand
CATCTGCATAACTATATATAGTTTACATTCATAATAATTGTTTCTTAACTTTTTTACGATAGACACAACTATCTTACATTTCATGCCTCATATTTATTTTATAGATTACATTGATATTGATTGTTTATGAATTTTTTCTTCGGGGTTTTATGCATATATTTTATTTCGGTCCTTCGGCCGAATGAGGTATATACGGTTCAATCAGGTGTTAGGCTTCGGACTAGGGCATTAGAGATTCTAGACTTTTATCTTGAATTTGGTTAGCAGAGAGGCCCGAGACTCAAAACCAACTTTAAATTTCTACCCCATTTTATAAATCCAAGGAGGAGCGTGAGTGGGTCCATTATTGTCATTCTCAAAGTTTTGTGGGCTTAAGCCCTAAATTCATCCATTTCGTTCCTTTTGGGCTCTAAAAGCCTCCTACTTTAACAAAAGGTGAATTCGAGTTGTTTTTAACCTGGAGCCAATTTGCTTTTGTATTTTAAAAGAAATTTTTTTCTAAAAGTATTTTTTATTTGTTTATAATTAATTTTTTTAATGTATACATATTATCAAAGATGATATAAAAAAAAAATTAAAAATATATATATTTAAAAAAAAAACACTTTAAAAAAACAACAGCTTTTAAACTACAAATCACGGAAAAGTTAGTTTGTGTTTAATAAAGTACTAATAATACCTAGTGGACGTGTTTAAATTATGTATAATTGCACTAGAAAAAAAATCAATCAATGTTTAAATAACTATAAAAGAATATAGTATAGTATACGATATATATTTATGGGATATCAAGCAATAAATAAATAAAAAAATAAGAATTGACAGTTTGAAGACAAATCCCAAAATCCCCCTGAACCCATGGCTTTTTAAGATTTTCAATACCCATATGTCCCATGAAGCAACAATCTTTTCCATTTTTCTTCATTTATACTTTCTTAACCACTCCAGCACAGATCAACTTGATCATTGCTTGCTCATGAGAGAAGTCCATATGAACTTGCTTACTGTTTTGAGTTATGCATGCAGCCTGTCAACTTAACGTGTTACAGTAAAAAACTTGAATTGAAATGTCAGTCGATGCAGCGTAATAATAATAATATATTATTTTAAAAATTTATTTTTAATATTAGAATATCAAAACAATAAAAAATATATATATTTTAAAAAATCACAGCCGCAAAATCTCCCAACAAGGGCTTTCCATGCTCTTTCAATCCCTTAATTATCAGTGCCAAATGCATTTTGAATTTACCCCTTTTAGAAAACAATTCTGGATCCACCCTTCCTCCACATGTGCAGTCAACTTCTATACAGTGGCTATGGAGCTCATAACTTCACCACCCTTCTAGAATTCGGAAATCTACTGATGCAACGATGACCTTTTCCTAGTGATGCTTTTAATCCATGATGATTGATCACTAGAATTAATGCGACACCGTTGACTATCCAAAACAAGGGAGATAATGGTGCTTCTGAAATCCAGCCCATACAAGGTTTTATGGAAAGCATTTTCAATATCTTCTCTTTTATGCAATACATTTACTTTTATTCGCTGATTGACTTGATGATGCCATTTCACATCCAAGGCTTATATAAGGTTGAGGGTGATGGCACATTGACCTCCTTGTCACAGGCTTACTCATTCTTGTGGAGAAAACTGCATGCTTTGCTTGTTGACCCTATTTGACACATGAGTTTTGCCCTAGAAGCCTATGTTCATGTAGGTTGTTGGGTCACAGCCAACTTCATCATCTCGTTATCAGAAAACCCCTCTCTGGAAAGAAAACCCCACCTTCGGTTCTTTCCATGTTCTTCCACGTAGAAAATGGAGCATCATTGCCCTGTAGGATACTTAGGTATGCATTATTCTCTGCAGGCAAGGACAAGGGTTTTTTTTTTGGGTTTTTAACAAAGTAAAAAAAGAAAGGTGATAAAATAACATGATGAGAATTTTTTTAAAAAAATAATAGAGTCTAGAGATTTGCAGAACAAATACATGATTAATGAGTACTAAGTATCAATATTTGCGACTCTCTCAAATTATTTGGATATAATATTCAATAAAAAGATATTACTATGTTCATGTTCAATAATAATAAAAAAACCCTTCAACATCTTCTTCTCCTCTGTGTTTGCACTTCATTCATCTGAATCTCTCGAGGCATGTATATAGATTCATGTAAAAAGAGTTGCTATAGGTACATCTATGTGTTCTCTCTGCAGGAGGAGAGGTGGGGAGATCCTCTCTTTTCCTGCCTTAAACATTATAAGTTTCTATATTTGTTAGAATTAGGCAGCTAGGATTGCTGATTTAAGACCAGGATAAAGTTCACAATGCAGAGGAAGGAAAATTGATGCATCTCGAAGTTGTATTCTTTTGTCCCGAGTGTTTATCTGGTTGGGAAGTGTCGTTGTGGTTGTTTTTTAAAGTACTTTTTACTCAGAAATGTATCAAAATAATATATATTTTTTATTTTTTTAAAATTATTTTTGATATCAGTGCATCAAAATGATCTATAAACACAAAAAAAATATTAATTTGAAACAAAGAAAAAAAAATAAATTTAATTTTTTTTTAAAACGTTTTTGAAACACAAAAATAAACAAGACTTTAATAAGTAAATCTCGTAACTAAACTTCATTGCAATAAAACGAAGAGAGTGTGGAGATTAGAAGGAAATAATATTTAGCCGTAAGATACCAATGTGAGATTTTCAGTGTTTTACAGCCATGATAGTAGTCATCATGGCTGTTAAACACTTTTGACTTAGGATGAAATGATTTTATATTGGGTTGTGTTTTTTGTATGTTTATTCTTTATGAATATATGATCGATGAAGTAATTGTTTCTATTAATAATAACGAAGTGGGTCACACGAGTTATCTAAAAGTTTCACGGCTTACTTGTTTTTGGATCGCTTGTGTGGTCCACTCCGATCATTGTTAGTGACATTTCTTAGTGTTATTGGATTCATCTTCTCAAGATCTTTCCAACGGTATTAATATTGTTATTATTAGAGTTTTTATGTGCCTTTAAGGTCTTTTTTTTCTTTCCTTTTCTCTATGTTCTTTCTCTCTTTATTGAATCTCATGTTCAACAATTTTGTAATTTAAGAGAGTCCCAAATGACACTTGCGACTTGCAAATCATATATATCATTTATAACTTTTTAAAATGTGCTATTTTTTCTAAATATTTTTTTACATCGTGTTATTTTATCATATTTTTTTACCATGCTAGAGTACCAAAAAACTCTTAGGTGAAGTTGATCCTGAATATGCCTTTCTTTTCAATCATTCCTTTCGATAAAGTTGGTTATACATTAGCCCTTGTAGTTTTAAAAATGAAATAATTACCATTTTAGTATTAAAAACTAGATATTTAATTGCTATATGTTAAATTTGTTTTCAATTTAGTTTTTTTTTGTTAATCTTATTTTTCTTTCAATGTTTTTTGTTTAATGTCTTGAAAAATAGAATAAAGAAAAAAAAGAGTACGTGGGACGAAAACTTTGACAATGAAAAAAGTTTTTTTTAAAAAATAATAATTGAGAATAATCAACATCCATAAAATAATTATTTAATTATTTCTAATATCACATTGTCTAATCAAGTAGTTTTAATAAACTATAGAAACTAAGTTATACTTAACCTAAGTATGTACGTTAAAACTACTATAAGAAAGAAAGTCTGAGAATTAGCATCCAAATCACTCAAAAGTTAAACCAACACTACAATACCATTACAATATCTGTGTTAAAATGTAAGGATAAAAAGCTTAATCATCTATCATTTTTTGATGCATTTTTATCAAAATAAACTTGTAACATATTGTTAAACAATAAATTAGTTAGAAAAGTAATTTGAGTCACAGAATAACAAAGATAAAATAATAGGCTAGACTTAGTATTTATTTTCATATTAAAACAAAGTCTAGGCTAGATGGAAACAATGAGTTAAACCAGGTAAATCATGAAGTTTGGATTAAGAAAGGGTAGAATATAGAAAAAACACGATCCAAACTTGTAAAAGAAACTAACTAAAGCAAGTTAAGTCGGGCATTTTCAATCGAGCATCCTTAAAATAAGAAGTAATAGAGAGATTGGATAGTTACCAGATGGTTATCCATAAAATTTTCTATATAAATCAAGGTTGGAGGAAGGGAAAACAAAAGTAACTCGACAAAAATCAACAACAACAGTTGCTCTACAATTAAACTATGTTTTCAAGATCTTCAAAACCTTTTCATCATTAGGTTTATAACCTAGTAGGTGATAATTAGTAGACAAATAACTTGTAAGATGATAATTTGTAAGAGATAATCAATAAACTTGTAATAGTAGGCTTGCAGTCATCATTGCTAAAAAACCCATAAAAAAAATACATCAGTTCATGTTCTCATATTAAGGGATTCTCATGCAAATTTGTAATCAATTAAAGAATTATTCAATGAATGTAAGTTTTTAATCTTGAGTTGTTACTTTATCTTTTGTGTTTAAAACATTCAAAGTTATTTGATTACTCTTGAAGTTTTAAATTGCTTTCTACATATAAAAAAATCATAAATTTTTAAATTCATATTTGAGAGACATCGTTATAAGCCTGGGTTTGTGGGAATAATGTTTAGAGTTCAGATCATCAACATCAAATTTAACATCTAACTTTGAAATCCAAAGTCTTTTTAATTGATACATGGACAAAAGAACTCGAAACACGTATATATCACCACCTATGAGAAAATTAAACATAAATTCAATAAGAATTAGCATTTGAACTAAGTTAGATAGGATTTTGATTGAGATTTTTGTACTTGTTACTCTAATAGATGTGTTGAAATTTTAAAAACTTAGTGCAATATGACTAGAAGATCATTTTTTTTTTTATCTCCACACATCACTAACACAAACATTACCAGAAAATTAGAACACATCAACAAAATATTTCATCGACATTTAGAAAATTATTATCTTGCCATTTGAATTACCAATGAAATTTTTTATAAAAACCTGTCATCGACAAGTTTCTCGTCAGCAATTATCATTATGTTGATAATTTCATTAGAAATTCAAATACCAATGGAATTATGACAAATTATTTGAACTAAGAAATCAAATTTTACCACCTTTTTTCCATCTACAAGCCATTAAAACTTAATTTCCGACAGAATTTTCAATCACTGATTCATCAAGAATTCTCAAACCTTATGTAACTTTTTGATGAAATGGGTGTGAAATTACTAATGGTATGTATTATTCCATCAATGCTTCTGTAAGTGTTTTTACTATTTTTTCTGATTAATTGTTATAATCCCCTAGCCAACCTAAACATACAAGAAGAAGAAGAAGAAGAAGAAGAAGAAGAAGAAGATGCATGTTCAAGCCAACCTTTACTTACATTAAATCTAAAAAAATATTTTTAACCTCAAGATTGAAAATTAGAGTGAAAAAGAAGTATTGGATAAAAGTATCATATATAAGAAATGAAAGCACTTCCAAGTCTACATAATAAAGTCATTTGCAAGTTAAAGCAAGTATGATTTAACATAATTTATGTAAAGCTATATTGGAGATTTTATCCATTTCTATTGAACTGTTGAACTCAATGCAAGAATTAAAAGAGTTACAAACACTAGGTAAGAGGTATAATATACCTGAACCTTTTTTTCATAAGAGATGAGAGTACCACTTTTCACATTAGCTAAAGTTTTGTGTGTCATATGCAAAAGCAATAAATATAAGAACAAATTTTGAATACATAAACTAAATTAAAACTGGTTGTATTCATCTTTTAGTATCTCCATGTATTATACAATCTTGTTTCTAATAATATGTTTTAAGATTTATATAGCATCAAGTTAAGGATATAATATGCAACAAGACTTCAATACCAAGCATTTTCATCATTAAAACTAGAACATAGTATAACAAGAATAAAACCCTGAAGTCAAAGTTTACAATGAGAACCAAAATTAAGATACTCAAATAAAAAACAACACCAAGGTTATCTGAGTTGGCAACAAACACATACTATTTTTCGTACAAGGTAACAAGGAAATACAAAGGACATAAGAACTAAAGTACTAAAGGAGCACAAATTGCTTATTAATACCACAAAGATTTATTATGAGTTGTGCACTCCTCTTATAAAATTAACAAAAAATAATCGGTGCCCAATTATTTATCATTTAATTCAAAATTATTCAACATAAGTTAATATATTTTCATTACTATCAATTCCAAAAAAACCAAATTTCCTTGAATTTCTAACTTAATAATAAAATTAAAAAAATATAATTAGTACCCATTAAATTACTCATCATATATTCAATTATAACACACTCAAGTTACACAATCAAACTTAATTTTATCAAATATCAATTAAAATCAATTTCTCCCAAATCCTAAACAAACCTTAGCATACAAATCATACATTAATACAATAGAACTATCTAGACAAAGCTATAAAACACTTAAATATACATGCCAAGTACAAATACTACAAAAGAATTTCAATAAATTAACCCAAGACATAAATGGGTTAAAATAAAGGGTTAGATTTGCATAATTGATGTAATGAAGGTTCAAAAGAAATAGAATCAAGAGAGGAAAGTTGACACTACTAATAAATGTAGGTCGATGCCAGCGAGTTGGGTGGCCAGATTTGTGAAGGTGGTGGTTAGATTTGCTAATTAATTGGGAGAGAAGGGATGTTATTTTGAAGATAAGGAAGAAAAAGAAAGGGTGAGAGAGAACTGACATGTTTTAAATTCATTTTAATTTGCCAACGAAATTTCCATCATAATTCTATTGACACTACTAACGTGTCAAATTGTTGATGGAATTGCAATGGAATTTCAAATGATTTTTTTTATTACATCATAATTTCCATTAGAAATTACCAATGAAAATGTTTTGTCGCTATTTTTATTGGAAAATACCGACAAAATGTTTTTCATTTACGTTTCCATTACTATTTGTAATTTTTTGGTAGTGAAATTTTATAAGCTTTTATTTTTTGAAATTAATTAATAGACTTAAAATTTAATATATAAGTTTAAGAAAAATCCAATAGTTTTGTTTCAAGAAAAAAAAAACATCAGACAAGAAAAATAAACTTCAAACATCAATATAACAATTAACTAGATTTGTGGCCTGCACTCTACCGCGGGTCGGGTAAATTTTTTCTCAATATGAAAAAAGAATGCTAAGAAAATACCTCTGAGACACAAGTCATTGGTTCAATTTGTAAATTAAATAATATGATTAAAAATATACAACAATAATAAATAAATAAATAAATAAATAACAATGAAAAAAAGGTAAAAGAAATTGATTTGAGCTAGTCTAGATTATAAAATAACTCGATACTGAAAGACGAAACTGAAAAAAAAATTAAAATAATTCAACAACAAAAAAACCCCAGTTAAACCGAGTGAACTCGCAGAGTGAACTCGCAGACTTCACAACCATAGACATAAGATTGAGATAATCTAATAGAAACACATTAATAAAAAGTCTGAAGACTAATTTCTAATAAATCAAATGAGAATATGGTAACTCCACAAAAAAAAAGTGAAGCTCAATCCCTAGCACATAAAATGTTGAAGGGTGAAAATTAAGAAAAAAATATAATTTAAAAACAATAAAAAGACTCGATCCTAGCCCACTTTGGTCAAGATGAAAAATATTTGATCTAGTCATGATACCATGTTGAACGTGTTGGAAAGAAAGTTGAATAATATCATGAAGCTTAATTATCAAACAACTTAATGCTGAAGGACAAAAATGAAAAAAAAATTAAAAAGCAATGAAAAAAATATGAGTTAATCCACGTTAACCTTTAAAACCAAGGACTCTAGTAATAAACTCGGGACTAACCCCATATCAACAAAAAAAATAAGTTAGCTTGGGTTAAGCCGTAAAACCTGCAACCATAGAGCATGAGATCAAGATAACCCGATAAAAAGGAAAGGGAAAAAAAAGGTAGGAAGATCAACTTTAAATAAATTACATGTTGAAGAATGAAATTGAAATAAATCAATTTAAAAAAAACGACAAAAAAAAACTCAACCCATATTAACCTTTAAAATTAATGACTCTGGTTATGAACCCAAAACTAATATCATAGAAGACAAACCATAAAAAATAATAAATAAAAATTATTAAAAAAATGTAAAAAATAAACAACATTAGCTTTAAAAAAGGAAAGAAAAAAAGCCAACCCGGGAAACCCTTCTAAACCTATTCTAATATGTAAAACTCGCAACCCGTAAAATCCTTGAACTGGACTCAATAAAAAATCTTAATTTACAACCAATTTAATTTTGAATGATGAAATCATGAAGAAAAAACTTGCCAAAGAAAACAAAGATAGCAATAAGAAGAATAAGGATCAAATTTGATAGAAAAGAAAAAACTATAGAGGATGAATTTGTAAAAAATGATAACTTAAAAAATGATCATAGACAAAATAAATTGCAACAAAAAGAATGATTAACAAATTTGAAAGATAAAAAAAATGAATGGGGGGTGAAAATGGAAAAAAAATATAATTTAATAGTTTATTAAAAATAAAAAAATTGTGATTAAAAGAATGAATACCAAATATGAAAGATTAAAAAATAAAAGGGGGTGACATTAAAAAAAATATGTAATTTCATGCCTTATTTAGAATTAAAAAAATAGTAATCAAAAGGACATGGATCAAATGTGAAGGGAAAATAAATTGAATGGGCTGGTATGAAATTTTGAATGGGCTGGCATTAAATTCAAGGAAGAAATAGAGATAAAGAAAAAAAAGAAACAGTTGTCGACATCAAATCTAAAGTGCGTTCGGGTCATGTGCTGTTATATTATATTGGGAGCGCCAAGACCTTTCAAGTGCCATCTTGAGAGGCGATATTTGATGGCTAAACGATCCCACTCGCACTGCCAGAACTACGCGAGGTACATCCACATAAATGACATGTGCAAAATTGTTTTATATAATATTTACTATATATCAATTACCAAAATGACCTTAACTAATCTTCAATAAAACCAATGTATAATGATAAAAAAAAAACTCTTATGAGAGAGTTATTTTGATTTTTTCTTTAAGGACATCAAAGTAATTATACTATTTTGAAAAAATTAAAAAAACCAAAAAGCACCTTGATAATAGGCATTTCATTTTTTTTTATTTTAGGGTTGAATTAGTGATTTTACTATGTAATAAAAAAATGATCAATCTAATCCCGTATAATTCGTAAAAGACAATTGTGATATAGTGGAAAAAACAAAAACGTAAAATATCTCTTACAATGCGATAACTTCTCCTTGTCTTTTAGTGTTTTTTAATATTCCTATAAAATTAAATTATACTAAACATAAAATTTGATCATTCAGTACGATTGAGACCATATTGTAAGATTCAATTTTTGTCATGAAATGATGGACAAGAAACATGTTGTAGCTAGTACGTCCCACAGCATCCATGCATTTATCGTCAACCCCACCATAATAGCAGCATTGAATCAATTTCCTAGTTGATTCGAATAATTCATCTCTTTTGATTTCTAAACAGTGCAAGAAATTAAATCTCAATGTCGAAGTTGAGTGATTTCTGACAAATTTATTTTAATTTGACATTGGAAATATTGTTGATCTTGGAGCACTGCTGCATGAACCATTAGCAAGTAGGAGGAGTGTTAGTAATTGTGTCGTGGACATTAATCTTTTTTTTTTTTTTTAATTTCAAGAACTGTCAATGATATTTTCAAATCAATTTGTATCGATTAAAATTATATATTATTTTAAAATGTCCACCGAAGCTCGGCAGCAAAAACATGCATGCACCGAGTGATTTCTCTTTCGAGGGACCACTCCACAAAACATTTCTCAATTCGGTTTCCAATTGACTTAAGTCTATATATTGACCAAACAAGGACCGAAACGTTTGAGAGGGCACCCACGTGTTGTCTGGCAATTCACTGAAGCTTTAGACTTTAGAGGATCTGTTTTCATAACGTATGGCTGACATCAAATTCAGTCATTTTAATAGTTGACATATTCAGTCATTTTCACCCCTGTTTTAAATATATTTTCAGAAAAATAAAAAAATACTAAAATTCTTAGAAAATACGCTTTTGACTAGATTTAGTCAATTTTTAATTATTTCATAATTTTTTTTTACCATTTTTCTTATTGATTTCATGTTTACAATTTTTCAAAAAAAAAATTAAAAAAATTAAAAAAAAGAAAGAGAAGTAAAAATGAATCAAATAAAAAAAATAGGGTTTAGGGTAAAACCAATAGTTATTAGATGATAAAACCGATAAAAACAATTAACAAAAAAACACCAACCTAACACCATAGTTATTAGACTTGACCCAGGGGTTGATCTGATAAACCCTAGTCAATCTGGGAAAGTTAAAAAAAATTGGGGTTTTAATTTTCCACATTAAAAATTTAAGAAATAATTTTTGTGAATGTAGATTATACATGTTGTAAATAATGAAGTTTAAATATTGTTTCAATATATTTTTTTATCTCACATTGAAAAGATATCTTTCTTTTCTTTTAAGTTGAAGTATTTAAACTAAAAATATTTTTTATCTCATATTAGAAAAACATAATTTTTTCTTGTAAACATAGAATGTATATACTTATACGCTTCTAATCCTATATTGAAAAATTAAAAGTTTCTTCTAATATTTATATAATAAACTTTGATAAGGGTTAGTAACCAATAAATAAAAAATAACAGGCTTATGCGTATAATATTAGATCAAGCTAGTGAAAAACCATCGCTTCCCCATGCGTGGGAAGCAATGCCTACACTATATGTACACTACCTTTTGTCTTCCTTGATAATTTACTTTATTCTGCATGTGATATAAAAGATATGCCCCCATAGCTATTTATTGATCATTTTGTTTGTTATTTGATATAACCTTGTTCACAAGAGCGGGTATACTTACCTCTTTATAAATTAAATATTAAAAAAATCATTACAATCTATATAAAAATATACAAAAAATAAATTTTTACTTAGTATGATATGTAAAATTATGGTTTTAGGTAGTATTTGAGATTACGTTAGTTGTTGTTTTTCAAAGTTATTTTTGCTTGAAAATATATTAAAATAATATTTTTTTATTTTAAAATTTTTATTTTTAATATTAATACATTAAAATGATCTAAAATCATAAAATAAAATTTATTTTTTAAAAAATAATTTTTTAATGTATCAATAAACATGCTAAAATAGATTTAAAATAAAAACAAAATAAAATAAAAACAACGGTAGAGAAGGCATTTCAAATCGTTTTGAAAAGATCAAGATTGAGTTGACAACCAATATTTCAGTCAAATAGTAATCATTCACTTCAGAGTAAAAACAAGTCCACGTTCCACTATTACAAATTCGAAGGTGCATCTTGAAAGCATGTTTTGGCTTCTATAGATGATACAGTGTTCGAAGATCTGAGAAATTGGGCTCAGAATTAATTTTCAACTTAAAAAAAAAAAACAATATCTTACAAGCTTTATTAAACACATTTTTAAGTTTAAAACATCATTTAATTAGTAAAAAATCAAAATTATACTAAAAAAAGAGCAAATTAATGATCCAATCTACTTTATATATATAACAATTATTCATATTTAAAACGAACTTATTAATACAAAATTTAACTATTTTAGTGGTTGAAATATAATTAATTAATAATTTTTTTCTTTGTTGTTTTTAATGGCTTGATATCCTTTCTTAACAATTAAAAATTAAAACATAATAAAAATAAAATTTTAAACTAAAATTAAAAATCTAACATAACAAGCGCTATGTATAATTCGAAACTTCATTTTTTTTTATGCTTTTTATAAAAACAACTGTTTTCATGACTGTCAATTTTAGTTATTATTTTTTAAATTTTTTAATAACAAATTTAAATTGCATTTTGTGAAATATATCATTAATTTAATGGTAAAATACTTTATGACACGCGGTTATGCAAGGGAATATAAGTTGAAACAAATGTCAACTCATAAATTTGAAATGATAAAATTGAAATGATAGTACAATGACTAATGACTAATATGTAACGAAAAATAAAAATTTAAAGACCATAATAAAACCTATTTTTTTCCGGCTTATGTGTTAATTTTCCCAATTATTCTCAATTATTCTCTTATGCACGGAGTTTCCAAATGATTTGAAATAAACTTTTCTCCTTTTGTTTTTTTATTGTGAGTGTCCGAGCCAGCTTGCGCGTCCCTCGACTAATCCCACGGGTTTTAAAATTAACGATCATGTAAGCCTCTAGTGACCATAATATTAGCAACCACAGAGCTCGAACTTGAGACCCCAGGGAAGCAAACCCTTTAATCTCAATCTTTTACCACTGAACACCTATTTTCTTCTTATATACATACATTAGTGCCAAGTTGAATTACAAATAGATTTCATTCAATCAAAGTTAAGTTCACTTCTTCATTTCTTCACTATGATCGAAGATAAGCTATCTACA
>Ga0307515_10018707_pt1 | contig 12508 bp, 1 predicted proteins | sample 17_EM_MG_FD_194513 | JGI IMG/M metagenome (GOLD analysis project Ga0307515, IMG submission 194513) | Populus trichocarpa ectomycorrhiza microbial communities from riparian zone in the Pacific Northwest, United States - 17_EM | ecosystem: Host-associated > Plants > Roots > Unclassified | place... | reverse complement strand
GATTTAGGGCAAATCCTTAGCAGATTTAAGTGCTAGGAACTAGCAAAACTGCTAAGAACTAGCCCTAGAGCGACCTTATAGCCCTACGCCTCCCAATTATACAAAAATTAAATATACCCTTACGTGACTGCGATAGATAGATATATATATTAGAAAGGCCGCTATAAGGTTAAAGTTCTTTAGTTATTATACGGCTCCGAGTTCTAATTACTCTATAGCTTTACTATTAGTTTAAGGTAATAGCTTAGTAATTGGGGGTAATATATTATTAGGTTTTAAGAGTATATTAAGGACGTCCTATTTAGGTATATTTAGACCTTTATTAGTAATAGACTAGGTACTAGCTAGAATATTAGTAAAAACTAATAGGGCTTGTACCGCCTAATACTTAGTATATAAAGCTATAAGTACTTAAGTATTTTATACCTAGAGCTTATTCTATAATATAGGGAGTAAGATATTTATTATCTATTTTCCTTCTCCCGTTTTAAAGCCTTTAGTATAGTCTAGCTGTTATAATAGTTTATTAGTAAGGTTACTTTTCCTTAGCTTATATTTAATTTTAAAATTAAATTATATAAGCTCCTTTATAGTTATAAAGTAGCGTATATTATAATAATCTAAAAGTATATAAGTGGTATAGCTTGCATACTTAAGGTAGTATTACTACTATTTAAAGCAGTTAACTATAGCTGGCAGTTTATTATTATGGGTATAATACCTAACTTTAGACCTCTAGAATTTTCTATTATAGAATATTACTAGTCTCTAATAGAGCTAGGTAGCGTTTAAATGCCTATTAGGTTATAGTAGAATACTAATAAGGGCAAAATTTAATATATTAGTAACTATTATTAGTAGCTAATTTAGGTTAAAATGCCATAGTAATAAAACTTCTATAAACTTTACACGTAATTTCTAAAAGGCTTTTTAACCCTTTTTAGGCTATAGCTATAGTTTATACTATTTAGTTAGTCCCTTTTTAGTTTTCTTCCTTTCTAACTTTAAGCTTTTTACTTCTTAAGCTAGGTTTTAAAAAGCTTCTATAATATAGTTAAATAGGTATTAAGTGACGTCTAAGTAGTTATAAATAAAGCGCCTATAGATATTAGCAAAGCCTAGTAACACTTAAATATCCTAATAGCTCTCTAGCTCTAGCCACTCTTAAATTATTTATACCTACACTAGGTCTATAACTACGCCTATAGGCATTATAATATAACCTAGGAACTTAACTTGCTTAGTATTAAAGATATACTTTAATACTTTAGCGTAGAGGCCCTAATTATTTAACTATTCTAGTACTTTACAGACGTGTTACTTATACTAATCCTTATCTTTTAGGTAAATTAAAATATAATTTAGATAAATAACGTATATATAGTTAACCAGTCCCCCTAAGGCTCTATAAATATATAATTAGAATATTATAGGCGTATTAGCTAGCCTAAAAGGCATTATTTGTTACGGACGCTTTAAGTATAATATTATAACTACTTGGAGAAGAGACGGAAGAAGCTAGTTAGTTAATTTAGGCATAGTCCAGGATGGAGCCAATAGAACTATATAACGAGGAATGGTAACTAAGGTTATATAATATGCTATATATTAAACAAGAGGAACGGGAGAAACTTATATACCTTATATATAAGACATATATTACGTATAAGAAGGATTTTATAGGAGTACGGTTGTGTATTTAAGGACCCTCAGTCCCTACCTAGATAGTTCCTTCCTTATAGTAATTCTCAGAATACAATTAAAGTTAATCTATTAGGCAACTACTCCACCAGTTGTTATTACTTATTAACTTTTATACTTGCATTTCCTATATACCTAGCCCAATAATAGGACCCACCGTAGTTCTTACTATAAGGTTCCGTTACACAATTACTACCTAGTTATAGTATTAATATAGAAAGTCGGACAACATGCCACTAAAAGCAGCCACTATAACGCCATCAACGGCAGCAACTACATTAAGGTTAGGTAACAACACCAGTATAGCAGACACTAACTTATAGCAACCTATAACGGTCAGACAACTACAAGAGATAGTTAACCAGTTGACAGAAAATAATACAACGTTGGAAAATAGAATTAACGGGATAGGCGCAGTAAAGGTTAAGTTACTATCGATTAAAAAATACTTAGGAGAGAGATTAAAGCTTAAAGGATTCCTTACGTAAATGCACTTTAAGGTCGCGTAAGAAGGAGCTAAGCTAGTAATACCTATAAATCAAATAGCTTACGCAGGATTATTCTTAACAGGAAGGGCACTTAAATAGTTTAAGCCTTACCTTACAGAAATCCAGGTAAATAGAATAACAACAACAAACCAAGAGGTACGGTTTATGTTCTTAAGCTAGAATGGATTTGTAGAGCGACTTACATAAATATTTAGAGACCTAGAGGCAGTAACTATAGCGGAAAGAAAACTCTAAAATATTATATAATAAACCTTAGCAATTAAGTATACAACGCAATTCCAAACGTTAGTAACGTAAGTAGAGTAGAATAATAGGGCGCTTATAGCATAGTATAAATAGAGACTTAAGGCTAAAGTCTAGAACGCAATTATCCTAATAGAAGATACGGACACCCTAAGGGAACTAATAGATTAAGCAATTAAGATTAACAATTAGATCTACTAAAGGGAATAGGCTAAAAAAGGTTAGAATAGAGTTCTATAGTTATATAAGGCGCAAAGTACGCAACAACTAAAGCTAAGTTAAAAACTATAGTATAGCGCAGAGCTAATAGACCTAAGTGGTACTAAAGAAGCCTATAAGAGATAGAGTAAAAAACTATAAAAACCTAGAGGTTAAGGATCTAGTAATTATAGGACTAAGGAGTAAAGGCTAAACCAAAAATCTTAGCAGCAGAAGACGTTTAGGCAGACTCTACAGTAAAAGCAATAGTTTAAAGAGGGAGCTTATATAAATTGCGGAAAATAAGGTTACTTTATAAGGAATTATAAAGATAGTTAGAGATACTATATAATAAAGGGAACTAGACTAATAGCAGACAATATATATATATAAAGGGATAATAATATGCTATAAGGAACAAAAGAGTATTTAATTAAAAGTTTTATATTTTATTATAATAACGCATACCAAATTTATAAGGACGCTAAATACGGCGTAAGCTACTAGCTATAAGAGCCAACACCTATAAGATATAGAGGAACTAATAAACCAGTTCGCAGATCGGACATTAAGGACGATAAATTTAATATAGGTAAAACATTCCATAACAATAAGGCAACAAAAGCAGTTTATTAAGAACACATAGCCATTAGAGATATTATACTAGAGGTAGAGGATAATTTCACTATAAAATAGGGAACATTAGTTAGGATTAAGACCCCACTAGATACGATGTTTATTACTTTACGAGACGTAAGAGAAGTAGAATAGTAAACTACTTCGGCACTTAATAAAGGCAAAAGGCTATAGGCTTAAGATTCTTAAGATAAGATAAGAGACAACCAAAATTCTTAAAACGAGATAAGGTAAGCTTAAAGACCTATAATAAACGAAAACTAATGGAGCAAAGCAGTAGCTTAGTTTAAGAATATACAAATAAGCTTAGGACGAAGTTTCCTACAGTTATAAGATTCTTAAGACGAGATAAGTAAGATTTAAGACTCTTAAGATAAGATAAGAACACTAAGTAAGCCTAGTTAGACTAAGGCTAGAGCTAAGCTTAAGTTAGAAGCAAGCTTAGGATTAAAGAATCTAAGGGGTTAAGAATTTGGAGTATAAATCAGGACATCTATAGATAAGAGGTAAGGAGCTTCTTTATAGATTAGAGAATCTATAATATAAACAGTAACTAAACTAGGAGACAGATATATAGACCTAGAGGACTTACTAGTTAAATACAGTGTTTAAACTAAAGATTAAAAAGTTGATACCAAAATCAAGAAGTAAGAAGACTTTAAAAATCTGTTAGTAAGACAAAAACCAAAAGAAACTATAAAAGAGTTTAGGCAAAGAATTATCGCATAGCAAGAACAGAAACTAGATAAGAGATCTAGCATATTAGGACGTATAAAGGATAGAGCGCTAGTATAAAGAATTACTAATAGGCCTAGGGTAGGCACACTAAAAGCTAAGTAGCTTACTAAACTAGAAAATAAAGAGGATCTAGGAATTCCTACTAGGTTCGAAGAACAATATATAAAGGGCTATTATAATATAGTAATAAGAAGATACTTCCTTACGGATAAGCTATATACACTCTAGCAGCTATACTAAAAGTAGTATAGGTAGAGGCATAATAATAAGTGGGAAGATTTCTATATATAGTTGGATAAAAGAGTTATTCAGAACCACCTAATTACAGAAAAGGCCATAAATTACATTAAAGGAGCCTTAATTATAATGTTAAAGGATCTAGAGGAACAATTAGAGGACTAGAAAAGTAAGAAACGTATCTTAGTACCTACGAATAAAGTTATAACATTTAGATTAGCACGATAGAGGTTTAAACTTAAAGATAAAGATAAGTTAAGAGTTAACCCAAAGTACCTAGTACACCACACGTTATTATAGATTGCGTGCGTAGACGATATATATAAGATACACAAAAATCTAAAAAAAAAAGAATCAAAAATACCCTATAAGGATGTATTGGATAATAGGTAAGTAATAATACAGGAATGCCAAATATATATATAGATGGCATCTAGCAGAAGTCTAGGAGGAAGAAAATTTAATACTTTAACCAGGAAGATTCCTTACAGAAGAATACTTAGATGGACGATAGTAGTAGGAATACCTAGAGAATATATATCTATAGTATATTAAAGATAAAAAGCGAACTAGGTATTAGCTAAAGAGTAAGCCAAGTATATAAGGATTAAGTAGCTAATAATTAGGAAAAGTAGAGGCCTATAGGACTAAAGGGAGCCAGTAGTAGAGCCTTAAACCCTTAAAGGAATTTAAGGACAATACCTAAATCTATAAGTTAAATAGCAAGATTAGCAGTTTGAAGCGCTAATAGATAGTAGAGCAATACAAAACCATATCTTACTAGCAGCAGTTAAGAGAATGGGTTTACCTTATAGATAGAAGGAGCAACTTTACCTATTAATTACAATTTTAGGAGATCTAATAGCCTATAGAGAAGGGATTATTAATCTTAAAATAGGACCTATTTAGCTAACCATTAAAGGGAGATAAATTGAGATGTCTTTTAATATCCTACCATTAGGACGGGATAAGGCAGTATTAGGTATACCTTAGTTATAGAAATACAATCCAAAGATTAATTAAATTATAGGTTAGGTCAATATTAAGGATACTTAACGCCGCAAGATGCAATAATAAGCTAAGTTAGTATAGTATTAAGTTAGAGCGATATATAAGGAGACTAAGCGAGGCTTAAGTTATATATTAAAGAGATACTACAAATATAGCAAGAAACTATAATCACTAGAAAGTAAGAAGCTATTAAAGTATATAGTATAGGACTATAAGATAGAGTTAGAACCAAAAATAAGTCTAAGGTTCTTTCTAATCTACAAGCTTACTAAAGAAGAAGGTAGAGCACTAAAAGAGTTTATCTAGGAAAATTTACGAAAGGGATATATTAGACCATCGCAGTCATTAGTAGGTTATCCAGTACTATTTATACTAAAGAAGAATAGTAAACTAAGGCTATGTATTAACTATAGATAGTTAAATAGCATTACTAAAAAGGATAGGTATCCTTTACCCTTAATTAGCGAAATCTAAAATAGGATAGGTAATGTGTAAATCTTTACGAAGATAGATTTAAGATAGGCGTACTATTAGATTAAAATTAAGGAAGGCAATAAATAAAAGGCAGCCTTTAGGTTAAAGGAAGGACTATATAAACTATTAGTTATGCAATTTAGGCTTATAAACGCACTAGTAACATTTTAGAAGCGTATTAACAATATATTAGGAGAACACTTAGATAAATTATTATAGTATACCTTAACGACATTATTATCTACTTAATAACTAAGGAAGAATATAGGGAATACATTAAATAGGTCTTAAAGAGACTATAAGAAAAATAGATGCTAGTAGTAATTAAAAAATATAAGTTCTTTACTAGGAAGACCAATTTTGTTAAATTTATTATTAAACTAGGCCAACTTAGCATAGATCTAAAGAAGATTAAGGCTATAGTAAATTGGTAAAAACTAGAGAACGTTATATAGTTAAAATTATTTTTAGGGTTTTGCAATTACTATAGAAGGTTTATAGCGCAGTAGTTAAGGGACATTAAGCCACTTACGTAATTAACAAAGAAAGAAGAACTATAGGCATAGAGAGAGGAATAAAGAAAACTCTTTAGGAAAGTTAAAGAGTTATTTACCTAGGAGCCAGTTCTTAAAATCTATTAACTAGGTCTAGAGATAGTTGTAGAAATAGATATATTAGACTATATACTAGGGGCATACTTTATATAAAAATATTAAGATAGATAGCACCCAGTAATATACTATAGTTAAAAGATAACACTACTAGAGTTAAACTATAACATCTATAACAAGGAGTTATTAGGTATAGTTATAGCATTAAAGAAATAGAGAGCATTCTTATAAGGTATAGAAAAACTATTTATAGTTAAGATAGATTATAAGAACCTAATAGGATTCCTAATAATAAAGGAACTTAACTAAAGATAGGTTAGATAGGCGGAGATGCTTATAAAATACTATTTTAAGATTTAGTATACTAAGGGTATAGACAATACGCGGGCAAACGCTCTAAGTTAAAAAGCTAAACTACAAAACAATAAAAAGCCATTAGGGGCTTTACTGCGAAAAGATATAAATAGATTAATTAGGTATAACCATCTAAAGATTATAGTAACTTAAGAAGAACTAGGTAAGGTTTATAAGACACCAGAGAGCTTTTAGGTATAAAGAATTCTAAAAGCATAGCTAGAAGATCCACAGACGGATATATATAAAAATTAAGAAGTAAAGTACATCCCAAAAAGCATAGCGGAGTAATTTATAGAAGAATTCTATAAGGGATTAACTTAAGAACATAACGGAGCCACGGGCTTAGTATTAAGACTCTAAGAGGAGTACATCATTAACGGAATCTAAAGGATAGCTAGAAGGGTCACTAAGGAGTATCTAAATTACTAAAGGAATAAACTAATAAGGCATAAGCTATATAGAGGGCTACAACCTATTAAAATACTAGAGAGACTATAGGAGGTTATATTATAGGACTTTATTATTAAGTTGCTAAAATTAAGAGATCCTATTACTAAATAAGATTATAACGTGATCTTAGTAATAGTAGACAAGCTTATAAAGTAGGGATACTTCATAGTATATACAGAAGAAATATCAGCAAAAGATATCACTAGAATCTATATTAAGGAAGTATTCGCAAGATATAGAGCACTAAGTAAGATTATATTAGATAGAGATCTAAGATTTATAGCAGCATTTTAGGAAGTGTTTTTAGCAGAGTAAGGAGTTTAAGCAGTAACTTCCACTATATATTATCTATAGACAAACAGTTAAATGGAAAGATTAAATTAGACACTAGAGCAGTATTTAAGGCATTATATCAATTATACACAGAACAATTAGGTATCGCTATTACCAGTTACACAGTTTACGTACAATATAACACCTTAAGAAGGAATAGGCGTATTACTATTTAAGGCAAATTATAGATATAAGCTAAGAATATTGTTATCACTATAGCAAGTAAAGAAGACGAGTAGTACAGCTAAAGAAAGAATAAAGACGTTAATAAATCTTTATACAGACCTTATAGAATCGGTAAAGGGAGTATAAGAATGAATAAAAAGGTACTATAATACTAAGAGATCTAAAGGACCAGATCTTAAGGAGGGAGATAAAGTATAGCTACTATACAAAAATTTTAAGAGTCGACGACTAAGCAAGAAGTTGGACTATATTAGACTAGGACCTTTTAAAATTATATAGAGAATTTTACTGGTTATATTTAAGTTAAACCTACTAGCTAAAATAAAGATCTACCCTATATAATATATTGTAATACTAGAGTTAGTATATGGAGATATTAAGCCACCAGCTTATAAAGTAGACACGTATAAAGGACAAGAGGAAGATAAATAGCAAGTTTTGAAGATTATTAGTTATAAGGACATTTATAATAAAATATAGTACAAGGTTAAGTAAATAGGCTACACTAAGACTACTTAGGAGCTACTAGAGAATTTAAAGAATGCTATAAGAAAGGTACAGGAGTATTAAAAGAAATTAGGTCAGGCAGTATTAATAAAGAGGGATTATTAAAGAATAAGTCACCTAAGGGGGACCTAAAAAGAGTAGTTGCCAAATTACTTAAATCTATTTCCTTCTCTGTTAGAAGAGAATCTATTCTTTTATCGCTAAGTTCCTATAAACCTTATTCTATAAGTTTCTACTCCTTAAAATAAACCTTCTTATAAACCTTCTTAAGACGGAGCAAATAAGTAGACGCCGCGATCTAAGCATTTAGGGCCTTCTATTCTACATTACGAGAACGTTTTAACTTAGTAAGGGCTTAAGACAGTTCACCATCTAACCACGCAGCAGTAGATTAAACACGAAACCCTAAAATAAATTAATTAGGGAACTAGACAACTATTAAGAGTAATAGGTCGCGTATATTTAGCATTAGAGGTAGAGCAAACGTCATAGGATAAATAAATATTTGCTTTAGTACACTCTAAGCAAAAAAAACGGTTATTTTAAAGATGGACTTACTAACGCAATATAAACCAACCCCTCTTTTAAACAACGAGAATATAGAGACGGTATAATCTCACTAAGAGATAATATTGTAGCAATAGTACGAGCACGACGTTGGGCGTATAAAGAATAAATTGCTTTAGGTATAATAAGCAATAATATTAACTAAATTAATTAGATGGATATTATACCTCTAATAAATAACTTAGAGATATTTTAAATCTTTAAGGACGAAGATAAAGAGGAGGGAGATAATATTACGGATGCTTTAAGTATAATATTGTAACTACTTAGAGAAGAAATGGAAGAAGCTAGTTAGTTAATTCAGGCATAGTCTAAGATAGAGCAGATAGAACTATATAATGAGGAATAGTAACTAAGGTCATATAATATGCTACGTATTAAACGAGAGAAATAGGAGGAACTTACGTACCTTATATATAAGACGTATATTACGTATAAGAAGGATTTTATAGGAGTACGGTTGTGTATTTAAGGACCTTTAGTCCTTACCTAGATAGTTCCTTTCTTATAGTAATTCTTAGAATACAATTAGAGTTAATCTATTAGGCAACCACTCCACTAGTTATTATTACTTATCGACTTTTATACTTGCATTTCCTACACACCTAGCCTAATAATAGGACCTACCGTAGTTCTTGCTATAAGGTTCCGTTATATTATTAGATACTTAAAGTAGCCGTATTAGGTCTTAAAAGTAGTCTTTTACTTATCTCCTTTTTTAATATAGAGCCTATAATAGGCGTCTTATAAATCTAGCTTTATAAAGATCTTCGCCTTAAATGGTTTATTTAGCATTTTACTAACTAGCAGTAGTAAGTAATAGTTCTTAATTATAATCTTATTAAGACCGTAATAGTTTATACATAGCCTTATAGTTCTATCTAGTTTTAGAATAAAGGGAATTAGCGCGCCTATTAGTAACTTATTAGACTAAATCTACCTCTTTTTTAATAACCTATTAAGGTATTTCTATAAAATCTTAAGCTCTTTATAAGAGAGGTTATAAATAAAAAGGTTTAGCGGTTATTTACCTTCTTTTAGATTAATTATATAATTATACTCTAAGATCTATAGTAGGACTTTAGCTCTTTTATCTAAAAATACCCTTAATAAGTCTCTTAGGCCTAGTAGAATATTTAATAAATTAGGGTCGTGTTTATCCTTTATATTATTATTAGGTAAATTCTAAAGCTCCCCTAAAATACTTATAGGCAGTATTACGCGTTATAGTGGTTACTTATATATAGTTACTACTATATATTAAACCATTGCATATAGTAGCTAGTAAAGGGTAGGAAATTCTTTTAATATAACGTTTAAGGTATTAAAGTATATTCTTTACGTATTATTTAAGCTAAAGTAACCTATAGCGGTTAAAGTATCTTATAAGATCTTTAAGATCGCCGCCTCCCTATAATATCTCTATAATCTATCTAGTAGTTCCCTATAGGGTCTCTATTATAAAGGGGTTATTACCTATACTAGGCTTTATACCTATCTTACTATAAAATAGGGGTTAAATTTAATACTCCTTTAGGTATAAAGCGTATACTATTTTACCTAGGGCTATATCCTCTAGGATATCCTTTAGGCTTATTAGTAATATATACCCTCTTAATTCTTTATTATTCTACTATTTAAAGGCTCCTATTTTAAAGTATATTTTAAAATCTACTTTTATAAGCTAAGGGTATTTAAGAATGAAGTTATAACCTATAAAGTTAGCCGCCTAAAAGGGTTATAGGCCAATTATCTTAATGTAGTTATATATATTGGTTACTAATACTATAAGCTTATAAGCACTATATAGTTTAATCTAATACTTATTTAAAAAGCCTATAATAGGTTTCTACTACCTTTATAATAGAATAAGTTTATACTCTTTTACTAAATTATATTATATAAGATTAATTTCAGTGCTACTATTATATAGTGCTTAGAACTATTATATCTTGCCTATAAGGAGTACTATTTCTAGCTTAATAGTAATATAGAGAGTCTTTCCTTTTATATTTTGCCCTAGTTATAGCTTAAAAAGGTTTATAACTAGGGCTTTATATATTTTTATTTTTAGTGCGGTTATTACCTTACTTATTTTGTTAATAGGATCTACCTCTAAAGTTTTCTCTTAACTTTTTAAAGTGTTTCTATAAAGGTGCTAATTAGGTATTAAGTTAGCCCTAAATGTCTTTCCCATTACTTAAGGTCCCTAACTTTAACCCTTTTAAAGTTCTCTTTGAGAACGGCTTCTTTAAAGGTTAGGTCTACCCTATATTACTATTAAAGTACCTACACTTTTAGTTACTTATACTTACTCTATAATATCTAATCCCCCTTTAAAAAAAGCCTTTAATAATTCCCCTTTACTACAAGGTAATTATAAGGGATATTATTACGGATATCTTAGGTTGCCCTTAGGACAACCCCTAGACGCCCCTTAAATAGTTACTAGTTACATACTAAAGGCACATACCTATAGTATATAGTCTTTACAATCTTAGAGGCCTTACCTCCTTAAGGATTTATCTCTCTTACTAATTTATTCTATTTTATAATCGTGCCTTATAGCCCCCTATCTATAAAGCCCCCTTATAGTAATAGCGATTGGGGGCCGATTGTAAGAAAGGGGGGGGCAATATAAGGGTATTATTGTAGTCCCCTTAGGAAGCCCCTAAGGTAACCCTCAAGCAGCCCTTAGATAGTTATCGGTCACGTGCCTCTAGCACATACCCCTAGTATATAGATCTCCTCAATCCTAGAGGCCTCACCTCCTTAAAGAATCGTCTCCTCTTAATCTATCTTGTTCCATAATCGTGCCTTTATAGCCCCCTATTTACAAAGTCCCCTTATACAAGCGATAACTCCAAAATTAACGAAGTCAGAACACTAAACAGCAATTAATTATAATATATTTTAGTGTAGCTAATCGCCCAATTGTGACTTCGTAAGCGTATATATAATATCATTATCTAATCCTAATTTTGGGTGCAATTTATATATAAATACCAAATACAACAATACCCTTGGCATTACGATACAGTCGGCTAAATATATCGTATCATTTATTATAAGGGGGTTTGACTGTAGTCAAAGAATTGCGAACAAAGCAGTAGGGTATTCGTCTAATGGCAGGATAAAAGGGTGCAAAGGTACCATCTCACGCACGGATGAAAATGACATAAAGATAAATTATGTAAGCGACACCCCGACTTAGCGCGTGTTATCTCGGTCCCAGACGATCAGCTAATTATAAGCTGCTTACATAACAGATTAATTATCTTATGTTATTGTCGTCTGGTATACGGTTTGGAAATTTATTAGTCCCTTGCGCTAATTTATATATAATTCTTATATAAACTCGCGCGCTATACTAAATTTTTAGCTATTAATTAATAACGAACTAACGCCTTTATAGATAATCGGCCAATGTTATATTCTAAAACTTTATAAGGCGATTCTAATGCTGCCAAAATTATTGCAAATGGCCTGGTGGTTACTGCTATATTTCGCATTAAATAAGCAAATCTCCCCTTTAAAGCTCTGCTTAAAACTCTATTACTATTAATTAATAATAAACTAACGCCTTTATAAATAATCGGCTAATATTATATTCTAGAGTTTTATAAGGCGATTCTAATACTACTAAAATTATTGCAAACGGCCTAGTGGTTACTGCTACGTTTTGCCTTAAATATTACCGTTAAAATAGCAAATATTTAGCTAGAGCTATTAACCATCACTAATCCTTAA
>Ga0307515_10018706_pt1 | contig 12508 bp, 16 predicted proteins | sample 17_EM_MG_FD_194513 | JGI IMG/M metagenome (GOLD analysis project Ga0307515, IMG submission 194513) | Populus trichocarpa ectomycorrhiza microbial communities from riparian zone in the Pacific Northwest, United States - 17_EM | ecosystem: Host-associated > Plants > Roots > Unclassified | place... | reverse complement strand
AACCAGCCTACTTGTTAGCAAACACTTGTTAGCAGGTGAACCAAAGGTTCAACAGGTTAACCAGCTTAGGTCCTCTGACCTGCAGTTACCTGAGTACACCACTACAAACCACGAACTCGACAACGTGAATCAAACGAATTGAAACGAGATCCGAGATAAGCGGATTGAAGTGGGTCAAAGATAGGAGGGGTGGAGTTGCGATGATAGAGAGGGACCTAGACGTCTGATAAGGGCTTTGCTGATTGTGGTTAAAAGCCCTGGGTTCTTCGGAGAGTTCCTTAGCAACTTTCGTCGCTTAACCTCTCATCATCATGACCAACACCGCTTCCGACGTCCTTCGCAACCAAAACTACCTTACCCCACTGACCGCTGGGGACCAACTGTTCCACACTCCTGATGGACATACCATTACTCGCCAGGACAACCGTATCCATACCTTCGTTCGGAAGGATAACGGTCGACACAAGTTCTATCCAGGCAAGTACGAGGTAAGCCATGCTTGGGGAAATTATGGTTATTTCCTAAGCAAGACTTCCTTAGATCGTCCAGATGTCCAAGTACAATGGCCAGATTCCTGGTGAAGAGCCTTTCGACGAGGAGCGCTGGCGACAAGATCCTATGGACGATCTTTACAACCACGACACTTTGTTAGCGTATATGCTCTGAGGGTCCGATCAACTCCGTGCTTGGAATTGGGGCAACATCGGTGATCCGGTCCTGATCCGTTTGATCGAGATGGGTCTTTGGAATGGGACCTATCCCGATAACAAGTTCACCTTCAACTACCGCCACTCTACCGCCGTTGCCACCCGTTTATTACCCCGCATTATGAATTTGGAGAAACAGGTGAGGGATGGCTTATCTGAACAATGAAGTTCCAGACTAACCATCCTTGATAGGGCATTGATGCGGCGATCACCAGGATGAAAGATGTTACTGGTGTTGCCAAGGTTTGCGAACGGATCGACAAGGACATTGAGGAGACCAACAATCGAATTAACTGTTGGACTTGAGAATCCAAGAGGCTCGAAGATAGGATGGACGAGATGTGTAAACATCTTGCATTCCTTGAGGAGGCCAACATCGAGAAGGAGGGGCGCATCAACTACTTGGAGGGGGTTGTCGAGTCGATGTCCGACAAACTCTGTTGTTGCGGAGAGAGTCAGTCGTCGTTCGAGTTAAACACTCAACGTCCGGAGGCCACTGAAGGAATGGAGGTAGAGCAAGAGGGAGAGGAGGAGGAGGATGAGGAACTGGAGTACGCCGACGATTTGGAGTACCATACTCCTAACGTGGTCCGTGATTTAAGACTCATTGAGTCTCCTACTCTATCGTTGGGAGGGACGGCTCATCTCGAAGAAGGGGACTGCGGTTGTCCTCGTCCAGGAATCAGTTGGAGGTCGGGCAGAGTCAGCCCTACGTCCTCTTCGGAGGAACCCCCCGTGGAGAACGACGTTGCAATTCCAATCCAGGTCGAACACTCCTCGCTCGTAAACCCGGTACGTGGTCAGCGAGCTATCCGCTCTTTGGGTCCAATTCGGACTAAGCCATCCATCTTCTATCCTCGGCACCCTTACAAAACCTCTGGGAATCATCAAGGTTGGAACGTCCCCATCGCCGACCTTCGCAAGCGATACTTTTGGAGACAATGGGCCCGTACTCCAGGAAATCCGTATGGTCGATTTGTTGAGAGCAGTGATGACTCGGAGAGCGTTGGAGAATCTCCATCGCAACAACGAGGCGAGTCTGAGGACCTTGGCATTGTCGGTGGCTCGGGAAGTGGGGATTGAGTTGACTGAGGACGAGAATGGGGTTTTGGATATCTAGATCTCGAATATTAGTAGTCTGTTACAACCACTAGATATCGAATGAAACCACAGTTCATGTTCTTTCAGAAAGTGTGAAAACGAAAGTGAAATGAAGTTGGATAACAAAAGTGAAAATAGTTCAGAATAAAAAGGGGCCGAAAATACATGCGTGATGACAAAGGGTTCTTCTGGAGATATATTGATAGCATGCCTGATGATCAGATTGCTCTGAGCTACTAACATCACATTCAGTGACACAAGGTACTCCATAGCACTTTTGAGCAACACTATCTGGTGAATTGTCTCCTCCCTTTACCTTATCCATTGATTGTTCATTACTGGCAAACCTGGAGGAACTGCAGCACTTAGTAAGCTCTCCTTTAGTGATCCACCAGTTTCAAATTGCCTCCTTTATGCTTGGGGTGTAGTGGTCTAATCCCAGTAGATACAGGTATGAGTGATATTGAAACTAGGAGTCAATGTGACCAAGAGATCAGACACAGTACTGTTGATTTACAGAAAGGTTGAGGACTCATTGATCTGGTTGCTGAAGGGAAGGAAGGTGGTATAGTGGAGGAACTGGGATGGCCACTTTGTTTTCAACAGGAACCTTATTATTATCATTGCAATTGTAGCTTGATGCTACTTTGCACTCAACTCTTTCATACACACTTTTTGAATCCCTTATCTTATCTTATCAAGATCCTTAATCTTCAAATACCAAGTCACTTGTTCAAGAATAATGTCAGGGCAAACCTCCATGGTTAAGGTCACCCTAGAACTAGGACAGCGCAGGCTGGGTAACCAATGTTTGTATGTTCTTCTAGACACTTGAGCAGGTCTCAGTATTGCCGACCCATTGGTAGCTTGAGAGGTACTCGGTCAGCCTTGAATGCCAGAGGGAGGGGTTGTAGAAGGGGACAAGAATGAGCTCATAGTAACATGCAAATCCTGGCAACTAGAGTGATCTAGGAGGGAGAATCCTGTGTTAATAAATCTAAGGAATACACATACTAACTAGCAGGGCCTATATACTAGCTGAGTGCACATGGACCATGTATGTACATGTTTGGTATCATACATGCATGTATTGTGTGTATCCTTGTTTATGTACTTGGAATCCTCTTATGGATAAATAAAGAGGGAGTGTGGTTAACCATTATACCAAAGGGTCCTTGACTGGTGTGACCGAGATGGCTGAGATTGCTGTACTGAGGGTTGTGAGTTCCAGTCAGGTTGGGTGAATCCTTTTAGGTATTGGTGGTCAGGTATGTTGGGTATTGTAGTGATGGTGGGGGTTGGTTGGTTGTAAAGACTAGTGGTATTTGGTAGTTGTAGTGATAGTGGTTGAGAAAGGGAATGTGGCAGTGGGATGATGAGGAAGGCAGTGGTTTCCCTGGGTATGGCTTGTGGTGATTGTGTGATGTATCATTTGAGGGAGACACAATGTACATATGCGTGTTGAGCATGTTAGGAATAGGAAATTCCTGACAAATAAGTTTTAATTCTCACAACCTCTTACAATCATTCATGAAGAACACAGAAGATACCCTTTTATTCTTACAACTATTTATTGTATAACAAGAGAATGAGTCACTTTGGACTCAAGACTATCTAGTCCTTATGGAACAAGGTAGCGCACAAGTCAGAAATGTACTGGCTAGGCCTAGGAGGAGTAGCAGGATGATCCAACATCCTCATCATCAAGTCCCCATCCTCCACCTGACCCGAACCTCTAACCACTTCAACCTCTCCCTCCTGTATATCAAAATGATGAGGTGCATTGAAACCTCAAACTCACTTGTGGTACTGCTCATAAGAGGTTCCCAGTGGCAACTGAGGAGTGTAGAAGGCAGGACCCTCTGGGATGACAATGTCTTAATCATCCACAATTAGAATCAACTTGGCTCCAGGTGCTAACTCCATCAGGATAGGAATGGGAGAAGCTCCCTGGTACTCTGGCTTATAATAGAGTGAACTCTAAGTCAACCTTGCATCATCATCAGTTGACAACTCACTCTCCTCATCATCTGTCAATAGGGATCCACCATAGCAAACTTGTTATCTATCATGATGGGAAAAATCAGATAGATGTATAGATCCCAAATGTAGTTGTTCTCCTCACCCTGGTGCATGGCATTATAACCTTTCACCAAGTGGTAAACCACATTGGTCAACACAATGTTCTGCACCTGCATACTGTTCACCTAAGGAGATCCATTAGTATTCCCAGTTAAACATGGGAATCTAAGAGAATCACCTCATCGGACAAATCCCCAATGTCCTGGGTGTACTGTCCATTAGCCTTCTCAAGACCAGCCATCAATCTTCTAATGTACAATGCTGCCTGCCTGTCAAGTGTCTCCAACCTAGACTCCAAATTAGCCAGATGAGTGTCATACATATCCTCAAACTCAGACCAGGCCTCCCTGATGCCTTCCACATCCCCATTCAAGGAAACCTGTGTGGTGATCCAATCTTTCTAGACCATAGCCAATTCTACTATTATCTTTGTCACAGCTTTCTACTGCTCTGCAGCAAGCCAATTGCATCTATTGTTGAGGACAGTAATCTGTTGGGAAGGGTTAGCCTAGACTACCAATGGTCCAAGGTGAAGCCCCCCACCTTGCCCTCACAAGAGTAGCTGTGCTCCCAGAGCATTGCTGAGGATATCGCTGTATACTTCATGGACCTCTGAAGATCCTTTCTCTGCTCAGACTCCTTAGCCTTGTTATCAAACAAACTGAGACAGATGATTTCCTCAAAAAACTCATCTCATTTAGGTTTGCCAGTGTCAGACTCCCTCTTGAGGAACTGATCAGCACAGATGGTGCCAACCCACCATTGATCAGGAGCATAGAGGTCTGACTGAGATTGCATGCAAGCACTGTTGGCAGCATGCTCCCAGATCTCCTTATCAAAGGGGTAGCACTTATGCACTCCCCCATCAAGGTGATGACTCCAGTTGTAATGGATCTTGGAAGGGTGAGTGATGGTGTAATAGGCATCTACAGAGGAGTGATAGATGCTGTCAGAGGTGGAAAGACTCAACACCATGCTGGTGTCAAAGGAGTTGGAAGCCATTGAGGGAGTAAAGTCTGAGAGAAGAGAGGAAAGTAAGAGAGAAGAGAGGGAGGAAAGTAAGAGAGGTTTGCTGAGGAGTTAGACCCCAATACCCCAGCCCTCTTAACTGATCCCCATCAACCAATAGTGATTCTCCCTCTTATCTCTATTGATTCAGCCACACTCTTCTCAGCCAATGACAGGTTTCCCCCAGCCCCACCATGACCAAGCATGACTCAGAAGCCCCACACACCCCCACCAATGGCGATAGTCCCTCTTATCTTTCTGACTCATCACTGTTGTACACTTTCCCATGACTCACATTCCCTCCAATCACTTTTAGTCATTCTGACTCAGACTGACTCACTTTTTTTATTGATATTTGTATATCTAGACAATATCTGGTTAGATACATGTACAAATACAGTCACCTGACATGGTCTGTGTACAGGGCCCAAGTAATATATATAGTAGCATACTTGTGCCAGTATCTCCCCAGATTTGATAACTCAGGATTTCCCCTAACTCACTGCTTTGCAGACTGAGAATACCTGGCAGACATCTGCAAGTATATTTTCACTCCTCTTCATTCCTTGATCAAGCTACCCTCTTACCTCATACTGGGTTAAACAATCCTATCCTTATCCACTCTGGCCTCTAATCCCTTTTACACATTGTGGTGGATTATTGTGGCAATCAAGCCAGCATACCCCCTTGTTGAAGGCACTCACACTTTGTGATTGACTTGTTCTTTAAGCAAGTTCCCCTTTGGAGAAATCATGTGGCCATGATCAAGCATATTACTTGAGTTTGTATAATTGCAGTGTACTAGGGTTGCCCTGACAATTCTCCAAAGACATGAATATTTGTCCCATCAACTCCTTTTCCTTAGACAAAGAATAGAGGCCAATCATCTCAATAAGCTTTGCTCCCTCTTTCTCCAATGGAATGTCCATCTTCTTAGAATAACATGAGTAGTCTCAATGCATCTTGAATTTAGAGGAAGACAATAGAGGAGGTGGAGTTGCAGGATAGAGATTGGCAAGAAAGGTCTTGGCTTCCTGAAGTTCCTTAGAAACTGGACTAGGAGGAGTAATGTACTCCAGCTCTTCCTCCAGCTTGACCACTACAGGGATGTCTTCCTGTAGAAAGAGGTTAGTGGCTATCAAGACAGATAGTCCCTCTGAACTCTCACCTTGTGATCCTTGCAGGTACAGAGTTTATCTGCCATTGAGTTAATCATACCTCAAAGCTCTGCTACCTCTCCCATTAGAAAGGCAATATGCCCATCCTTCTCCCCATCAGACTTCTCCAAGGTGACAATACTCTTCTTGGCCTCAACTACCTTTGGAACCTGTTAGGATCTAACAATCCTAACACCATTCTGGATCTGACTGGACTTTGACTATTCAGTCTTAGGTAGTATTTTTATGTTTCCATTCAGACTCTGTATTTTTGGACTTAGCTACATTTCTATGTTTCCCTTCAGACTCTGTGATTCTCCAGTTACGTGTCTCTGTGACTTTTGATTATATATTTCATGTTTCCCTTGCATGCACTATATTTTATTCCTTCACTTTCTTGGACTCTGCAGTCCCCCTGAACCCTTATCTTATTGTCTCTGCTTAAGTATACTCAGATCCCTTTCTCATATCTCATTCCACCTTTTCTGAGCACTAGTATATATGCCTCTTGTACTTGTAGCTAAACACCTCAGAACTAATCTTACTTATCATTCTTGTTGTTGAGCTTGAGGTTGGATTCCAGATTATTTGCCCAAGTTTGGTGCCTCTGGACTAAGTCCCCATACCAAGGAAGTGTGCAGGAAGTCCAAATCACAGATGCACCCAGATGGCAAGTGAGTACCAAAGGAACAGCTCACTATGCATAGCCAAACTAGATTATGTCTGATCAGGAATGGTTCAGCCAAAGAAGACCAGAACCTGAAGACACAGCCCAGAGGCCATGTATGTGAGAAAGTTAGGAAAGCTAATGTGAGAACAAACACCCAAGTCAAATATAGCTCAGTTTGGTATAGTTCAGTTCTGCAAATAGTCTAGCTTGCCAATATAGTACAGCCCAGTGCAGAACAAACCAAATATTGAGATTGTGAGGTCATAGACACTTCATAGTTCAATTTAATACTCTGTTCCCACAGGCCACCTGCAGCATAGCCCAATACAAGAAGGCATGCTGTAATGTGACATGTGATGCGCAACTCACACCAAACATGAAGTGTGAGAAAGTAGTAGATAAGTAGCAGTAGAAAAGAACTCACCTCTAGGATTAAGGGTAATGAAATGCAGGAAGCAACTCTCACCTTAACCACCACCTTCTCAAAGGAGAACCAGTGGTAACCTCTTCATCTACCCCCTAACTCTACCTCTTTACCCTTTACCTGTGTGGTCAATGTTAGCTAAGACCAATCACATAGTTGTTTGAAGGATTCTTTGTGTTTAAGTATTGTATTTTGACTCTGCAAGTCTTATAGCAAGACCAGAGGGTACAACATCTTTTAGTGTAAATATCAGCCCTATATTCCTCTGTGAGATAGACTTGTTAGTGGAATAGAAGGTTGAACTCCTTGTTCCAGATAAGCAATCAGATCAGATCCAGGATATAGACCTGCTCTATCACAAATCCAGTTTTGGACTGACCAAATTCATCAAACTGTTAATGATATTTGTGACATAAAAACAAAAAAAAACAAGGTAATATAAGATTGAGGAGATGATGGACTACATTGTACAAGGGGAGACTAGATTTTACATAGAAGACTTCACTACAAGACCTCTACACCGCAACCATTCAAGAGAGCATCACAAACCTAATACTCAGAACACCAACCCCCATTCCTACAAGCTTGGCAAGGGCCACTGAACAACTTATCCATCATACCTGCAAACAAATCATGAGCTTCCTCCTTCCCAAACTCCTTGCAAGCATCCTTCCATAAAGTCTTGAAGCACATCCACAAACATTGGTGGAGATTGGGCACTCAGGCCCTCTGACAACTTGGAGGGATGTTCTCCTTGATTTCCTCCAGGACTGGAGGAAGGGGGACCTCCAACCAAGGAGGAGCCCAGGTCAAGGATGGCGTAATCCTGAATTTGTACTCAGCGGTGGCTGAAGGGATCAGAAGATCCAGAGTGTCAGGGCCACTCTTCACCCAGACGCTCTCGCGGCTCTTGAGCTCTCGATAGCTCGCACCAGGGTCTTGGACTGTCTTAGTCCTCACCTATATTCCTGAGTAGGTTACCTATCTGGACGTAGGATCTATGATCGCAAAGCGAATAGCTACGAACATTGTGGGGTGGTCTCGACCTAAGACGAGGACTCCTAAGACGGAGCTTTGACTAGCCAGACACAGTCGATGGAAGCGGTCGAAGGGAGACGAGGAGAGGGGAGAAGGTGAGTGGGAAGAGATCAGGATATGCTATGGATCTCATCGGTCACTCGTTCCAATTCTAGGTTCGCAAGGCGACTAGGGAAGAGGATATTCCAACGATAACAAAGCTGAGGAGATCCCAGCACTCTACTACACAAATATATACTACTAGAGAGCGTGATTGTGATAGAGTGACGTGACGGATACATGACTCAGCCTATGATACTAGTACAACGCAATCGTGAGCACAAATGATGAAAGAATGGCATGCGTGAGAAATATTAGTAAAGCAAACAATAAGAGGTCTAGAACGAATGACAAAGAATGTGGAAATGAAGTGGGTCGTAACAATAAGAAACGAAAATGTGTCCATCAAACCATTGAGTTTCCTCGGCGACATTGAGGAGCCGATGTGGGTCGCAGATAGGAGGTCAGAGTTCCGCAAGATCCGAGTGGGTCTGGATCGCGTCTGGAACTACACGTGTTTGACCATCGAAGTTGGATAAGAAGGGAAAGGTCTCTGAGCGAAACCTTCCAGCAACTTCCACTGCTACCCATCAAGCTTACCCAAAATGTCTAACTCTCAACAACTCACTGCTGGTGCCTCCGTCTTTGGTCCTAACATCAGGGGTAACCCTCCTCGTGCCATCTATCAACGATCTTCTAGGAAGATCACCTGCACCATCGCCACCAATCCGTCCTTCGTTAACGGGGATCCGACTACTCCCTATCCGACTCCCAAGCAGGTAAGACTTCGGACATAAGCAAGTCTCCAAAGCAACAATTATTGACCATGCGCGCATAGATCATGCTTCGAGCAAGCGATATTGGAGATCACTCTCCTCACGCGGTTGGGAATACCAATGATCCGGCCGTCCGTCGCATTCGTTGGCTTAACGACAGTTTTCCCGACTTGCTCTTCCCTGATCGTATTTGGAGAGAGGCCATCAAGGCTTCCAGACTTTGGGAGGAGTGGGGTCCGACCGGAAGGGTTCGGGATCCAGTCTTTACTCGCCTATTGTCCAACGGAGTTTGGGATAGTCGTGAAGGAGGGAGATCGTCTGCCAAGATCGAGTCGATGCGGTACACCGCTGCCCTATCATCAAGATTGATGCTGCGTGCTTTGGAATTGGAAGACAAGGTTAGTCTTTAGGTGATTCGGGGTTTTAAACCTGTCTAACCAAAGACACAGCATGATAAGGCGGAGAGGGAATGGAGGGAGTTCCAGAAGTTGTGGAACGCCTTCATCGAGAGAGTCGATGCAGACTCCATCGCTCTGGACGAATGTACCAAGCGTCATCGACAACTGCTTGATGGTAACCTCAAGTGGCAGCGCAAGGCAGAAGAGATGGCGGGTCGCCACAAACAGCGGATCGACGACTTGGAGAGAAACCTCAAGGAGAAGGAGGTTTACATCAACAACCTTGAGTGCGCAGTGGTGACTCTCACATCCAGGATGGACGCGATGGAGGATAAGGTTTGTCAATGTAACGACGTCCAGGTTGAGGAGGTATTCGAGGAAGAGGACGCTCTGACTTCGGAGTTGTCGTACGAGTCCCAGTACTTCACTCCGGCGGCCATTGCTGGCCTTATCGAGGATGTTCCTCATCGGTTGATTCCTATCGGCGATCTCGAGGTGACTCCCGGCAGTTTTGACGAAGAGATGAGGGATGGGGACAAAGTGGGCGATAAGGAGTTGGAGGCTACGGCTTCGAAAGTCGCTGAGCAAGCTTTGGAGGAAGAGGAGTCTTCTGACGGGACAGACGTCGAGCACTTTATGCACCTGGTGGGTCCAGTCTGTCTTCGTCTTATTGGGAGTCCAAGCTTACTGACCATAGAATCCTTGAATAGTCCCAGATGGCTATTGCCTTACCATCGATCCCTTCACATCCCGCGCCAAGCTACGTCTCGTGGGCGACGCAGACCATCGAAAGGGACTATGCCGATGCCCAAGTGGAAGCAGTGAATGTTCAGTGCATGCCTCGGGGAGAGTTTTGACAACTCATCTCCCAGACTGTCCGCGAAAGTCAGCTGACGCAAGTGCTCGTCGAACTGCGGGGAATGCGGTCTTCCTTGGGGGAGCTGGCAGGAGCAAGCGAGTTAATACTCGCGAGCGGACTGAGTTGGACTCAGGAGATGATCGCGGCTTTCCAGCCAACCATAGTGGAGGGGAACGCTACACCCGAATCCGTCGAAGGCAGGCACCTTATTGAGGAAGGCGAAGAGGAGGAGGAAGGTAATGATAGAGAAGAGACTTCTCTCTAGAAATCAAATAGTTAGTTGTAACCACTCGAAGTCTCAATGAAATCTATCAAGTCCTCGTTTCATATCAAAGAGAGTGAATGAAGTATAAGATAAAGATAACAATAAAAGGGTATTGTTGAATCGTAAGGGGTCATTAGAGTCGTTGAAACGATAGCAAGAGTGAAAACAATGAAAGCAATTGACAGAGCGCAAAGAAAGAAAGAGAAAAATGAGTGTATAATAAAGGCGAAAAATAGCGCGATGACACATGAGAGGTATACAAGTGGGTGGTACAGTAATCTTAATTCTGCAGAACTAGCTACAGAGTACATAAATATATACTAAGGGAGGGGAGTATCTTAGAAGCAAAGGGAATTAAGAAGGGACCCAAGTCAGGGGTAAGACATAAGTTAAGATAGGGGACAACTGTGGAGTCCAAGAAAGGTGAAAGTATATGTACTGTAAACAAATTCACAAGTGAAGGAGAGTGAAAAGTACATATTACATAATTGTAAGATCACAAATAATATACTGGAATAACATAGCACCTGGAGGAACCAGTTATCAGGAATCTAAAGAAAACTGGAGTTTCCCAGAAATGGAAAATGTTAGAATCTGGAGTTTCTGGAAATCAAATAAATAAATAGAAATAAATGAGGGAATACCTTGGAAGTCTATCAGAAACTCTGGACTGTATTAGGGTCAATGCACAATTCTAACAGCAATAAACAAAGGTAGAAAACTGCAGAATTTGAGAAAGGTGAGATAGTAAAAACATAGCATGTGTGGAAATATAGGGAGGAGTGAAAGGTGAAGAGGTGAACATATAACAGAAGTCACAGAAATCATACAGAGTCTGAAGAAACATATCAAAGGTACTAAGCCCAAGGATAATAGAGGAGAAACATAGCAGGAACATCTAAGTCTACAAAAACAGAGTCCGATGGAAAACATGGTCAGAATTATCTACAGAATCCAGGTGGAAGCTAGAATGAAGTTAGGATCATTGAATCCTAATATGTACCTCACTCCCACAGCCTCTCACCATAACAATAGCATGCACATCATCTAAGTGATCTAGTTTTGTGTTCTTTAATGCTGGTGATGTCACTGAATCAGCTAGCCAGAATTCCAAAAGATAAAGAAGTGACTCAAGTCAAAAGAAAGGGGAGGCATTGCACAACTCTATACCCCTCCCAGAAGTATTAGTGGTTGAAAGGGACAGCCCAGAAAAATCACTTACAAGGAAGGGAGGGCTGGCCAAATTTTGCAATCTACTGTCTCATTATTGTTAGGATCGCTGGATCACTACGCACGGGGTTCTCCACACAGGAGCCTTCAGGCCTGATTCGTAAGCGACACTTGTTCACACAGAACAAGCTAGATGACTATCCACACAGGATAGCGAAGTAGAGGACGAGAGCAAGACGACACAGAGAGAAACAGGAGAGTAGGGGATCACTGGACTCTGTTCAGCAAGCTACACAAGCAAGTGGTCGTTGAGATCCAAGTGATTACAAATCTGAGGAGCAACAACTGGGGGGTCGAGTCGTACTACTTATACTACTGGGGTTGTTGCGCACGGACCATGTTTGTACATGTTAGTACACTACTGGTCGATTTGTAATCTAGGACCAGAATGTTCTACTGGTTCCTGATTGGCCGATAACACCACAAGATCCGATTGCACTGGGGGCAAAGGGCAATATACCCAGTGGGTACATTGTGAGTTCATTGTGGGTTCTGAAACAATTCGCCCAGCTCATACCCAGCAGGTAAATAGTGGGCACTTTCAAAAAGTACCCACCCATTCGCCCAGCCCAAACCCGGCAGGTAAATAGTGGGTGCTTTTGAAAAGTACCCACCAATTTACCCAGCGAAACACCCAGCAGGTACATATTGGTTGTTTTCAAAAAGTGCCCATCAATTCGCCCGGCTCATACCCAGCAGGTAAGTGGTGGGCACTTTCAAAAAGTACCCAGCACAAAACCCAGTGGGTACTTTT
>Ga0307515_10018705_pt1 | contig 12509 bp, 11 predicted proteins | sample 17_EM_MG_FD_194513 | JGI IMG/M metagenome (GOLD analysis project Ga0307515, IMG submission 194513) | Populus trichocarpa ectomycorrhiza microbial communities from riparian zone in the Pacific Northwest, United States - 17_EM | ecosystem: Host-associated > Plants > Roots > Unclassified | place... | reverse complement strand
GGCCTCGAGCATGAACCAGGCTCTCGCCGAAGCAATGCGGCGCTTTCGCACTCCCTCCGCCCATCGAGGACTTGGCGGAAAAACTCGACGCGAAACCCCTCACCTTTTTCGCCAAACCCGCTAGAAGCTGTTTCCCGAAAGGCGGCGTCATGATCCTGGTCATCGATAACTACGACAGCTTCACCTACAACCTCGTCCACTATCTGAACGAGCTGGGGGCCGACACCGTCGTGCATCGCAACGACGACCTGACCGTGCAGGAGGCCCTGGGCCTCAAGCCGCAGGCGGTTCTGCTGTCGCCGGGCCCCAAGGCGCCCGACCAGGCCGGCATCTGCCTGCCGCTGCTGCGCGGCGCGGCCGACGACCTGGCGATCCTCGGCGTGTGCCTGGGCCACCAGGCCATCGGCCAGGCCTATGGCGGCGACGTGATCCGCGCCAAGGCGGTGATGCACGGCAAGACCAGCCTGATCCACCACAACGACCAGGGCATCTTCAAGGGCCTGCCCAACCCGTTCACCGCCACCCGCTATCACAGCCTGGCGGTCGACAAGGCCACCCTGCCCGCCGAGTTGGAAATCACCGCCTGGACCGACGACGGCGAGATCATGGGCGTGCAGCACAAGACGCGGCCCGTCTACGGCGTGCAGTTCCATCCCGAATCGATCGCCACCGAGGGCGGCCACCAACTGCTGGCCAACTTCCTGGACCTGGCCAAGGTCAAGCGCGACGCGCAGATCTGGGTCTAGGCGATGTCGGACGCCTTCAAGCCCCTGCTGGCCAAGCTGGCCGACGGCCAGACCCTGGACGAGGACGACGCCGAGCTGTTCTTCGCCGCCTGCCTGCGCGGCGAGCCAACCCCGGCCCAGGTGGCCGCGGCGGTCACCGCCATGCGCCTGCGCGGCGAGACGGTGGGCGAGATCACCGCCTGCGCCCGCGCCATGCGCCGCGCCGCCATCCACCTGAACCACCCCTATGACGTCGTCGACGTCTGCGGCACCGGCGGCGACGGCCTGCACACCCTGAACATCTCCACCGCCGTGGGCTTCGTGGCCGCCGGCGGAGGCCTCAAGGTCGCCAAGCACGGCAACCGGGCGATTACCTCGAAGTCGGGCACCGCCGACGTCCTGGCCGCCCTGGGGGTCAATATCGACGCCTCCCTGGCCCAGCAGCGCCAGGCGCTGGACGACGCCGGCATCTGCTTCCTGTTCGCCCAGTCGCACCACGGGGCGATGAAGCACGTCTCGCCGATCCGCCAGCAGCTGGGCTTTCGCACCATCTTCAACCTGTTGGGCCCCCTGACCAATCCGGCCGGCGCCAAGCGCCAGGTGGTCGGCGTCTCGGCCCCGCGCTTCGTCGAGCCGATCGCCAAGGCCCTCGGGGCGCTGGGCGCCGAACGCGCCTGGTCGGTGCACGGGGCCGGCATGGACGAGCTGACCACCACCGGCGAGACCGAGGTCGCCGAATGGCGCGACGGCAGCTTGCGGCTGTTCACCATCACCCCGGAAGCCGTGGGCCTGCCGCGCGCGGCCCTGGCCGACATCACCGGCGGCGACCCCGCCTATAACGCCGCCGCCCTGACCGCCCTGCTGGACGGGCAGAAGAGCGCCTATCGCGACATCGTCATGCTCAACGCCGCCGCCGCCTTCCTGGTGGCCGACAAGGTCGAGACCCTGCGCGAAGGCGTCGAACTGGCCGGCGCGGTGCTCGACGACGGCCGCGCCAAGGCGGCCCTGGCCGGCCTGGTCGCCGCCACCAACAGTGAAACAGTCCCTGCATGACCGACATCCTCGCCAAGATCGCCGCCTACAAGCGCGAGGACGTGGCGGATCGTAAGCGTCGCCGCTCGTTCGCCCAGCTCGACAACGCCGCCAAGGCGGCCAGCAGCCCGCGCGGCTTCAAGGCCGCGCTCGAGGCCGACCATGCGCCGGGCAAGCTGGCCCTGATCGCCGAGATCAAGAAGGCCTCGCCGTCCAAGGGCCTGATCCGCGCCGACTTCGACCCGCCCGCCCTGGCCCGCGCCTATGCCGAGGGCGGCGCGTCGTGCCTGTCCGTGCTGACCGACGGCCCCAGCTTCCAGGGCGCCGACGGCTACCTGATCGACGCCCGCGCCGCCGTGCCCCTGCCCTGCATCCGCAAGGACTTCCTGGTGGACCCGTGGCAGGTGGCCGAGAGCCGCGCCCTGGGGGCCGACGCCATCCTGGTGATCCTGGCGATGATCGACGACGCCGTCGCCGTCGACCTGATGAGCGAAGCCGCGCGCCTGGGCATGGACGCCCTGGTCGAGGTGCATCACGAGGCCGAGATGGAGCGGGCCGGCAAGCTGGGCTCGACCCTGGTCGGCATCAACAACCGCGACCTGAAGAGCTTCGTCGTCGATCTGGCCGTCACCGAGCGCCTCGCGGCCCAGGCCCCAAAGGACGCCCTGCTGGTCACCGAAAGCGGCCTGTTCGTCACCGCCGACGCGGTGCGGATGGAAGCGGCCGGCGCCAAGGCCATGCTGGTCGGCGAAAGCCTGATGCGCCAGGCCAATGTCGCGGCCGCGACGCGGGCTTTGCTGGGTCAGGAAACGCTCACGGCGTAGAGGCAAAGGTCGGAGCGAACACGTCCGCGTGCATTTTTGCTGGCCACGGCGGCTCATGACGGCTAACGGCGCGGTATGATCGAACAGCATCCGTCCGGCGGCTATATCCTGGAAGAACTCGTCGTCGGGATGATCGCCGAAAAGCGCGTCACCGTCACCGAAGAGCGTATCCGCCAGTTCGCCGAGGCTTCGGACGACTTCAATCCCGTGCACATGGACGAGGCCTTCGCGTCCAAGACCGCCTATCGCGGCCGAATCGCCCACGGTCTGCTGTCGGCGTCGTTCGGCTCCGCCGTGGTCGGCACCATCCTGCCGGGCGCCGGCGCGATCTATCTCGGACAGACCCTGGCGTTCCACAAGCCGGTGCGCATTGGCGACGTCGTGACGGCCCGCGTCACCGTTTCGGCGATCGACGAGGTCAGCGCGCGGGTGACCCTGAGCTGCGAAGGCTATGTCGGCGACGAGCTGATCATGGGCGGCGAGGCCACGGTCCGTGTCCCGCGTCGCCGCCGTCCCGCCAAGGCCTGACTCCACCTACCCAAGGGCGGCGGCTCCTGGGGCCGCCTCATCTCCCCTCAGGGCGTCACCAGTAGACCTTGGCCGCCAACGCGCCGTTGACGCCCTCGCCGATATTGCTGAGCCCCCAGTACTTCTTGTTGAAGACGTTGTTGACGTTGCCGGTGAAGGCCACGCGCTGGCCGCCGATCCGCGTCTCGTATCGGAAGCCGACGTTCACCAGCGTCCGGCTGGGGATATAGAGGGTGTTGAAATCGTCGGTCGGGGCCTTGCCGTAATAGCGGGCGTCGCCGTGCAGGCTGAGACCCTCCACCGCCGGGACCTCATACTCGGCGTTGGCCGTGACCTGCCAGCGCGCGGCCTCGGCGGGAATGTTGCCGCGAACGCTCGCATTGTCGGTGTCGCTGATCTTCGGGTCCAGGTGGATCGCGCCCAGGCCCAGCCGCAGATCCTCGTTCAAACGGTAGTCGCCGATCACCTCCACGCCCTTGTAGATCGTCAGGCCGTCCTGGGTCAGGTAGCGCTCGCCGTTGATCAGGGTGTCGGCCTGGTTGACGCGCTCGACCCGGAAGGCCGCCGCGGTCAGGCCCAGAGCGCCGTGGTCGTACTTCAGGCCCACTTCCTGCTGCTTGCTGATCGTGGCCTCCAGCACCTCGCCGGCATTGGCGTACTGGCCGCCGACGCGCGTGCCGCCTTCCATGGATTCGACATAGCTGCCGTAGATCGAGACATGGTCGGCGGGCTTGTAGACCAGGGCCAGGGTCGGGCTGTTGGCCGTGGTCCTGTACGCGGAGTCCACGGTGGGATCGCCGTCGACGTCCATCTGCTTGTACTGGGTGCGCCGCACGCCCACGGTAGCCTGCCAGTGCGGCCCCAGGTGCAGGGTGTCGCTGACGAACACCGCCGCCTGGCGCTCTTCGTAGGGCCAGCCCTCTGTGCCGAAGTCGATGTCCGTGTTGGCCCTGAAGGTCTGCGGGCTATGGACATTGCCGCTGAAGTCGTTGGACCAGTATGTGCCCGCGCCGAAGTCGGACTTGTAGGTCATGTAGGACGCGCCCACGACGATCTCATGCCGGATCGCCCCGGTCTCGACGTCGCCCTTCAGCATCGCCTGGCCGAAGTGGTTCTGGTCCAGTTCGGCGAAGGTATAGACATAGCCGTCATAGTCGCCCGCCTGGTTGCGCATGTAGGCGAACATCTTGTTGGAGCGGTGCTTCTTGCGGGTGTAGCCGTAGGTGAAATCGGCCGACCAGCTGTCCGACAGGGTCCAGTCCAGCCCGGTGGCGAAGGCCTGGGTGTCAGACTTGTAGAATGAGTCCGCGACCCGGAAATTCTTGTAGTCGTAGGTCGGGCGGGGCAGCACGCTTCCGCTGTAGTCACTCCAATAGAGCTGGATCGGCTCTTCCTGCAGGTTGCTGCGCTCGGCCGTCAGCGTCGAATACCCGCTGAGATTGGGGCTGATCTCGTAGTTCAGCGCCAGCGATCCGGTCAGGCGATTGACGCCCGCGCCGTTGTAGGCCCGGCCGTTCTCCCCGGCCAGATTGACCCGGTAGCCCAGCTTGCCGTCCTGGCCGACGGGACCGCCGGCGTCGAAATGGGCGAACAGGACGCTGTCGTTGCGGTAGCCGAACTCGGTGGTCAGCAGAGGCTCGGCGGTGGGCCGCTTGGTCTTGTAGGCGATGACGCCGCCCGGGGCACCGAACCCGTACATGAAGCCCGACAGGCCCTTCAGCGCCTGGACGCTCTCGATCGACTCCAGCGGGAAGTCGCCGCCCCAGTACAGCAGCAGCGGCACGTCATCGATGTAGTAGTTGCGCACGCCCAGGCCCCGGATCTGGGTCCCCCACCAGTTGGTGGTCCCGGCCGCGGCGAACGAGAAGACCGCCGGATCCTGCACGAACAGCTGGGCGATGGTCGTCGCTTGGCGCTTTTCGATGTCGTCGTTGGTCACCACGGTGATCGAATACGGGGTGTCCAACAGCCTGCGGCTGCCCAGGGCGCCGTTGTCGGCCGGCTTTTCCAGCGTGGCCTTGGTCCCGGTGACCGTCACCGCGCTGACGGCGGCGGCGTTCTCATCGGTCTCCGCCGGAACCGGCATGGCGGCGGCCTTGGCGGCTTCGGCAGGAGCCCACCCACACCCGCCGGAACCCATCACGCCCAGCGCGCCGGCCAACAGCGCGTTTCGAAGAGTCATCGCCTACCCCACCCTTGGTTACAATCCAGGGCGGCTCGGTAGCCTTATTGCGAATGATTGTCATTACTAATTGAGAGGCGTTCGCGAGGACGTCTCCTTGTTTGCAGACGATTGGTCGAATTCAGACCTCACCAGACGAACGGAATCAGCGCGGACTTTCGCTTGCGATAGGCTAGATGCGCCTCGCCGAATCGGGCGGTCATGGCGGCGTCCTCGACCCGGATGCGCCAGCCGAAGGCGATCAGGCCGGCCAGGAACAGCGCCAGGACCGAAAACCAGCTTCCCAGACCCAGGCCGACGCCGACCAGGGTCAGAAGGCTGCCCAGATAGGCCGGGTTGCGCACGATCCGGTACGGTCCGGTGGTGATCATCCGGTGGCCGTCCTGCAGATGCACCGTCACTCGGAAGAAGGCGCCCAGGGTCAGGATCGCCCACAGCCGCAGCGCCAGGCCGCCCCAGATCAGGACCAGCGCCAGGGCGCGCCACGCGGCCTTCCAGGAAACAATGCGAGCAAATTCAAAGGTGTGTGAGAGGTAGAACGCCGCGAAGATCCCGGCGATGATCACCAGGACGATCGCACGCAGGCTGCCCTTGTCCGCGCTCTCGCCGCTGGCGGCCCGCCGATCGCGCAGCCACACCCAGGTCTCGAACAGGCCGAAGACCAGGTAGCTGCACCAGAAGGCCCGCGGCCAGCCGACGGTCAGAAGCCAGACATGGCCCATGAAAGGCGACGCTCCTCGCGCGGATTGCGCGCCGAAAGCTAGGTGGAACAACGGTCGTTTCGTCAACTTGACATTAACGAAGAACACCTAGAGAACATTGGCAAGGTTTGCGGTTTGTTCCGCGACGTCTTGCGAGGCCGACATGCTCACGCGCAAGCAGCACGAGCTGCTGATGTTCATTCACGAGCGGATCAAGGAGAGCGGTGTCTCTCCCTCCTTCGACGAAATGAAGGAAGCCCTGGACCTGGCCTCCAAGTCGGGCATCCACCGGCTGATCACCGCGCTGGAAGAGCGCGGCTTCATTCGTCGCCTGGCCCACCGGGCCCGGGCGCTGGAAGTGGTCAAGCTGCCGCAGCAGGCCACGACGGCCTCCCCGCCCAAGGGACGCGGAACGTTCAAGCCGCAGGTGGTCGAAGGCGGCGGCACGTCGCCGGCGGCTCCGCCCCCGCAGATGGCCGCCGACAACACCCGCGAGCTGCCGATCCTGGGCCGCATCGCCGCCGGCACGCCCATCGACGCCATCCAGCACGAGCGCGAGCGCCTGCCGGTGCCCGAGTCCATGCTGGGCGGCGGCGAACACTACGTGCTCGAGGTGCAGGGCGACTCGATGATCGAGGCCGGCATCCTGGACGGCGACTATGTGATCATCAGGAAGGGCGACACCGCCAACAGCGGCGAGATCGTCGTGGCCCTGGTCGGCGAGGAAGCCACGCTGAAGCGCCTGCGCAAGAAGGGCGGCTCGATCGCCCTGGAAGCCGCCAACCCCAAGTACGAGACCCGCATCTTCGGACCCGACCAGGTCGAGGTGCAGGGCAAGCTGGTGGGGCTGATCCGGCGGTATCACTAGGGGATCGCAAGACCCCCTCGTCGCTTCGCGACAGCTCCCCCGGAGGGGGACATCAGCTAGGCGTAATCCTCCCCCGTTGGGGAAGGTGGCCCAGAGGGCCGGAGGGGGTCTGCGGCGTTGACGGCAAAGCTAAGTCGCCATCCCCGCCGGCCGGTTCTCCACATATTGCGGCACGTTCAGCGGCGGCATCCACGGCTCGCGGCGCTTGACCCAGACCTCGTACTGCGGCGTGAACTGGCCGGTGTCGTCCAGCCCGCCCAGGTGGATCTCGATCTCGCCGTCGCCCTCCCCATTCTCAAGCCAGGTGGAGGCGGTCCAGAACAGCGGCGAGCCGCAGGTCGGGCAGCCGTGCAGCAGGCCGTGCTCGGCGCCGGCCCAGACCGACGCCTGTCCCTCGATCCGCACCTTGTCCGACCGGAACGCCGCGAAGGCGTTGCAGGGCGCGCCATGGCGCTTGCGGCAGGTCAGGCAGTGGCACAGCCCCACCCGCAGCGGACCGCCCTCCGCCACATATCGCACCGCACCGCAGGCGCAGCCGCCTTGCCGTTCCATCACCCTTCTCCACTTTCACCGTCGATCGTAACGCCGACTCAGAACGTCAACCGCCCTTTCAGTTCCTCGAACGACACCATCACGTGCTCCCGATAGGCCGGCCGCGCCCGCAGTCGGTCATACCAAGCCTTCAGGCGCGGCAAGGCCGGACGGTCGATCTCCAACTCGAAATAGCGATAGAGGTGGGTTCCAATCGCGATGTCGGCCAGCGACAGGGTCTCGCCGACGATGAAGGCTTGTTCGACGACCTGGGTCTCTACCAAGGCCAGACAGCGGTGGGTGCGGTCCAGCGCCGCAGCGATCGCCGCCGCGTCACGCTGCCCCGGCGGCGTCCGATAGAAGCCCCAGAACACCCCGCCCAGAAAGGCCGGCTGCAGCGCCGTCTGCGCCCAATCCATCCAGCTGTCGACCGGCGCCCGGGCGCCGGGGTCCGCGGACCAGAACAGGTCCGCGCCGTAGGTCGCCGCCAGATAGCGCAGGATCGCGTGGGACTCCCAGATCGCCACCCCGCCATCCTCGATCACCGGGACCTTGCCGTTGGGGTTCATCGCCCGGAACGCGGGATCGTCCAGCCCGCCGAAGTCGCCCCCAGCCGGGATGTGTTCGTGCGGCAAGCCCAACTCGCCGACCAGCCACAGCACCTTCTGGACATTGGCCGAATTGCGCCGGCCCCAAACCTTGAGCATCCTCATCGCCCCGTAACGCCCGTCCAGGGCCGCACGCCCCGCAGCGGCTGAGCCCAGACGATCCACCAGTCCCCGTCGCGGCGATAGAGCTCGGCCGCCCCGCCGGCGGCGAAATCGTCGGCGTCCAGCACGATGCGGTCGCGGCAGGCCGGCGGGGTCACAGGGGACCAGCCGCGCAGCACGACGATCTCGGCCCCCGCGCACATCGCCGCCACGGTATCCACATCCGGCGCGGCCTTGCTCCACGACAAGGCCAGGGCGACCGGCGCGCCGGCGGCCGGTGCGCAGGATCGGCGGTCGCAGACGTAGAGCGGGCTGGGCTTGGCGTCGGTCGGCAAGGCCAGGCCTCGGCGGCGGCTCCACAGTTCCGCCCCGAACCGGCGGGCGTCGGGACGCAGCAGCACGGCCTCGCGGCCCTGGCGCACCGCCGCCGTGGTCCCGTCCGGAGCGATCCAGACATCCGGCGCCGGCGGACGCGGCCACAGGGCCACCGCCAGGGCCAGGGGCGCGCCCAGCCAGCGCAGGCGGCCGCGCCACAGGCACAGCAGCATCAGGCCGATGAAGGCCAGGGCCAGGGTGAAGGGCGGGCCGCTGGCCACCACCCGCTGGGCCCCGCCGGCGCTGGCGAAGCCGTCGGCGATCCACATCATCGCCCCGATGCCCCAGCCGGCGACGGCCAGAAAAGGCGCGCCCAGGCCGAACGGCTCCAGCGCCGCGCCGATCGCCAGGAACGGCATGATCACGAACGACGACAGCGGCGCGACCGCCAGATTGGCCGGCAGGCCCCAAACCGCCACCCGGTTGAAATGCTGCATGGCGAACGGCCCGGTCGCCATGCCGGCCACGAAACTGGCCCCGATGCTGACCGCCAGCCAGCTCATCCCGCCCTGGATGACCCGGATCCACCAGGGCGTGGAAATCTCGCGCACCGGACGCGGCCAGGCCTCGGCCAGGGCGACCAGGGCGGCGGTGGCGGCGAACGACATCTGAAAGCCCGGCGCGCCGGCCGATTCCGGCTGGACCAGCAGGATGATCAGCGCCGCCATGGCCAGGCCGTGCAGGGTGATGGCCTGGCGGTCGAACAGGATGGCGGCGAAGGCCACCGTGGCGGTGATCGCCGCCCGCAGGGCCGGCGGCGGCGCGCCGGAGATCACCAGATAGGTCCCGATCGCCAGCAGGCCCGCCACCGCCGCGACCTTCTTGCCCGGAACCCGCAGCGCCGCCCAAGGCCAGGTGGCGATGGCCAGCCGCGCCAGGCCGAACAGGAAACCGCCGACGATGGCCATGTGCAGGCCCGAGATCGACAGGATGTGGGCCAGGCCCGAGGCGCGCATGGCGTCGGTTTGCTCTTGCGTGATCCAGGCCTCGTGGCCGGTGACCATGGCCGCCGCGATCCCGCCGCGCTCGGGGCCCATGTCCTGGACGATGCGGCTGGCCAGTTTCCAGCGAAAGGCGTTGACCGCCATGGCCGCCCGCAACCGCCAGGGCGGCGGGTCAAGGTTCATGGGCTGTATCTCGCCGATCGCGAAACCAACCCCGCCCACGCCGTGGAACCAGGCGTCGCGGGCGAAGTCGTAGGCGCCCGGCGCGGCCGGCGGCGGCGGCGGCCCCAGCATGGCCCGCAGGCGGATCGCCTGGCCCGGGGCGGGGATGGCCTCGGCGTCGACGGTGACCCGCACCCGCTTGGGCGTATCCTCAGGGCTCAGCCGGCTGATCTGGACCGGCGCGATCAGCAGGCGCGGCCCGCCCGCGCCGGGGCTGACCACATCGACCACGAAGCCGTCGATGGTCATCACCGTCCGCTCTCCCGCCAGGATCGGCGCGGCGACGGCGTGGGAGCGCACCTTGCCCGCCAGAGCCCCCGCCGCCAGGAAGGCCGCCAGGACCAGCAGCACCGACAGGCCGTGGGTCGAGCGTCGGCCGATCAGCCCGGCCAAGGCCGCCAACCCGACCGTCAGCCCAACCAGAATCCACCAGGACGGTTCGGTTTTCAGCTCCAGATAGCCCGCCGCGCCCAGACCGAACGCCACCGGCGACCACAACATCCATCGCTCGCGGTTGGCGTCGAACTCGCCGAACAGCGCGGCCAGGATTTCCGCCGGGCTAGGACGCGCGCGAATCCGCGTGCTAAGACGCGCCGCCCAGCCGCCGCCGGTCTTGCCCGGCGTCTCGGTCCTCGCCACATCCGTGGCCTCCAGCACGTCAGCCTCGGTTCCGATGACCAATTCCCCCGCTCCGACGACCGCTCAAGTCGTCACCCGCTTCGCCCCGTCGCCGACCGGCTTCCTGCACATCGGCGGCGCGCGCACGGCGCTGTTCAACTGGTTATATGCACGCCATACGGGTGGGAAGTTCCTTGTTCGCGTCGAGGACACCGATCGCGAGCGTTCGACCGAAGCCGCCGTCGCGGCGATCTTCGAAGGCCTGGACTGGCTGGGCATGAAATCGGATGAGCCCGTTGTCTTCCAACACAAGCAGGCCGACCGCCACCGCGAGGCCGTGCAGCAACTTCTGGACGCCGGTCGCGCCTATCGCTGCTGGATGAGCGTCGAGGACCTGGCCCACGCGCGTGAAATCGCGCGAGCCGGCGGCCCGGCCCTGCGCTCGCCCTGGCGCGACGCCGCGCCGCCCAACGATCCGACCGCGCCCCACGTCATCCGCTTCAAGGGCCCGCTGGACGGCACGACCGTGGTCGACGACCTGGTCAAGGGCCCGGTGACCTTCAACAACGCCGACCTGGACGACCTGGTCCTGCTGCGCAATGACGGCGCGCCGACCTACAATCTGGCCGTGGTGGTCGACGACCACGACATGGGCGTCACCCACGTGATCCGCGGCGACGATCACCTGAACAACGCCGCTCGCCAGACCCTGATCTATCAGGCCATGGGCTGGACCCTGCCGGCCTTCGGCCACATCCCGCTGATCCATGGTCCCGACGGCGCCAAGCTCTCCAAGCGCCACGGCGCCCAGGCCGTCGGCGAGTTCGCCGACATGGGCTACATCCCCGAGGGCCTGCGCAACTACCTGGCCCGCCTGGGCTGGGGTCACGGCGACGACGAGGTGTTCAGCGACGAGCAGGCGATCGCCTGGTTCGACGTCAAGGACGTGGTCAAGGCCCCGGCCCGCCTGGACTGGGCCAAGCTCAACTTCATCAACGGCCAGCACCTGCGCGAAGCCGAGGACGGCCGCCTGGCCGACCTGACGCTGAAGGCGCTGCAGGCCCAGAAGGCGGATCTGCCGGCCGATGCCGACGCGCGCCTGCGGGCCGTGGTGCCGCAGGTCAAGGAAGGCGCCAAGACCGTCCTGGAGTTGGCCGAGCATTGCGCCTTCGCCCTGAAGGTGCGTCCGCTGGCGCTCGAGGAAAAGACCGTCAAGCAGCTGACCGACGAGACCGTGGAACGGCTGGCGCGCCTGCGCGTATCGCTGGGCGCGGCCCCCGTCTGGGGCGTGTCGGAGCTGGAGACCCTGTTGAAATCCTTCGCGGAATCCGAGGGCGTGGGCTTTGGCAAGTTCGGTCCGTCGTTGCGCGGAATCCTCACCGGCGGGGCTCAGGCGCCCGACCTGAATAAAATCATGGCCGCGCTAGGTCGCGACGAGTCTCTGGGGCGACTTGACGACGCCCTGGCGTCGCGCGCATGAGGCGCTATAACGCACCCGCGAAAAAGAAAACTGGACTGACCGTTCCATCATTGAAGGGGTCTCCCGCATGACCGACAAAGCCACGCTGACGATCGGCGACAAGAGCTACGACCTGCCGATCCTCAAGGGCAGCACGGGTCCGGACGTCGTCGACGTCCGAAAGTTCTATGGCGACTCCGACCACTTCACGTTCGATCCGGGCTTCACCTCGACGGCGTCCTGCGAAAGCAAGATCACCTATATCGACGGCGACGCCGGCATTTTGCTGCACCGCGGCTATCCGATCGGCGAGCTGGCCGAGAAGTCCTCGTTCCTCGAGGTCTGCCACCTGCTGCTGAACGGCGAACTGCCGACGGCCGACGAATTTTCCAAGTTCGAACACAACATCACCTACCACACGATGTTGCACGCCCAGTTCGACACCTTCTTCCAGGGCTTCCGCCGCGACGCCCACCCGATGGCCGTGATGACCGGCGCGGTCGGCGCCCTGTCGGCCTTCTATTCCGACAGCCTGAACGTCGATGATCCCAAGCAGCGCGAGATCAGCGCCCACCGCCTGATCGCCAAGATGCCGACCATCGCCGCGCGCGCCTTCCAGTACTCGCAAGGCCGTCCGTTCGTGACGCCGCGCAACGAGCTGTCGTACTCGGAAAACTTCCTGCGCATGTGCTTCTCGGTGCCGGCCGAGGACTGGGTTCCCAACCCCGTCCTGACCCGCGCCATGGACCGCATCTTCATCCTGCACGCCGACCACGAGCAGAACGCCTCG
>Ga0307515_10018704_pt1 | contig 12509 bp, 8 predicted proteins | sample 17_EM_MG_FD_194513 | JGI IMG/M metagenome (GOLD analysis project Ga0307515, IMG submission 194513) | Populus trichocarpa ectomycorrhiza microbial communities from riparian zone in the Pacific Northwest, United States - 17_EM | ecosystem: Host-associated > Plants > Roots > Unclassified | place... | reverse complement strand
CAAAATTAGCATTTAATATCTCCAATCTATTACAATTTCACCCAATCGTCAAATATTATTAAGGAGGATCTATTAATTACCATTACATTCATGAAAGCCCTTCTTTTCTATTTTCTTCCAAGATAGTTGAAGCCTATGTCTTTTCCTTACCAAGCATACTTTTGTGTGTTTTCAATATGATACTATCAAATTCTCTTCTATTATAATATGACATAATATGTTCTACACATTTCAATTTATGAAGTTCTACTAGATATGTTCAAGAATCATGCTTATTTCCATAATCTCATTTAGTTTATCATAATGTTATTAAGTAGTATTTAATTAAATTCTAAGTAGTTATATTTTAAGGATTTTCTTTCCTAAATCTTTATGATGGCTGAAATATAGGACATTCTTTCTAAGTGTTAATTTCATCATTCTCAATCATTTCTATTTCAAATCATTAAACACAAGCTAATAACTATTCTCACATTATGTATAAATTCAATTTCTACTATCTTGTTTGTTTCTTTAAAGATGATCATCATCTAATGAGACTTTCTTTATTTTCTTCTCTTGGTCGAACATGTTGTCTCTATTCCTTCAAGTTTATTCATGTAAATTATCACTTTCACTTCAAATATGTCTATATTAACATGAAATAATCATATATCAATTCTCTAAGTTTACGATTAAAAAAGTTCTACAATTCATGGTGTAAAACAAGAATATTAGTACTTCTAAAATATTGTTTCAACTTACACCTAATTCCAAGTACTTGTCAAAGTCACAAATTAACAAATTGTATCATTCCATTCTATTCTCCCTTCACTTCTTCAATTGACCGACCCTAGCTAGGGTTTCCTCTTTAACATGCACCAATTTCTTTTGCTATAGAATCAAAAAATATCCTTTTCTTATTTCGACTTTTTAACCTCTTCATTTAGTCTTTCACAATCATGAGATATAAGAATCTCAAGTTACTTTATTTGGGGTTTTCCTCCTATTTTATCAAATAGTATCAAAACAATAAATGTAAGAGTAAGGGTCATCCTTATCACACAAAATTAAACATAATTTAAGGGATTGTTTTTGTGATTTTTTTCTCCTTCTTTTTTATTTTTCCTTTCCCATTCACTATTATTCCAACTGGCCTCCTCCTTTCTCTCTCACTACTTCAATGTTTTTTTTTCTTCACCTTACATCTACTCCTCTCGCTCAAGTATTTTGTATGGGTGGCATGCAAGGGATTTCTTTGGTGGAACTTGTAAGAGAAAGGGTTGCCATGGTTGTTTCAGCAGGCCATAGGGAAGAAGAAAAGGCCCCCCCTCCCTCCCTCCCTCAACGTATTTATATCCCCTCTTAAATGAGGGTATGTCATGTTTGGATGTTGTATTCTCTTATCTTAGTGTCTTTTAAATTGTTTATTAGTTGGTTCCCTCATGTTTCTTTTTTAAGTAGTTACCAGGTCAATTCTCTTCTTCTTTTTTATAGAGTTTTACAAGTTTATAACAGTAATGAAATAATGACAATAATGTAAGTGATGACAAAAACAATAATAACAAGATAAGGTAAGAATAGAGGTGAAGAGATGATGGTGGGAAAAAATAATACAAATGGTGGTGGTGAGGGGGTGATATTAATTTATGGAATAGTATATGGGTGGTGGTGGAGTTATAGTACTACTTTATCTGGTTTGAAATTATTAAATGACAATGTGAATCAACATTTATTTATAAAATATTTTATAAATAACTTTACAAGATAAAAATATTTTATAAAAAATAACTTAATTTTAAAAATTAAATATAAAATTTATTTATGTTACACAATTCTTATATAAAATATTTGTATAAACCAATACCAAAAAAGTCACACAAAATATTTTTACTAAAAAAAAAAACCTTAGTCATAATTAAAACTTGACTAATGTTCTTTTTGCACCTCAAAATAATTTAATTTTTATGGTTAAAACCGTGTTTTGTGATTTTTATAATTTTTTCTTATATATTTTTAAATCATTTTAATATATTAGTATTAAAAATAATTTTTTTAAAATAAAAAAATATATTATTTTTATATATTTTTAAATACAAACACTTTAAAAAATTCCACTAAAACATTCTAAAGTCTCAATCACTAACTTAATAGGAAAGCAAACTACCTTAATATGAAAGGAAGCCCGACTTGCTTGCCATCCGCTTTCAAATTCGCAGTAGCAGGAAAGAAAATAAAAATGAACCTCCTTTCTAATGCGTTCTCTCTACTGGAAGTCGACGCCGAAGACGATCGAGTAAACATCGCTTCCTCTTCAAAGTCTAAATCATCTAACAACAGAGGTACTCTCCACAATTTTGCTCCTCTTTTTCACTCACACACTGCACGCTTTTACATCTAGGTTAATCCGAAGGCTCGAAGAATTTTGACTTAATTGTTCTGATAATTATCTGATTAAGCAATAATTACAAGAGAAACACAAAAAGGTTTTGCTATTTAATTTTTAGTATTGATTTTTGTTGATTTAATTTTTTTTTCAACAGGAAAGAGCAAGAAGAAAGTGAATGACTCTAATTTAGTGGTAAAAATAGAGAAACAGAATGAGGAGAATTTGGTTACGTCTTCTTCAGAAGTTTATAAGATGCCGCTAGTGTGGATTGACTTGGAAATGACTGGTACGTTTGTGCCTGTTCGCGTTTGAAGGTTTTGAGTATTATCCGCGATTTGGGGTTGTGTTTTTTAGCTCATAGTTTTCTAGTTGTTTTGGTTGCAGGTTTGAATACTGAAGTAGATAGAATACTGGAGATTGCTTGTATAATAACAGATGGCTATTTGACCAAGTCAGTGGAGGTATTGTTCAACTTAAAACACTTTTTTTCTGTTATACTTGATTTGCGGCTTCGATTTGTTGTTTTGTTTTATTGTGTTTGTTTTTTTGTTTTTATCCTATGGAAATGATTTGCTGTTTCTGCTATTAACTGGAGGTTATGAAATAGACAACTTGAAACTTAGAATGATAGAAGAATGAGTTGTGGATGTCAGGGTTTTAAACTTTTGATGTGGTTGGGGAACTGAGATGGCAACAGTATCCGAATCCAATGGGTATTTGAACGACCCGATCTGAATGGGTGGTTTTTTTTATGAAAGAAAAATAATCGTGGTTTGTATTTGGATAAAATCTGAAAAAACATTCGTGGCAATGGTTAGATTATGGTTTTCGTGGTATTCATACGGAAATCCCAACTGCAGTATAACCAATATGAAAACACATGTACTTATTATATTTATTTGGTTATATTGTGAATGGATGTGTTTTTAATTTTTGTTTTTGTTTTTTTAACTTATTTGGTTATTGTTAATGATATGTTCATATATTAATAATGCTTTTGTCTACATATATTCAACTAAATTTGTTAAAATTATTGATTCTAGAAAAATTTAAAAATGATTTATTCAATTAAGTATTTTTTTTTTAATAAAAAAGGTGTATGGGTCATGGATATCTAAATTCCGATGGTTTGGATATGGTTATTCAAAATCCAAATCCAATAAATGATGAATAGGTTATGGTTATGGTTATTGTTTTTTCATTTGCATATGGTTATGGTTATACTACTATCCGAATCTGTGGTTACCTATTGCTATCCCTGTTGAGAAATGGTGAATGCTGGTGTTTGAGGACCCAGTACAGTTTTAGCCTCTACCTCTTGATTTTACTGGCAATTTTTCTTAAAACTTTCAACTTTTTGCTTCAGAAATTCAATGTTTTAATTAGAGGGAAGTGGAGGAACTTATTTCGTTTGTTTAGATCCTCACTTCTTTTCAGCTCTTAGGTCAGATAAGATGGTTTAGAGTTTGGACTGACCTGGTGATTTTATATGCACAGCTTTCAATAATTTTTTATCCATAATTCTTTCAGTTTAACTCTTGCCTATCATATTTGGGAGGCTAACCACCCTTGAATTGAAGGTCAATCTTTTGTTTGGTTGGTGGTACCCTATTACAAACAGTAGTAACTTGTAAGTGAGTAAAATGAGGAAGGTACTTGCATCTGATATTTGCATAATTTGCATTAATATAGAGAGACAAACTATCTCATTTTGCGTTGTCATTTTATCTTTGTACACCTGTCTTTTGGTATATGCTGTGAACAATGGTTATCTCCATGATGGCTAGGGTTTTGCAATTGATGCTCTTCTCTGATTTAGGAGGAATACAAGAGAGGTGGAGTGCTGACAGCAAAGAGTTCAGACCTCTTGTTTGGTTGCAGGAGTTGACTTTTTAACTTGCTCATTAATGTTCTGGATCCTCTGGCTGCTAGTCAGTAAATTGTTACTGTTATCTCTCAACCATTCAATGCATTAGTGGGAGCGAGGCTAACTAATGATTGGTTCAGATATTATCAACATTATAACTTGGGTATAGAAACATCATACAATTTAATTCAAGGTTTCTCCTTTACATGTTAGAGAAACGGGTTTTGCAGAACAATGAAGGGCTTGAATTGCTTGGTTTGTTTCTACTGTTAGGTTTTCTATGCTCTAAGATGGTTAACCTACTGGGATTTCCTTCAATCCCAGGGTCTTTGGCTATGGGATCTGCTTTAGCTATTCTTCTTTTCTGTTGAAACTTGTAATGAAAGTTTCAGGCAGGAGACTGGCAAACTTTCAGTTCTTCTACTGGATACTGTTGTTTTCAATCATGGAGGGGTACATGCAGAATGGAGGGCTCAAACCTCCTGAAATTTTCAAGTTTCAACTATTGCTTGTAGGATTTAATCCTTGTGAAACCTCTTCCTCATCTTGAAGCTTTCTCTACTGCAAGGATTTTGAGCACCTATCATCCACCTTTCCTAATTTCATAGACTCAATGATCTTAGACAAAGCTAGACAGATGTGCTCAACCAGGGCTTGTTTTCTCCTTGCTTATTTTGCTGTTTAAATTTGATGTAACAGAGGATCAGAGCTCCGAAACAATGGTTTATGTGGATTTCACCTTACCTAAATGACATATAATTTCTTTGTTCTGAATGATAATCCAAGTCATAAAACTTGAAATGTTACTTTTGGAATTGTTTTGGCTATAATTTTAACTGTGGGCTGACTTATAGAGAAGCTAAGCAGAAAGAAGAGTGTTGGTCACTATAGTCAGATGTCATCATTTTGTTTATTTATAATACTTGTGGTTGGTACTGCATGGGAAATGGGAATGGAGTAATCCTGTTCAAAAAAGAGGATCTCGTGAAGCGTGATGTATAATGAAGTGTTTAAATATATATACATATGGTTCTGCTGTATCATTTGCTCGTTATCATGCTGCACTTATTCATGGTCCTTTATTCCTCTTAAATAACAAATATTATGCATGTATGATTACTCCTAATCTTGTAATCCCTCAATTTCTCCTCTTTTAGGGTCCTGATTTGGTTATCCATCAAAGCAAAGAATGTTTAGATAGAATGGGAGAATGGTGTCAAAGTCATCATGCAGCTAGTGGTATGAACAGTTGATGATAAGAAAGCGAAAGATATGAAATGATTTCGTATGATTTTCAATAGTTGTCTTGACTAACAAGTCACAGCATTCTAGGTTTGACAAATAAGGTTCTCGGAAGCAAAATTACTGAAAGAGAAGCTGAAAAGCAGGTATGAAAGAACTTTATCAAGTGGAAGTCATTGTTTTAACAAGTATTCCCAGTCAACAGTCTCTTGTGATGTGTGCTTTATTGTTATTCCATTGGCATGTATTTCACAAAGCAATCCTCGGAGAGTATTGAACAATTCTGTCTATTAACTCCCACTTGGTTCATACTGGTTCTCTTAACTTCTCTTTCACTAAATCTTGACCTTCAAATGGTTCTTCATGATTGGGAATATTCTCGTGTGCTTCATACATGTAAATGATCATATATATTATTTTTATGTACATTAATAAAAACATATAACCTTGGCTATTTTGTTTGTTTTCTAGTTTATCTAAATCTTTCATCTTAGTTTGATGCACATGAATTTTTTTTGAGATACCTCTTTTATTTTTTGCATTTTTTTTCTCATGCATTGTGATAGTGGGTAAAATGTCCTCTATGTGAAAAACATCTCTTAAAACCTTGTTCTCTTAAGTTTTGCATATTTTTTCTTCTCATTCATTTTTTACATGGATATAATGTCTTCTATGTGAAAAACATATCTTAAAACCCTATTTAACAATTAATCACATCTAATTCATAATCATGTTCCTCTTTCCTTTCATTTTGACTCTATCAAAAATCTAATCCTTTCATTTTGATGTATAATGTGTTTGCTCACATCTAATTCAAAAATATAATCCCGCAATCTTATAGTCATGTTCCTCTTTACTTATTCATGTAAGGTAACATCTATATCATGGCATTCTAGTTGAATGTTTTATTCATGTCTCTCCTGCACCTAATTATATGCTTGAATATTGCAGGTTATAGAATTTGTGAAGAGACATGTTGGTACACACACACCTCTTATAGCAGGAAATTCAGTTTATGTGGATTTTCTGTTCTTAAAGGTATCTGACTGTTTTACATTTTCTTTCCCACCCACCATAATGTGTATTAAAGAACCATTTATATAGTGCACTTCTTTAATATTTGGTTTCTGAGAGAGTTTTTATGTATGAAATCAATTTGTTTCATCATATGGGTGCTCATCAACACCAATTGTTAGCATGCTTAGTTTTGGGTGATTGTTGTGAATGTTGGCTTGAGATCTTAAAGGCATGCCAAAATTTCGAAGCAGTTGCATAATCTACAAGTCCAAGTGGTTGCAATTGGAGTGTTTTTTTTATCTTGCTACACTCATATGAGAAATATTTTTACCCCTAGAACAGTGCATTGTCGTTGGAGAATTGCATAGTTCTTCCAGCTCAAGGGATTAACTAGTGATTGCACTTTACTTGGACTGTTTTTTTTATCTTGCTACACTTGAGAAATATTTTTACCCCTAGAACAGTGCATTGTCCCCGGAGAATTGCATGGTTCTTCTGGCTCAAGGGATTAACTAGTGGTTGCTTTCATTTGAGGACAAGCTGCATTAATATTGTTAACAGTGATGCTGGTCAGGTTGTCATGCAGATCATGTGCATGGAGATATTCATACATTCAGTTTCATTTGATACCCTGACCTCATATGTTTGATGTCTTCTTTATTCAAAATAACCTGTTGGCATTTTGTGATCTACTCTCTGTGCAAGATTTTGTTTCCTTGGTATTTAAACATCAATGCATGCCTGTAATATCAGGGATAAATTATGAGAATATGGCCTAATTTTGTTTGTTGAATGCTAATTCCGGGGTGAACTTGACTGGTGAGATCAGGTTGCAAAGACATGGGCCCAATATTGTATTGATTCGAGGAATTTTGAGAAACTGTAGATGTTAGGCCTTTACATTGGAAGAAAAGTTTTTGGAATATCAAACCAGATTCCCAGACCTTGGCAATCTTATAATGCTTTAGGGGGAGGCCACTAACCTCATTCCCATAATTTTTAAAATGAAATGCAGTTGCGGCAGAATATGAAATTTTTGGAATATTTTTTATGTTCAAAGTAAATGTGGTATCCAACATTCCATCGTATCTTTCTTGGAAATTCATGCAATTTTAATAAATGGAACACTACTTTAACATGTAAGGTGATTTCTTTAGGGATTTTTCTTTCCTTTTAACTCCAAAGAATGAAGTCAACAATTGCATGATGCATGTTTTGTTTATGTTCAGTGATTATCATCCCAATTTTCTGTGATACCTTGTTTTCTGTTTCTTCTGTTAGTTTCCCATAATTTTGCAATATTGAATGGGGGTGATATCTTCCTTACTAATTGTTCTGTAACTTTATATCTCTTATCGTGAGCTTTTTTTTTTTGTCTCCTTTGCAGAAATACATGCCAGATTTGGCTGGTCTCTTCTCTCATGTTGTCGTTGATGTTAGCAGTGTCATGGCTTTGTGCATGCGCTGGTATCCTCAAGGTAATGTCTAAAATTACAACATAGATCCTGAAAGTTTGTTATGTATCATTCTTAGGGATAACTCAACACCATTGCTGCAAGTCAATGAGGGTACCATGCACACCTTGCTTTCTCAGTTTTGTGTTTGAGGTGAATCACTCTCATGTTTCTCCAGGATTGTATCTTAACTCTAGAAAGCCAGTGGGGTTCCCAATTCCTAGAATCCCCCACCCCCCTCTCCCCCTCCCCGCATTCTCCTTAATGGAGGATGTCTCGTCTCCTCTCTTCCAACCTTCCAGGAAATGTTAGACCAAGAGACAGAGATAGAAGAAAAGGTGAAGACAGTGTCACAAGTCAACACTTAATAGTGTTAAACTCTATTTATCTAGTTGATATTTCCTAAAATCAATAAACAGTTGGAGTATTATCACCTGTTCTTATGTCGTTTCTGTGATGAAAGGTTTGTTTATCAATTAACATAACTTGTACAGATCGGAGGAAGGCCCCTCAGAAGGAAAATAAACATAGAGCCTTGGATGATATCAGAGAAAGCATAAGGGAACTCAAATACTACAAGGAAAATATGTTTAAACCAAAGTCCAAGAAGTGATTCGAAAAGGCACCGCATGCATTCCTTTGTGCAGGCGCTCTTTTTACAGCACCCCGCACACCATCGCCAATTTTTGCCAAAACTGCCTCTCGGTTGTTGAAGAAGGTGCATGTAATTTTAGCTGAAATGCTCAACTTTTGAATGTCCGTTATCATTTAATCTCGAAGTATGGCTGGCTTTATGACATTACAACACTAGTGTTATCTATCTATGATGAAGTCATGGTTGTGTTTTGAAAAAGTAGCTTTAAAAAAATGCTATAAATTGTAACTTTTTTTAACTAAGATTTTAATAGAGTTTTTAGTGTGATCATGCAAAACTATGGTGTGTTGATTGATCAAATATTTTTAAATCCATGGTTGGAGTAAAATGTGTGCGCGCACACAGAAACATTGAGCAAGGAAAAATGGAAATATTGCATACAAATGAAAAGTTTATCAACCAAAACAAACCTTGTAGCAGGAAATATCAGGCAGCAATGGCAACAGAAATACAAGGATCGAGAAGCACATGATCCTGAAACCAAGCAACATGGCAAAACATGACGATGAAAATGGAAGCAGTGCCCCATTACACGTTTATGCAGCAGGAGGACTTTGGGCCTACAATTTCTTTAGCCACACCCACCATGAGCATAGTTGCAAGTAGATCTGAGATGCAGAGTCCTTTAATAGATTGTTCCAACAGAATACTAAGGGCAAGGAACATTGTTGCTGCAGTCAAGATCGATTGCCACTGGAGTCTTTGTTGATAGATCACATCGCTGACGTGCACTCCAGTTTCTTTTAATTCTACATTAGAAATTCCATTTCAGAAAACTAAACCCAATAATGATTCGTTCAAGAAGATTAAATCCATGTTACCTCGTTTGGAGAAGCGCGGTTGCCATGATGTTGATCAATGATTATAAGGCAGTGAAGATTACAAGTTTTTTATTTGATAGTGTAGTAATGGTTATTTTTTAAAATGTTTTTTTATTTAAAAATATATTAAAATAATATTTTTTTTTAGTTTTAAAATTTTATTTTTAATATCATATGAAAACAACAAAAAAATAATCTAAAACAAAATTAGTTTGTCGCCTTGCAAATTTTGCATCATATAAGTTAGAGTATGTTAACCTTCAATTGATAAGTCGTAAGGAGACAATTTAGCAGTAGACACTTGTGATTTTTTTCTGATTTAAATCATGGATTTAATGAATAGGATAAGGACTTTATATCCGTTGCGTGGCTCATAGTCCATTTAGTTCCCACTGATACAGGAATCTGTTGGCACTTTGATTCATACCTGATATAGTCTTTGGTTCACTGGAGTTGAGCCCTTGTTGCCACAATGTCCTCACTTCCACCTCCGCCTACGCTTCCATTGCTGTTCATAGTGGAGTAATATACCCAACTCGAGAACTGATCAGAAATACTTGGATTAGTTAACTCGTAAAATTATATAGTTAATATTTTTTTTATTAAAATAATAATATTTTTTTTATTGATCTGATTTTAAATTGAGTTAAGAGAAGTCAATAAAATCATTAAAAATCTGACAAGATTAATCAAGTTTTATCAAATCAATATTTTATTAAATTTAATTAAAAATCCACTTTAAATCAGTTTCAAATCTTGTGTTTCAAGTCAACCTGCCAAGTGAAGCATGTTTAACACTACTAGAGCAACAAAAACGATGAACATGCCAAGGTAATTACTAGTGTTTATTTACTTCCAACAATTATTGCATTGCATTATTTGGGTGGGACAAAACTTCCTTGGCAAAGACCATTACAACATTTGTAATGAGGGGGTTTTTCTAGGGAATAATTGGAAAATGATAATTATATATTTCTGCCATTTAATAATTAATATAGACGTGCCCCGGCCCCTCCACAGCCAGAGGGAGGAATGTGGGATCCATTTTCATAAATAGGCCTCAACAGTGCCTTTCACTACGCACTTTAATCCCCAGTCTTGTCAGCAGCAATGAGCAGCCTGTTCTTGTGTAAAATGCAGAGAACCCTAATGTGTTTTATGCAATGTTAGGAATTATTAAATACATTTGATCATGTGTAAATTATAGTTTAATTATATTATCTCCTTAGCCATGAATGTTTTTATTAAATACGATTATAAATCCTTTTTTAATATTTTTTCTAGATTGAGAAGTTAGCATTTTAAATTACCTAAAATAAGATTTTAATACCAAGTAAAAAAAATCTCATCTTTGATGGTAATAAAGATCAAGAGTAAACTATGTGTTGGCTATGAAATTAATCAAAGCAAATTAGCAAATTCCAGGCTTATTTTGTTCTATTTAGTTCTTATATTAGTGGTGGCTATGAAATTAATCAAAGCAGACAATCGGAGGAAAACGAAAGGAAGAAACTTAAAATGTGTGAAGTCGACTAGATATTAACATGTTTATTAAACTCAACTCCGCCTATTAAAAATTATATTTTTTTTAATTAATTTAAAAGATGATTTAATAAAATTTAATTGGTAATCCTGTTTATTAATATGTTATATAGTTTATCTGGTCAAATCTAGATGAGACATGTTAGTATCGGCTTGATTTATTTTTTAATTTTTATTTAAAATATTATTATTTTATTTTTTAAAAACTATATTATATATTTTGACATAGACCCACTAAGCCTGACGAGGAACAAAAATTTGATAGCTATGGCTACTAGCATTCCAAATTTATTATTTAAAATATAAGCCACATCGACTATATTTTCAGCAGTCTGGCTTTCTGCATGTATTTAAATTCTTCAACAACAACAACAAAATCTTCTAAATTATCCCCATCTGTTTCCGGCTAGAGAGACATGCCATTTATTTTGGAGTCTTTTTGGAAGGAATTGATGGGATTTTTGTTTGAGAGTCTGGTTATAATTGTTTTTTAAAGTGTTTTTCACTTAGAAATATATTAAAATAATATTTTTTTTATTTTAAAAAAATTATTTTTGATATCAGCAAATCAAAAAATACCAGAAAAACATATTAATTTGAAGCAAATAAAAAAATAAAAAAATTAATTTAAAATAAAAATAAAATAAAATTTAATTTTTTAAAAATATTTTTAAAATACAAAAATAAATATATATGTGATTATAATAAAACATATATACCTCAACCATGAAACCAAACAGACCCTAGTGACCTTTTTCCTTCAAAGAATCCCAATTGTAAAATAAATAAGGTTACAGCTTCTACAGTTCAGATGCTTTGCCTCTCTCCAACCAGTAACGCGGCTGCGGCTGCGTTTTCAAAAAATTTAATTTTTTTTTATTTTACTAAAATTTAATATGGTTTGTATGTTTTGGATCGTTTTGATGTGCTGATGTCAAAAATGATTTTTAAAAAATAAAAAAATCATTAACATGTATTTTGGCACGAAAAATTATTTGAAAAGCAGCCGCAACCACACTGTCAAATTCGTGGTATCTTGCTTCTATATTTTTCTGCTATGTTTCTATCTCACCAGTTTTCTACCTGCATCATTTTGCCGTGCTCTGTCCAATGTCGAACTAACTTTTTTAAATGTAAAAAAGAAAAAAAGAAAAAAAAAGGAGGAGTATTAAGAGTGCATTGAATTTCTTAACTATGTTATTAAGGGTCAATCTTGAAACCTCGCAATTTATTTATCTAACTTGAGTTTCCAATTAAATCATACAGAAATTAGCTCGAATTAAATTGATTGATTTCATGAATCCAAATACAATTTTGATAATTAGTAAAAATATTAATTATCTTTTAAAAAATTTTTCTAGCTAACAAAAAAATTATTGAGACAATGAGATATTAATTCGATTTCAATCCCTCAGCGACCCGAGTCATGGACTTCATTAACTTTAATAATTTTTTTATAAACTATTTTTTAATTATATGATAAAAATATATGGTCACAAAATTGAGCCTAAAAAATATTATTTGAGACAATGATAACCTTATA
>Ga0307515_10018703_pt1 | contig 12509 bp, 14 predicted proteins | sample 17_EM_MG_FD_194513 | JGI IMG/M metagenome (GOLD analysis project Ga0307515, IMG submission 194513) | Populus trichocarpa ectomycorrhiza microbial communities from riparian zone in the Pacific Northwest, United States - 17_EM | ecosystem: Host-associated > Plants > Roots > Unclassified | place... | reverse complement strand
AATAAATCCGGCAGAAAAAGTCTTTCTAAATTTATACCGTCCCCTCTTTCATATATGAGTACTGGTCAAACCAAAACAATAGACTTTTTCTTGGTAGGTGTGATCCGTTGGACATAGATCCAATTTTTCACCTTTTTCGACTCCTTAGAATTTGTTTTTACTCTGTAGTCTTATTTGTAATATAGAAATGCTACTGGGACCTCATTATGAATTTCTTTGCAATGTTTGAATTATTCAGGTTTTTGGAGATAAGGAGTTTCTGCAGGCAGCAATGGAGGCAGGGGAGGTGGTTTGGAACCGGGGTTTGCTAAAGCGAGTTGGCATATGTCATGGAATCAGTGGAAATACCTATGTTTTTCTTTCACTCTACCGATTAACAGGTAATGTGGAGTACTTATACAGGGCCAAAGCCTTTGCTTGCTTTCTACATGATAGAGCACAAAAACTTGTATCAGAAGGGAAGATGCATGGAGGTGATCGCCCCTATTCACTGTTTGAGGGTTTTGGAGGAATGGCTTATCTCTTCCTTGACATCCTTGAACCATCGGAAGCCAGGTTCCCTGCTTATGAACTTTAGATCGCCATATAATATTTCGACTGTTACTAGATGTATCATATCATGTTTGCTTGTAAACCTTAATACAGTCTGTATATATTTGAAAGGATTTAGCTACTTGATTATATGGCTCTAACTTTTTGAATTGCTTTCTTCTCAAGTATAGAATGCTCATCAGGGAACACTACTAAAGATTTTTTTAGCTTCGGGGCATCTTAATCATACTGTGTTTAGCCACATCTAGGGCCACGCCCACCATGTGCAATTCTCTGGTTTTATCTGAATAACTCGGTTCTTTTTCTTTGGATAAATAGAAAGAATTTTACTAACAAGGATAGGCATTGTAGATGAACTTTTATTTCAGTAATCTCTCTCTCTCTCTCTCTCTCTCTACATGAATTCATTATTTGGGGAACACTTGCGGTCTCTTTCTTTCCTTGAGCCTGTGGGTTAATGGCATGATTAGTTGATAAAGACCAGGGAAACTTTTCCAAGTCTGATATGGAAAAGTGAAAATGATGAGAAGCAACAACTGTTTTCAAGCCGCTGATCCTTATTATAGTCAAAAGTTAAGGAGGAAGCTTAAAATTTGGAAAATGGATTGAGAGGGGTAGAAAACTGTATACAAGGCAACAACAAGTGATTTTGCACAACAACGATTTTGCATTGGCCTTGACAAAATACCAGCAACAACACTTCCAGCCATTTGGCTTCTATAAGTGCAAAACAACGAACAGACAGTTAGACACCACTTATTTATTGCAAAATGGTCCATTTAGCTGTTAAATTGGCAATACAACTCTTTTTCTGATTTGAAAGTGTTGAACCTGCCAACATTAATCAGAGAAATCTGAACTTTGCAGTACGGGTGAGTGATTTTAGTGCCAATTGATTGATACAGAGTCATCTACTCCTACTAAGTGAAAATTGTTTACAGAAGCAAATCATCCAAATCCAAACTCACGAAAGGACGCATTATTTTTTTTTTTTTTTTTTTGCACTAACATCATCCTCTCCCATGGCAAAGATTAGTACACAAGAAACTCTCTCCAGCCTTTCTTAATTAGGCCAAACCAACGAGTTTCTCGCTAACCTCCCACACTTTACGAGCCTTCTCCGCATCACTAGCTTCTTGAGATAGCTGATTCTCAAAAGAAGCCGAGTCCTTGTTCCAACTCCAGTAGACCCCTGATTTTGTCAAGCTTGGATCACTCACAACCTAAACAAGAAAGAGCAGATTATGTTATTGCACGTTATACAAGCCCATAGCAGAGCATTTTTATTTCTATAGTTTCCCCTGTTTTGGTTACCTGAGCAAGTCTTTTTCCAGCATCTTCCTCGGAGACGAAGCCCTTAGTGATGTACTTTTGGAATGGAGGGAATAGAAGCCTGAACAAAGGAATGTGCTCCCTGAACAAGCCTGTTGTGGCAATGCAACCTGGGTAAAGGGAAGCAAATGTAATGCCAGTTTCTTCATGGAAACGCCTGTGGAACTCTTGCATAGTGAGCATGTTGCAGACTTTGCTATCCTTATAGGCTTTGGCACCATCAAATTCACCACCATCAATCATAGCTGAGCTGTTTAGCCCATTCAAGCCCCCTGCAAGTCCCCTCAAGTCACCAAGATTGGCCTTGGGAGGAACATTGCCAGCCAATGTATTTGTGTTCCCTAAAACATTTCACAGAAACAACACCAAATTTAGTGTAAACAATCGAAACATATTCACAAGAAAGTGAACCTTAAATGTATTATAGTGTATATACCTGTAATTGAGCCAACAATTATGAGACGTTTCGATGGGTAATCAGATTTCTTCATGTCCTCAAGCAACAATCTTGAAAGGAGGAAATGACCCAAATGGTTAGTTCCAACACTAAGTTCAAATCCTTCAGCAGTGAATGTAGGCTCTTTTGCAGTTGGCAGGTAAACAGCAGCATTGCAAACAAGCACATCAAGTGCCCTTCCTGATCGCCTAAAGGTATCCACAAATTGGCGGACACTGTCCAGTGAAGCAAGGTCCAGATGCATAATGGTGCAGTTCTCTTTGGCAATGCCAGCTGATTTAGCAGCCCTTTCTGCCTTAAGGAAGTCTCTGCAGGCCATAATTACATGCCATTTTCCAGTTTCAGCTAGAGCCTTAGCTGCTGCTAGACCTAATCCAGAGGAGGCACCAGTGACAATGCAGCATCCCTGTCTAAGAGTTTTCTTGCCGTCTGAAGAAGCCCTGTTGACTGCTGGAGTAGCAGTGGCCATTGATTGGGCTCTTACAGTCCTAACTCTTTGGTTGAATTCCCTCTGCGGTGAATAATATTATACAAATGAATTCATTAGAAAAATCCCTTTTGATTGCGAGTTTGAATTAATGCATTTTCAGCCAAAAAAAAAAGCAAGAATGAACCGGCATAGTAGCTACCTTCCACTTCAATGTAGAAGAGCTAAAGTCAGCTTTGACATGGTCTGAGAGTGAAACTCCAAGCAAGCTTGACTCCTTCAAAGATGCACTAGATTTTCCCTGCATAGACAAAACCACTGCCAAAATCAACACTAAATTTTCCATCAATGCAACAAGTAAAAACAAAAACAAAACAAAGCACTACTAGTATCTGACCTCTTTGGGGACAACAAAAGCAGAGGAAACCAAAGAAGCAGCCTGGAGAGCCATTACCGCTTGCAAAGCAAACTCTGTGCCTCGTAAAATGGGTTTTCAAATCCTTTGTTTTAAGGACTGTAGATTTTGTATACAGTACTGGCTGGAGTGAAGAGCTCAGCTTAGAAGTGTGCAAAGCTTGAGCTTGTTTGGAATTATATGTGATGTGTGTGTTGGGGGGAGGATATGTTTGGCAGACAGGATAAGATAATTAGCAGTGAATGTATCTTCCACATCACTTCCAAGCACCAATGAGATTTTGAGTTTTGGATTTCCCATGATATTGATGGCCTTGTTTTTTTGTTCCTTTGATAATTGACAAATAGTTAGGGATATTTGGGTGCGTTTCCCAAAATGTTCCACTCCTCTTAGCTATGGGCTGGGAGATATGGAGGTGTTGAATATGACAGGGAATGGTGGGGGCATATTTCTGGATTATGGATTAAGAGAGGCTGTGCCAGTCGAGCCAAGGTTTTGCCAGCCTCTCTATGGTTAGGGGGGTTGGTTGCAGACTTGGAGCCAAGGCGCCATGACAAAGTGGAGGGTCCCCGGTTGCAGTGACGGGGACATAAATGTGTTTGGATCTTGGTAGCCGCAATGGGCTTCCACAGAATTTTATTTTTTTTGGTTCAGGTCCATTTCTACTATCACCCGCAAGCTCTCAGCTAACCCATCACTATGAGTTGGGGGATGGTTAAGAGCGGCCCTCTTAGCTGCGGAAATGTGCTTGCCTGCCAAAGCTCACACCAAGTGGTAACTTTTGGGATATAACCTTACTAGCTGTTAAGACCAAGCCTAGGATTAATGGACAAAATGATAAGCCAATCTGCTTCATTGTAAATGTCTAAATTAGCTCCATGGAAAGAAAATGGCACAACTCATTTGGTTCTGAAACAAAAGAACTGCAGCTGTGAGGTCGCTTCAAGAACGGATAAAAACAGTGCTGCTGAGCGCCAATAATTGAATAGACAACAATGGGTTAAAAGTTAGAACCTACAAGACTAGACATGATCATTAAAGAATATGAAAGAATTTCATTTTAATTGAATAAGGTTTTTCCATGCTCTTAACTCTACATTTCCCGACTTGACAAATACATCGGTTTCTAAATTCATTGTGTAGCCCGCCCGCCCGCCCCCCCTTTTTTTTTAACAAATCTATTTTCTTCTCAATGCTCATCCATCGGCACTCAATATCCAATGAGCTGAAGCACAAGGAAAGAAGAATTGGAAATCGCTAAATATTACACATCTCACCAAATACCTCTGTACATGTTTTAACCAGTGGCGAAAATGAACTGCATTGATTTGCCATATCATTTACCCCCTACTCAGAGACTGCCTCTCTTTTCAGCCCCTTAAATCCGAACTGGCAATCCAAAATTTTGGAAAGTTCTGATTTCCCCTCGAAGGCCGGCAGTTACAATCACCATACCATAGGCAGACACACTTTCGCTTAACCCGTTGGAGATATCCACACTGGCATGAGGACTTCTTGTTCTAGTCGCTAAATTAAGCTTTTCCTCTGGCCATGTTGCTGATATTCTGTCAAAGAAGTAACCATTGGTTGCACTAGAAATAATTCCATTTAGAGGACTATTTGTGCACCCGGATAAAGATTGTGAACCCTCAATACTTGCTTCCTCAACAGGAGTAGGGGGGTGATTGACAATGGAAACCTCATCAAGATGGTTATCGAGGCTACTCTGTTCTCCAGATAAAGTATCTTGTAGTTCCCAGGTGTCTCCCATGCCAGGCCATGGGATCGCCACCGATGCATCTTGACAATGGAAATGCTCATAGGAGCTTGTGACAGTAACACCTTTGCTTCTGCTAAGTCGGGAATCAGCTTCATGCTTCCAGACATAAACATATGAATCCTCACTAGCAGAGACCACATATTTTCCATTTGCTGTGAGAGAAGCTGAGATTTGGCTGTTGGTGTTACGAAACCCTATCACAGAATCATCAACTTAATCTTTGAGAATGGTACAATCCTAAAAATGCATGCATAGGAAAGAGGGGGGGGAGCAAAGACAACAAGCACTGCTAAATATATGATTTTCTATGACAAGCATTAAAATGGAGGTTAATGAAAAACCTTTCAGCTTTTGCTGATTGAAACAACCATTGAAGCAGCTGAAGAGATCAATTCGTTTCTGTTCAAGACCTACACTATCAAATTATTACTCCAGAAGATTTTCACCTTCAAAGTTGAAGAAACAGTATTAAAGACCTAGAATTCTAAAACAAGATCGCATCACTTGTCAAAACCTTAAATAGATATAGATAATTTAAATACTGTTACCAAGTCTAAAGTGGAATCACAAGCACCAAATTTTACGCCTTTGATACAAGTTTTAGCCTTTGGAACATGGGTTCAAATGTACAAAAAAAAAACAAATAAGCTACATGCAATCAATTTCCAAAAAAAAAAAAAATGAATAACAGTAAGATCAAACATTTCCTATTCCACCTCATATGAAGACTCCTTAATATATGCCATTTCAAGTTGTTTAAAACTAAGGGTGTCCATGATTTGATATTGTGTCATTGTATATCATAAAAAATCCTAAAAATGCTTGACTTTATCTTCTTACTGCCTCCTCATACAAAAAACTGTGACTGATTCCCATCGACTCTTGAACTTAAGCAACTTGTTCTCATTATTTCTACCAACAAAATATCTATTATATTATGATCCACTATACAAAGCCCATTAGGATAAGCTTATCCTAGGTTTAGTTAAATCAACCCCTATATATATATATATATATATATATATATCAACTTTATTGACTAATACCTGATTACAAACATGTTACTGATACGTGGGGAGGGGGATGGTAGATGAGACCTATCATACAGGGTGCACTTGAGAAATCAAGGCAGAAAATCAGGTTTTTCAAAGATTCCACTTATGATGACAAATATACCATATATTTTTCAAGAAGATTATGATCTAAATGCAATTCATCCTCTTTTCACTAATACAGGATCAACGTGTTTTTTCGACACTGCATTACCAGCCCGTATTCAAGCACTAGGCAAACCAAAATAGTTGAGACATTATGAAAACTTGAGCTAGAATAGCATAGTTTAGTTAAAAGATCTATGTACACCAAACGCAAAACTGCCATACAGAAATTCTCTTCCAACACCCAGAATAACCCAAAAATCAAACTTAATGTTAAAATTCAGAATTGTGTAATCTGGGAAATATATGCTGCTTACAGCATACGTGATATGATGGGGCAACATAACCTTTACTCAGTTTTTTAAGATAAGCCTGGATATCTTCAAATATTTTAACAGCATAAAAAAGCCTGACTCCTATATGTCACTAGCTATTGGATAAGCAGGAAAGGAAAAGAAAAGGCTGCTATCATGGAGAATTAAATAAACATGATTTACTTCTCGTCCTCTTAATTTTACATCCAATTTCTGTATATCTCACTTCAAAAGGCGGGAGAAATTGTAGGATTCAGTTCTTTAGGATAACATTTTAAAAGGCAAGAGTAGAATGAGGTATTTTACCCCTCGCAAGGCATAAGCCTTGGATTTTTACACACATGCTAAGCATGTAACTAGGTATTATATCAAATAAACAAAATTAAGTATAAATGTAAAAGAATATATTTACACTACCAATATATGTTACTAACGAAACCAAGGAAAATATTGGCAAATGAAGAAATGCTTAATGACAAATTAATATTCCATAAAAGTAAATATTGTCAATAAAGTTTTTCAAAAAACAAATATGCATAATTGTGCAAAGTTAATCTTTAAGGCAAACTGAGACCACAGTGCATCAAGGCATGCCCCAAAACAGAGATTGGGAAGTTTGTTAAGGTCTCCATGAGGTTTAGACCTGGGAGAACTTTTATTTCAACACTGATGTGTGGAAAAGAACTGGCAGCATTGCTTTAAGTCACACTGATAGGCATGATGTGCAAAGTTGTATTCAATGCTAGCTTTTTTCTAAATCATTGAAACAAAGACCTGATGGACTGGGGTTTACTATTTCACAGAGCCAAAACGTCTTGGCTCAAAGTATTTTTGCTACCTAATTGCTTTGGTATTATTAACTTAATCATCCTAGTCAGGTTACAAGATAATGTTTTTCATGCATGATTTCATTACAACGTGGCCAGAAAAGATCAGAAAAGAAATGATAAGCCAACATTCTTACCTTTGAACTTGTGAACCAGATCAACACCATCAATAACTCGAATTCGAGAATCAGCTGACGTGACGATCACTTCTGATGAACTTCCTGGAGCAAACTGTTTAATAAAACTGATCAGAGGACTGAAAGCACCATAAAAGGTACTAGTGCAAAAAATGCACAGCAGGTTGTTCCTTGTGCAAAAAAAAAATGTAGCAGGAAATGGATTCAAGTATTTTTCAAAGCTAAACCAAACATGTTATCTCTGGAGTTGAACATCATACTAGAGCCACCAAATTACCTGGAATCCAGTGATTTTTTTTAGATGAGCTTTCTTCTTCTTATTTTGCAGATTAATTTGACATTTTTGTTGCAACTTATTCTCTGAGAAGAAAAGACAAATAACAAAAGAATAATTAGTAGTCAGTGAGTGGGTGAAATTTGAGAATGGTGGGTAAGAATCAACTTGTACCACATGTATTGTATAAACAGCAGCTTCCCTTGTACGAACCAACAAGTGCACCCTTCAGAAAACCATAAAAAAAAAGTTAAGCAAAAACCTTGAAACCTTGAATATTATATACAGAAGGCAAAACGTGGCCTACCTGACCATCTGGGGTATAGCAAGCCGCAGTGACTATCTCATGCAGATCATTCCAATCAACAACTTGACGATCAGGAATACTCCAAATGCGAACCTTTGCATCTAAGGACCCGCTAATGAAGTATCTATCATCAACAGGATTAAACTGGATGCATGTTACTGCATCATGGAAATCCATAAATAATGCAATTAGCAAAGTTCAAGGAAAGGAGGAAAAAGATCTTTGCTAGTTTTGACCATCTCATAAAAGAAAATGTTAAGCCAATCTACAAGAAGTCACATTAAATGTTAAGAAAATCTAGAACGTCATTGAACCAGTGAAATAGGGTTTTGAAAATGCAGTTAAGTGTGAACTCCTGTCTTCCATGCTTATCACAGATGAGATCTTCTATTGAAAAGGGGGGCAATTGTAACAGTAGCTTTTTAAGTAGTAGGTTGCAAAGTTATAAGCAATGCAAAGAATAAGCATAAAAAGGTATGGCAAAACATACTTACCATAATCACTGTGAGAAAAGATTTTCAAACAAGTATTGCTAGACAAGTGCCATAGGCGTACAGTTTTGTCCATAGAAGAAGAAAGCAGGTGCTGGGAAAAGAAAAAAAAATGAATTTCGTTAGGATAGGCAAGAATAAACTGGTGGTTCATGATTCTTAACAAAGACATTTGTGCACACATCTCAGTTCACGGTAGAGCTAAGTAAACTTAAATGGCAACAAGCCTCCCCAGGGCTTCTGAAACACCATCCAGATGAGGTTAAAACCTAGAACTCATCATCTCCCTCCCTCTCAAAATCTTCACAGCAAAATGTTAAATAAACTTAATTCATAGTTGAATATCAACTTTTGTACACTTCCAAAATATGTTTAAGATACTGCTTATGATCAATAAGTCTGTTATAACTCATTAAAATATAAACAGACAACAAAATCTGTGGTAGCATCACTGCTTTAGAGAACAAACTACAGCAATCCTCTTGTAGCCATGCAGAAGTTCATGAAATCTCGACAACAAAAAAGAAAGAAAGAAAAGAAAAGGAACATGCCAACAGATAAAAGTTGTCAATATCAGAAAACTAAAACTAAGTTGAAAGAATGAGATGAGATCAGAATAAGCAGAATCTGAAGGCAAGGAATCTTCAGAACTTTTCCAACTTGAAAAGCTGCCCAAAATCCATGAATTTCTACTGTAGAGAAAAAGGTAAAGGTCCTTCTCAACATAGCCAAAATATCACAAATTCCCACTCAGTTGCCATTCATCTAACTTTTAAAATACACCATGGTGACAGAAACAATACCAAAGGATTTAAGGTGTTTGGAGGTGTGGTAGCGGTTGCTTTTCAAAGTGTTTTTCGCTCGGAAATGCATCAAAAAAATTATTTTTTTAAAAACATTTTTGATATCATCATATCAAAACGATCCAAAAAAAACTAATTTTAAGCAAAAATAATCAGTTTTTTTAGAAATGTTGTTTGGAACGCAATTCCAAACGGCCCCCTAGTCATTCCTTGTGAAATTTCATTGCTAGACATTTCAGATCCTATGATTTGAGGGTGGTCATAAGTGGAAAGCTATGCGAACTACCTATGGATCCCACTTTTATGTGAGCAGGGGAGCGCTAAACTGGAAGAACTTAATAATCTCTCAGATACTAGACAATAGTAGTTTCTTTTGCACTCTAAACTGTCCACGTAACCAACAATGAAATATTGAGAAACTGAACTAAGATATACATAAAGCAAAAGAACTGGCATAAATTCCACACTGGCAAGTGTTAAAACTCTATCTGGTTGAACCTTCTATCAAGACAGGAGTCGAAAAACTCTCCATAAAAGAAGACCTGAAAGTGAAAAAGAAATTGGAAAGAAAAGAACGTCCCGTGTAATGCTGCATGGGTATGGAAACTTTTAAATTGCTCAAAGCAATTAAGAGAAGAATTACTTGAACCACATCATAACAAGAAGGCGTGTAAATAACTAAATCAGTTTTGCATTTGCACTGCATTCCACATTAAAGAGCAAGAAAAGTTAATAGCCGGATGGTAATGGCTAAAGGGAGAGAATTTCAAAACGTCAATCAACTATAACAGATGCATATAACTGACCTGAGACTTGGACCTTAATTATGATTGATGAATGTGTGTTGCTTTTAGAACAAAATTAATAAGTAAGAATAACAGAGTTGTAAATTAACTAACCTGAGACTTGGACCATGAAAGGTCGAGCACGTCATCAAGATGCCCTTCGAATGAACAAATGGGTTTATCCGTGAGAGCAAACACAGTCTCTGGCATGATTATATGGTCCAGGCTCAAAGATTTTCTGCTTATAGATGACCTCCCTCTCCTCTTCTTCTCCTGATGGGTATCCACAAGTGGTGACAACAAATTAGGTTCTGGAGATCCATTTGCCATCAACAACAAATTCAAGCCCCCATCATATGGTTTCTCCATCAATAATTCTCCTTTCCTCTCCGACTCCACAACCTGCCAAATGTTAATGACACAATCCTCACCTGCACTTGCTAGATACCTCCCGTCCAAACTGAACTTAATACTCCAAATCGACCCATTATGAGCCTGTATCTCCTGGCTCTTATAAAGTGCACTCAGCTCTTTAGACGGCCTCCCATATTGCCTTACCCTCACTCTCTCTGGCCCGTGAAATGACACATCCTGGCTATCATCCGTAGCAGAACTTGACCTCCTCCCTCCCTTCTCCGATCCAGTATCCCTCTCATCACTACTTCTCCTCTCCTTATTGCCTGTCACACTATTCGCCACGCTCTTTATACTCCTAAACCAACTGCCCTTCTTTTTAAACTTTGAAACCCCACCTCCAATCCCTCCATTAGCATCGGCATCGAGATTTTCTCTCGTCCCGTCCTCCACGATTTGCCTCCTCATCAATTCTTGCACGATCGGCGAATGCCCAACAGACATTTCAAACTCCTCCATAGTCAATTGCCTCCCAGTCCCAACTTCCTTCAGCTTATTCCACATCCCATCTTCTCTTATCTCATTAACAACAAACTCTTTCCCATTATCAAGATTCTTAATAGTACAAACCCGCGAACCTCCCTCGTCCACCACTGCCCCATCGGTATCTCCCCCATTACATTCCAACTCCTCCGCAAACTCCACCGAACTCCCAACTGACAAACTGCCATTCAAATCCCCATTAGAATTCGCAGAATCTGATCGATTCACTTCCATTTTCCTACAATGTTGTTTCCCCGAAGGCGGCTTATTAGGCGAAACAACATCAACACTAACACTACCCTCTTTCGGAGAAGACCCATTTTTGCTTTTGCATTTTTTACCGCAACCAGCAACAAAAAGCCCATTCTTGCTGTGCCTGTTGTTATTAATATTATTATCACTACAGCTATAATTACTATCATTACTATTTACATTAATTGAATCTTGCAAAAAAATGGAAGAAGGCGAACAATAAACAGAGGAAGAGTAACACGAATTAAATTCATCATCATCATTGTCATGATCTACCGAACCGCCACTTTCTGATTTCGATCGGGCGACAGCAGTGGAATCACTTGGACACAGACCATGCAGTTTCTCTCCGATCAAACGATCCGATGACAGGGAGCGGTTAAAATAAAAATCTCCGTTGTGGGCTGTTTCGGGTTTGGAGCGAGAAAGAGATGGGTCGGAGCTGAGACCCATCTGGAGAAGAAGGCGTTGGCGGCGTTCGGAAATGGATTCGGGTTGAGAGATCCAAACATGATAATTACTGGCAAGAAGACGAGGGGAATTGGAACGGGTCGGGTCAGGATCGGAGTCGGAGTTGGAAGTGGAGCAAGAACAAGAAGAGGAAGCAATGCGATCCAATGACTCGTAGAAATGTTCATCTTCTTCTTTTTCTTCAACTAGTTGTTCTTCACCGTTACTGTTGTCGTTTTTGTCAGTAATGGTGTCGTTTCTGCTCATTTTTTGAGGGGTTGTGGAGCGGTCATTGTTGAGAATTGAGATAGTGTTAAGGGAAAGGGAGGGGGGCATTTCATTTCATTTCATTTCATATTTTCATAGAAATACAAATACAAATGGAAATGGAAATGGAAATGGAAATGCCCCTAGTGAAATGGGTTTCCAACCAGGAAAAACAAAAACGGTTTTCACTGGGTTTGTTGGGGGGCGTTGTGAATGCTGATGTTATGTGGAATGACGACGGATGACAATGTGAGGGAGGATCGGAGGTCCGGTAAGAGAGAAAAGAGAGGGAACGAAGCCCGTCTGGTGTGGTGTGGTGGGAGGAGATGTGCCACCGTTGGTGGATGCCCTTTTCTGTGCGTGTTTTTGAGTTCGTTTTGTGTTTTTAGACATTAGTGTTCAGGAGCGCGATAAATTCTGTTTTTTTATGCGTTTTGTATTTTAATTAAAAGAAAATTAAATTAGTATTTTTGATATACTAATAATATAAATTTAAAAATTTTATTTTAATATATTTTTAAATAAAAATATTCCAAGAAAACATTTTACGTTACAGTGCCAAATAAGGGAGATTTGAGTTTGGAA
>Ga0307515_10018702_pt1 | contig 12510 bp, 12 predicted proteins | sample 17_EM_MG_FD_194513 | JGI IMG/M metagenome (GOLD analysis project Ga0307515, IMG submission 194513) | Populus trichocarpa ectomycorrhiza microbial communities from riparian zone in the Pacific Northwest, United States - 17_EM | ecosystem: Host-associated > Plants > Roots > Unclassified | place... | reverse complement strand
TCGTCACCGCCGCGCTCGTCGCGCCGGCCAGCATCTGGCTGTTCGTGTTCCTGGTGCTGCCCTTCATCGCCATTATCGTCTTTGCCTTCGGCGAGCGGGCGCCCGAGGGCGGTTATCAGGCAGCTTTCACCTTTGCGCAGTTTGCCAATCTCGGTTCGCGCGCCGCCGCCTTCAAGAACACGCTGATCCTTGCGCCGATCGGGGCCTTCGCCTGCCTGATCGTCGCCTATCCCGTTGCCTACTACCTGGCCGTCAAGGCAAGCGCGAAATACCGGCTGCTGCTGGTTTCCCTCGTCGTCGTGCCGTTCTGGACAAGCCTTCTCGTGCGCACCTATGCCTGGATGTACATCTTGGGCGCCCGCGGTATTCCGCATCTCTTGGAAATGGTCGGCATCGAAAATGTCAGGCTGCTGAACACGCCGGGCGCCGTGCTGCTTGGCATCGTCTATGGCTATCTGCCGCTGATGATCATGCCGATCTATGTCAGCCTCGAAAAGCTCGACCGCCGTTTGCTTGAAGCCTCCGCCGATCTCGGCGCACGGCCGCTTTCGACCTTCTTCGGCATCACGCTGCCGCTGTCGCTTCCGGGGGTGATGACCGGCATCGCGCTTGTCACCATCCTGCTGCTCGGCGAATATCTGATCCCCCAGCTGCTCGGCGGCGGCAAGGTCTTCTTCATCGGCAATGCGCTGGTCGATCTTTTCCTGCAGTCGCGCAACTGGCCGTTCGGCTCGGCAATCGCCGTCACCCTCGTCGTTGTCGTCGTTATCGTGCTTCTCATCGCCATGCGCATTGCCTGGCGCGTCGCCGGCACCCGCCAGGTGGATCTCGTCTGATGCGCGCGCTGGTCACCGCAGTCTACCTGTTCCTCTACACGCCGATCGCGCTTGTCGTGCTGTTTTCTTTCAATGCCGGCCGCAATGCCAGCGAGTTCACCGGCTTCTCGACGCAATGGTATGGCAAGGCGCTCGCCAACACCTTCCTGATGGAGGCGCTGCAGAACAGCCTGATCATTGCGTTTACCAGCGCCGGCCTCGCCGCCGTTTTCGGCACGATGGCGGCGATCGGCATGGAGCGCCTCGGCGCCCGCACACGGGCGATCTTCGACGGGCTGTTTGCTGCGGCAATCGTTGTGCCTGGTGTCGTCATCGGCATTGCCACACTGGTGGCGCTGGTCGCGGTCTTCGGCTTCGTCAATCCGTTGATCGCCGCCGTCTGGCCGGGCGAACAGGCGCCGAAGCTTTCGCTCGGCTACGGCTCGATCATCGCCGCCCATGGGCTTTTCACCATGGCGCTGGTGACGATGATCGTCAAAGCGCGCATCGCCAGCCTCGGCCGCGACATCGTCGAGGCGTCGAGCGATCTCTACGCCACGCCCTTCACCACCTTCCGCCAGATCGTTCTGCCGCAGATCCTGCCGTCGATCCTGGCCGGTTTCCTGCTCGCCTTCACCTTCTCCTTCGACGATTTCATCATCGCCTTCTTCGTCGCGGGCTCGAACACGACGCTGCCGATCTATGTCTTCGCCTCGATCCGCCGCGGCGTGACGCCGGAGATCAACGCCGTCGCCACCATGGTGCTCATCGCATCGCTGGGACTGATCCTCATCGCGCGCTTCCTGATGCGCGAGAAAACAACAAACTGAACGGGAAACACCATGATTCTTGAAAATCGCGTCGCGATCGTTACCGGAGCGGGGTCGGGTATCGGCCAGGCCGGCGCACTGATCATGGCAGGGGAAGGCGCGTTCGTCGTGGTGGCCGATCTGAACGCTGCAAATGCCGGGGAAACCGTCGACCGGATCCAGGCCGCAGGCGGCAAGGCCGAGAGCCTCGTTCTCGACGTCACCGACGACGCGGCACTCGAAGCCGGCATCGCCTCGGTCGCCGAACGTCACGGCCGTATCGACATTCTCCACAATCACGCCGGCGCGCAGGTGGCGGGCGATCTCGAACAGGTGGCGGTCGAAGGTTTTGACAGGTCGTGGAGCCTGAATGTCCGAGCGCATTTCATGGCGGCGCGCTTCGTCATGCCGCTGATGAAACAGGCCGGCCGCGGCGTCATCCTCAACACCTCCTCCTCGTCGGGGGTGCTCTACGATCGCGAGATGATCGCCTATACGACGACGAAACATGCGGTCATCGCGATGACCCGGCAGATGGCGGGCGATTACGCCCGGTTCGGCATCCGCGTCAACGCGCTCTGCCCGGGCTGGGTGGACACGCCGTTCAACGAACCCTTCATCGCCCAGATGGGCGGGCGCGGCGCGATCGAGGCCTATATCGCCGAGAAAGTGCCGCTCGGGCGCTGGGCTGACGTTTCCGAAATCGCCGAGCCCATTCTCTTCCTGGTCTCGGACCGCTCGTCCTACATGACCGGACAGATCCTCGTCGTCGACGGCGGCGAGACCGTCGTCTAGCGATTGCTACCCCGATTTCCCGCAAAGGCGGCCGTCAGCCCAAGGCCGATCAACAGGACGCCGCTGACATAGCGTTCGGCGGTGAGATAGCGGCGATTGCGCCTCAACCAACTGCCTGCAATACCGGAGGCGAACGCGTAGCCGCCGTCGGTTATGAGGCCGAGGCAGATGTAGATCAGCCCCAGGCAGGCGATCTGCAGCGCTGCGTGACCCCTGTTCACGTCGACGAATTGCGGCAGGAAGGCAAGAAAGAAGAGCGCGGTCTTGGGATTGAAGAGATTGACGACGAAGCCGTCGCGCAGAAGGCGCGCATGCCCGAACGCGTTCAAGCCGGTTTCGGTTTCGGGAAGCTGGCTTCGGCCGAAAATCTTTTTGAACCCAAGCCAGATCAGATATGCCGCGCCCGCGTATTTGACGGCGCTGAACGCCAGAACTGACGAAGCCAGGACTGCCGACAGGCCCAATGCCGCGACGATAACATGGACGAGCGTCGCGGCATGAATGCCGAGGATCGACACAAAGCCGGCGAAGCGGCCCTGCTCGACCGAGCGGGCAAAGATATAGAGAACCGCCGGTCCCGGAATCAGAAGCAGGGTCAGGGAAGCGCCGATAAACAACCAGATATTGCCGAGGGTTGGCATGATAATCGCCCTGCTCTATTGGAACGCCATCTCGCCGCGTTCGTGGAGATGGATGGCGTAAGCGTCATCGAAGTGCGTTAAAAAGCGATGCTGCGTTCTGCAAGCGCGCGGCAATTCGACTCCGGCCACCGCGCCGTCACGCCAGATTCGAATGCGTCCTGCATCATCCGCACCATTCGACAATCTTTCTACAAGACCATCTCCATCTTCAAGCAATTTCCATGACAATCTTGCCATCGACCGCCTGCCCGATAGGACGAGCAACTAGCTCGGACCATTGCGGCGCGGTAACGCAAGAACGGTTGCCGCCTGTCGCCACAACCGTCCATCAAAAAAGCCGCCATGTTTCCATGGCGGCTTGGGCGGCTTTTCTGCTTGGGAGGAGATTTAAGCCGGAAGCTGGAAGAACCAGTTGGCGAACAGGACGATCGCAAGACCGCCGGCGAGTGCCAGATAGGGCAGCATGCCGGCTTTCTTGACGCCGAGATCCTGGCCGACGAGGCCGAGATCGTCCATCGCGCCGGCCGGGAACTTGCCGCCGTCTTGCACGTAGTGACGATAGGCGAAGACCGGCAGGATCAGGGCGGCGAAGATGAAACCGACCCAGAGCGCATTGGAATAGCCCCAGACCTTGGCGCCGGCGCCGAGGAAGAGCGCGTTGACGAAGGCAAGGATGGTGTTGAGGCCGATCAGCCATGTCGGCGCCTTCCAGGGGCGTTCGATATGGCCGGAATCCATCCGGTGGATCCAGCCGGAATTGAGGTTCAGGAAGTTGAAGATGATGTAGCCGACATTCGAGACGGCGAGCACGAAGAAGTAACCGCCGGCATCGGATGCAATCGCCAGAAGGAAGAGATTGAAGGCGAAATCGGTCCACATCGCCCGGGTCGGCGCGCCGTTTTCGTTGGCGTGGTCGAGATATTTCGGCAGCCAGCCGTCCTTCGCGCCCTGGTAGAGCGTGCGCGACGAGCCGGCCATCGCGGTCATGATGGCGAGGAAGAGCGCCATGATCATCAACACGACGAGCAACTGGGTCACGACCCGGCCGGCACCGATCAGGCCGCCGAGCGCTTCGCCAACGCCGGTCCCGTCGACGATGCCGGGGGCCAGCATGCCTGCATGGCCAAGAACGCCCTGGAAGGCGAAGGGCACGAGAAAGAAGAACAGGCAGCAGGCAAGGCCGGAATAGAAGATCGCCTTGAAGGTGTCGGTCTTCGGGTTCCTGAGCTCGCTGGTGTAGCAGACCGCCGTCTCGAAGCCGTAGGTCGACCAGGCGGCGATATAGAGACCGCCGAGGAAGAGCGTCCAGCCGCCGTTGCTCCAGGTGCCGTCGGTGCCGGAATAGCCGGCCGTCGGTGGTACGAGGCCGGTGACGTTGGCGGCAACGATATGGCCGCTGACGATCGGGTAAAGGCCGATGATGAGCAGCGGCACCAGCACGATGATCGCCAGCCACTTTTGCACGCTTGCCGTTTCCGAGATGCCGCGATGCTGGATGGCGAAGATGATCAGCATCAGGATGCCGCCGATGAAGAAGGTGGCGTTGATGTTGGCGGTGGCAAGGAAGGGAATGCTGAAGCTGACGAGCGACCAGCTGCGGACCGCCGGTGTCAGGGCAGCGACGCCGTCGGTGCCGAGCAACGCCTTGACGGCGTCTTCGGGCGTGGTGCCGGCATGGGCTGCAATATATTCGGCGACGCGGGGGCTGTCGGCCGTGATGGAGGCGGCATGCGCTGAGATCCAGTCGAGGACCATCTGCGAATCCGCCGCGGGGATCGGGTAGAATGCATTGAGGATATAACCGGCGGCGATGGCGCAGCCGAGCGAAAGCACGGGCGACCAGGCAAACCAGTTGCACCAGACCGACAGCGGCGCGATGAATTTCGAATACCGCAGCCAGGCGGTGGCGCCGTAGACCGAAGCGCCGCCGGATTTATTGCCGAACATGCCGGCGATCTCGGCATAGGTGAAGGATTGCAGGAAACCCATCACCATCGAAATGATCCACACGACGAAGGCGAGCTTGCCCGTCGTGCCCGCGATACCGCCGATGGAGAAAAGAACGAGCGGCGGCACGCCCGCAGCCACCCAGAATGCGCCCTTCCAATCGAGCGCGCGTATAAGCTTACCTTCGGTGCCGGACGAAATCCCGGCCTCCACAGCATCTGTCATCGGTAAAATTCCCCATTATATCTGTTCCGGACGTATCTTTTGTACGTCTCCCTGAACGTGTCTCCCTCACCGTCTCAAGCCCGCCCGGATGATTTTGGCGATCCGTGTTGCCGACGGATTCCCGAGTCTGAACTCTTTATGCATAGTGAAGATATTTTCTTTTTAGTCAACATCACTTTACTTTCTCCAACCATTTTGTAACCTGTGTTGGCGTGCCCGAGGGCATGCCCGATCCCCATGAGGGCAGAATGCTAGAACTTCATCCTGTTATGACGGGCCTGCGTCCGGCCGCTCCCAGCCTCGTGCGTTATCCAGGCCTTCCCGCCCTGCCGGAGGGAACGGAGCGCTACAGGGCAAAGGGCGGCGGATCGCTGGTTGTGCGTGTCGAGGTGGGTGATCGCGTGAGCGTCATCGACAGCGAGGGCGGGCAGGTCTGTGAGATTTCCTTCCTCGACGAGAAGGGTCGTTTTCTGGCGGCGGGTCTTGGAACGGCCTTCAGCAATTCCGCCGAAGGCCTGAAGGCCATTCTGCAGGCGCTGGACGAAAGTGCCGTCCGCACGCGCGCAGCACTTGAGCGGCGCGGCGCCGATCTATCGAAGGCCGGAGCGCTCAGCATCTTCGGCGCGGGCTCGACGCCGGGCAGCCAGGCGGATTTCACGATTTCCATGAAGGGCCTGCTGATCGTTGCGGCACCGGCTAGCGCGATGTCGCCGGAGGCGCAGGATACGGCGACGCCGATCGAGGTCAGGATCAAGCGCAGCCTGCTGATCCGCGATTACGCCTCCGCCCTGCCGGAACCGGTCGCCGATCCGGTCGAGGATATCCGCATCCGGGCGGCAACCGCCGCGGCCTATTTCGTGCGCGCCGGCGAATTCATCCAGATCATCGACGTCTATGGGCGCCAGTGCACCGATTTCCAGGCTTTCGCCGCCCGCAAGGTCGACAAAGGCCTTGATCTCGCGCTTGATTCCACCGTCACCCGTACGCTGCTCGGCCGCAGTTATCCGATGCCCGGGCTTCCCTCCAAAGCTTTCGACCGCGACTTCGAGCCGCTGGTCGAGATCGTCCAGGATACGGTCGGCCGGCACGACGCTTTCGCGACCGCCTGCAACTCGCGCTATTACGATGACATGGGCTATCCCGGCCACGTCAACTGCACTGATAATTTCAACGCGGCGCTGGCGCCTTACGGCATTGCCGGTCGCAAGGGCTGGGAAGCGCTGAACTATTTCTACAATACCAATATCGACCACAACAATCAGCTCTATCTCGACGAGCCGTGGTCGCGTCCTGGTGATTACGTGCTGATGCGGGCGCTGACCGATCTCGTCTGTGTCTCCTCGTCCTGCCCTGACGATATCGACGCGGCGAACGGCTGGGATCCGACGGATATCCACGTCCGCACCTTTTCCGGAAAAGAGAAATTCTCACGAGCGGTAGCCTATCGCATGACCCCAGATGCCGAAGCCGAACTGACGCGGGAAACCGCTTTTCACCCCCGCCTCTCCGCGCTGACGCGGGATTACACCGAATATCGCGGCTACTGGCTGCCGAACCGCTTTTCCAGCGAAGGGCCGGTCGAGGAATACTGGGCCTGCCGTGAGCGCGCCGCCGTGATCGACCTCTCTCCCCTGCGGAAGTTCGAGGTGACGGGACCGGATGCCGAGGAGCTGCTGCAATATTGCCTGACGCGCGACGTGCGCAAGCTGTCGACCGGCCAGGTCGTCTATTCCGCCATGTGCTACGAAAACGGCGGCATGATCGACGACGGCACGCTGTTCCGGCTCGGCGACAAGAATTTCCGCTGGATCGGCGGCGATGATTTCAGCGGCGTGTGGCTGCGAGAGCAGGCCGAGAAGAAGGGCTTCAAGGCCTGGGTCCGTTCCTCGACCGACCAGATGCACAATATTGCCCTGCAGGGGCCGAAGAGCCGGGATATCCTCAAGGAGATCATCTGGACGGCGCCGCGCCAGCCTGATATCGGCGAGCTCGAATGGTTCCGTTTCACCGTCGGCCGCATCGGCGGCTTCGAAGGCACCCCCGTCGTCGTTTCGCGCACGGGATACACCGGCGAGCTCGGCTACGAGATCTTCTGTCATCCGAAGGATGCGCTGACGGTGTTCGACGCGGTCTGGGAGGCCGGGCAGCCGCACGGGTTGAAGCCGATGGGGCTGGAAGCGCTCGACATGGTTCGCATTGAGGCGGGCCTGATCTTTGCCCATCACGAATTCACCGACCAGACGGACCCGTTCGAGGCCGGCATCGGCTTCACCGTGCCGCTGAAATCCAAACAGGACGATTTCATCGGCCGCGAGGCGCTGATCCGGCGCAAGGAGCATCCGCGCCATCTGCTCGTCGGCCTCGACATCAAGGCCAACGAGGCCGTCGGCCATGGCGATTGCATTCATATCGGCCGGGCCCAGGTCGGCGTCGTCACCAGCGCCACGCGCTCGCCGATCCTGGGCAAGGCGATCGCGCTTGCCCGCATCGACGTGATGCATGCGAGCCCCGGCACCGAGGTCGAAATCGGCAAGCTCGACGGCCACCAGAAACGCCTGCCGGCGACGATCGTGCCGCTTTCGCATTACGATCCGCAAAAGACGCGGCCGCGCTCGTAACGCATGCTTTCGAGATCGGGACGGCGATGGCTCCCGATCCTGGCGCGCGCAGGACCGCCGAGATACAATCTGGTAGCGAAAAGGCAACTCGAAAAAACTAAAAGTTGACATTTCCGGCTTCGACGATTATATCTCGGTTGTCGATATTGCTTGTTTGACTTTTGTTATCGCGCGCTGGCAACGTGCCCTGGACGAACTTCCCTCTTCAAAATCGAGATCATCATCCGTCGTGCTTCCGCACGTGCGGCCTTCAATTGCTACGAAAGGGTTCGTTATGACCACTGGCACAGTTAAATGGTTCAATTCCACCAAGGGCTTCGGCTTCATTCAGCCTGATGACGGCGGCGCTGACGCCTTCGTTCACATCTCTGCCGTCGAGCGCGCCGGAATGCGCGAAATCGTCGAAGGCCAGAAGATCGGCTACGAGCTTGAGCGTGACAACAAGTCGGGCAAAATGTCCGCTTGCAATCTCCAGGCTGCCTGAACTGAAATCTGCTTTGCTTTGACCGCGGATGTACCGGCACTGTCGAAAGCATGATACCATCGAGGTCAGGCACGTTGCCTGGCCTTTTTGCTGAGTTCGTCAAGCGGACTCATTAAATCCAGGATTGATATGACAGAGTCACACAGCAAATCACGCAAGCAGGCGGAGATTGCCTTCGGAAACGTGCAATCGGAGTTCTTTGCACGAAGCCGTGCGGTTGAAGAGATCGACTCGACCGTGCGAGCCCGCGAGGAAAAGACCCTGCGGTTGCGCGAGGCCCGTGAGGCCAAGGAATTGCAGGATCGCCTGACAGGGGCTACTGCTGTTGCCGCGAAGCGGAAAAAGAAAACCTGACCCTAGATCTGGATGATTTTAAGCCAGAGCGGCCTAAAATCATCCAGATCCAAATCAAAAAAATAGAGTATGGTGGCACCCGAAAACCGCTCACACTTTTCGGCATCATGCTATATAGCGCTGCGCGTCTTTTTAGATGCGCAAAGGGCGCTGTGACATTTCGAGTTGCCCCATAAATCCTTAAATCGGTCCCGATTCAAGGATTTATGCAGTAGCGTCAGACCTCAAACAGTCAGGAAACAGATTTGAAAAACGCCAGAAACAACGAGCTTTCCGATCGTCGCAGTGCAGCCGCCGAAGCCAAGGCTGCTCTGCTTAATGCGTATCGCAGCGCCAAGGATACGGCCGAACCCACAAGGCTTGCAAAGCAGGCGGAACGCCAGGCGATTGCTGCAGCCAGGGAAGAACGCCGCGCGGAGCGGGAACGGGTAAAGCTTGAAGAGCTGGAGCAGGCTCAGGCCGCTGCAGCCGAACGTCAGGCCGCCGCCGAAGCCGCGGCACGCGCCGAAGCCGACGCGCGCGAGGCGGCCGACAAAGACCGTATCGCTCGGGTGATTGCCGATGAAGCCGCCCGAAAGGCCGAACGCGACCTGCGCTACGCCAATCGCAAAGCCAGACAGGCCTGATCGTCGTCAGCGCCGCCTGTGTCACACAGGCAGCGCTCTTTTCCTCAGGCGGCCTGAACGGCCGCATTCCGCGGAATTTCGACGTCGATCTCCAGGGTCGAGACGTATTCGTTGCTATCGATCGTCACCTGCACCTTGTCGTGGTCGAGCTGCACGTGTTTTGCGATCACCGCAAGAATTTCCTCACGCAGCAAGGAGACGAGGTCCGCCCCCGCCGAGGAACGCTCGTGGGCGAGAAGCAGCTGCAGGCGTTCGCGAGCCGCCGGTGCGGTTCTCCGCTTGTTGAAGAGACGGAAAATATTCATGCGGCCCTCCTTCCGAAGATCTTGCCGAAAATATTCCGCTTTTCCCCGGGGATTGTGATCGGCAGAACCTCGCCGGCAAGCCGGCGAGCGGCATCGAAATAAGCCATCGCAGCCGCGCTGCGGCTGTCGGCCAGCGTGACGGGCGCGCCGATATTGGAAGCGCGCAGGACATCCATGCTTTCGGGGATGATGCCGAGCAGCGGGATGGACAGGATCTCCAGAACGTCGTCGACCTTGAGCATATCGCCGCGTTCGGCGCGGTTGGCGTCGTAGCGCGTCAGCAACAGGTGCTTTTCCATCCGCTCGCCGCGCTCGGCCTTGGCGGTCTTGGCATCCAGCAGGCCGATGATGCGATCCGAATCGCGAACCGACGAGACTTCGGGATTGGTGACGACCACCGCGACATCGGCGTGGCGCATGGCAAGCGTCGCGCCGCGCTCGATCCCGGCGGGGCTGTCGCAGATGATCCAGTCGAAATAGCGCTTCAGGTCGTTAATGACCCGCTCCACGCCCTCCGCCGTCAGATTGTCCTTGTCCCGGGTCTGCGATGCCGGCAGCAGGAACAGCGTCTCCAGCCGCTTGTCGCGGATCAGCGCCTGGGTGAGCTTCGCGTCGCCCTGGATGACATTGATCAGGTCATAGACGACCCTGCGTTCGGCGCCCATCACCAGGTCGAGATTGCGCAGCCCGACGTCGAAATCGACGACGACCACTTTTTCGTTGCGCTGCGCCAGTGCCGCCCCAAGTGCCGCGGTCGAGGTCGTCTTGCCGACCCCGCCCTTGCCCGACGTGACTACGATCACTTTCCCCATCTTGCTCTCCTTCGTCGTGGCCGCAGCCGGCTTAGATTAGTTTCTCTGCCATGATCGCATCGTCTTCGAGCCAGAGCTGGACAGCCTGTCCGCGAAGATTGGAGGCCATGTCTTCCGCCATTTTGTAGATGCCGTCGATTGCAACCAGCTCGGCCTCGAGCTTCCGGCAAAAGATCCGCGCGGAGGCGTTTCCGACGGACCCCGCCATGGCCCGGCCACGCAAGGCTCCATAGATATGCACCGACCCTCCGGCGATGACCTCAGCGCCCGAGGCGACCGATCCGATGACCGTGACGTCGCCTTCCGGGAAGATCACCGATTGCCCTGAGCGCACGGGTTCCCTGATGACGATGGACTGCATGGCCGGGCGACTCTCGATCACGGCCGGTCTGGCTGGCTGATCGGCAGTCTCTTTCGGCTGAACCTCGATATCGGAAACCGACCGGCCGCCTTTGAGTGCCGGCGGCATGCCTGATCCGAGGATGGACGGCCGCGCGCCCTCGATGCCCATGATGCTCACATTGCGCTTGGCAAGCTCGGCGATCAGGTCTTTGAGCTGCGGCCGGTCGATCTGCAGATCCGTCAGGTCGAGCACGACAGGGCGTCCCAGGAAGAAGCCGGCCGAGCGCGCAGCCAGATCGTCCAGCCGGACCAACCAATCATCGAGAGGAAGATCCGGGGATAGCATGACCGCGAGGAAAGAGCGGCCCTTGATGCGGATAGAGCGAGCGTCTGTTAGCACTTTGGTCATCTATGTGAAGAAATCGTTGACCATGTCTACCGCTGCTATGGTTAACAAAAAGTTAACACAGACCCCACAGAGCACGTGATTCCGCGGGCGTCCGAAAGAAAATGATAACAGTAAGATATTGGAAAAGCTGCGCATTCGCAGCCGTCAGCCGCGCTGACAATTATGCGAGCCCCACACTGCGACCTGCAACGCCGCCGCTCTGGCCTATAACGTTCAGCCGGACTTGCGCTGTGCGTCGGAAATGGCGCGTGCTGCCTCTTCAGAAGAGTTGGCAAGGGTGCGCATCTCAGCGGCAAGCACGGCAAAGCCCGATCCGGCCGTGCCGGCGCGGGCGGCCTCGATGCCGGCATTGACGGCGAGCAGCTTCAGGTAACGCAGCGATTGCAGGATCTCGTTGGTCTTCGAGGCGGTGACGCGCATGTCGGCGGTCTGTTCGTCGATGCGCTGGTAGAGTGATTCGATGTTGATGATGCTGCCTTCGAGATAAAGCAGCGTGCCGTTCTCGTCCCAGATTCCGCCGCCCGTCTCCGTCACCCAGATCAGATGGCCCATGGCGTGACGGATGCGGTATTCCATCGTCCAGTCGTTGCGCTTCTCCAGCGCCCGTCCGACGATCTCGTCCATCAAAGGCACGTCCTCCTCGTGCATAATCGAGGTGAAGGTCCGCGTCCTGTTGCCGATGATCTCGTCGGGGGGATAACCGAAGATGCGCTGGATGCCGTCGGTCATCTCGAGCATCGTATAGTTTTCGTCGGCACGGCAGCGATAGAGAAAGCCGCTCATGCGGCCAAGAATGCTCGTTTGAAAATCCATGAAGGCCACATTCGGAGAGTTGTTGATGGATTTACTTCGTTTGTTTCAAAATATAACAGTTTCGATATACCCGAAAAGAGGGCCGCGAGCGACCCCCTTCCAGCAATGCGTGTTCCGCGTATTCGTCAGTTGCGCAGATATTCCTCCATGGAATCGTCGAGCGCCTCGACCCAGGGCGTGTGATGCTTCGGCGACATGTTGCCGGTCATCAGCGACCGGTAGGCGTGGTCGCGGAAGCCCATGATGTTGTGCGCCTTGTGATGCTCCCACTCCATGAAGGTCTTGTTGGTGCCCTCGATGTCGAAGGAGGGATAGTCGGTTTCGGCGAGCAGTTCCTTCACGTAGTCGCCCTGATACCAGATCATCTGCTCGGCATCTTCGAGCGTTTCTTCGCGGGCGCGCCACATGTCGAAATTGGCCTTCAACTCCTCTTCCGGCGGCAGGGTGATGCGGCCCATCATGACGTCGCGCGCCCACCAGGCCTGCACGTCGAACATGTTGAAGGTGTAGAACTG
>Ga0307515_10018701_pt1 | contig 12511 bp, 1 predicted proteins | sample 17_EM_MG_FD_194513 | JGI IMG/M metagenome (GOLD analysis project Ga0307515, IMG submission 194513) | Populus trichocarpa ectomycorrhiza microbial communities from riparian zone in the Pacific Northwest, United States - 17_EM | ecosystem: Host-associated > Plants > Roots > Unclassified | place... | reverse complement strand
GACTAGTTATCCTAGAAATAGTTAATAAAGGGCCTAAGCCTTTAGTCTAGGTACTAATTTATAATCTCTGTCTAACCGTCTATCTAGGGGTAATAAGCTATAGAAAGCTTTAGCTTAATACCTAGGATTTAGGTAAACTTATTCTAGAAGGCTAATATAAACTATAGCTTATAATTAGATATAATAATATCTAGTAATCTATAGATTTAGTAGATATAATAGATATATAGCCGGGCTGCCTCTTTAGTATTAATATTTTTATAATAGGGAATTAAAAACGGGCGTTTACTAAAGCGGTTAACTATTACTATAACTATATTGTATCCGTTACGGTCTCTAGGTAGTTTATAAAAGTCTATAAAGATATACTACTAAGGGCGCTCTAGTATTAGGAGTGGCTTAAGTAGTCCTAGGGTTTTATCCTATGGGATTATAGCTCTCTAGTAGTCTTCGCAGTTCTATATATATTAATTAATATCCATAACTATTCTTAGCTAGTAGTAGTAGCAGTTAATAATTTTACGGGTCTTATTCTTGCTAGGGTATGCTATAGAGACTTAGTAATAAGCTTCGCGGATTAGTTTAGTCTATAGATTATCAACGTTAGGGACTATAAGCTGCTCCTAGTATAGGAGCAATCCTTCCTCTATCTTAAAATTGGGGGTTCCTTTCGCGGCTTATTTACGGAGGGCCCTTAAAGTATTAGCCGTGCGGTTTATAGTTAGGAGGCGGTTAATTAGCCCTATTAGCTTATTTAAGAACTTCTCTATTAGTGCTAGCTTGTTTTGCTAGGAGTCTAGCTTCTTAAGGATCCATAGGTCGAGCTATTTTAGATAGAGAAGGGCGCGCGTCTAATATTGGGTCTTTAGCTTATCCTAGGGTCCTATATTTTATTCTCTTTAGGTTAAAGTATTAGCCTTAGAGTTTTACTTACTAGAACGATATATAATTATAAAGAAGAATTAGAAGAGTATTTCAGCCTATTAGGTTTATTATTTAGTAAGCTGCTTTATAGTTATAAAGTACTCTAAGGCTTTATAATCTATATATATCTTAATCCGGGAGTTTATACCTTTAAGCTTTACGCGCTATTAAGAAAGTAATTAAATAATAGCTAGTATTTCTTTATTATATACTTTATAGTTATACTTAGCTAGGTTTATTATCTTTAAGAAAAAAGCTATAGGGTACTATTCGCTGTCTAGATATAACTATAATAGGATTTCCGCTATAACCCTATTAGAGGCGTCCGTTTCTAGCATTAATTTAAGGTCTAGGTTATAGTAATAAAGGATTAGGAAAGAGATAAGCCGATTCTTTACCTCTTTAAAGGCTTTTATATAGCTATTATTAAAGATAAAAGGCGTATCCTTCCTGGTTAGTTATATAAGAGGTTTTACTATAATTCCATAGTTATAGATAAATTAGTAGTAGAAGTTATAAAAGCTAAGGAAGGATTAGATTCCTTTTACTATATAAGGGGGCTTTTAGTTACGGATTACCTCTACCTTTTTAGGGTTAACCTTAATTTCTTCCGTAGTTTTAATAAACCTAAGGTATTTTATATGTTTTACCCTAAACTTATATTTCTTAATATTAACTTATAAGCCCGCGTTCCGTAGTCTCTCTAGGACCTTCTTAATATAAACTTAATACTTAAGTTTGTTATCTAAGTATATAAGAATGTCGTCTAGGTATACTATATAGAATTCGTTAAGGTAATTAAAAAGAACGTTATTTATATCCCTTTAGTACGTAGCCAGTCCGTTTATTAGTCTAAAATAAAGAACTTTATATTTATAGGAACTATAATAGGTACGGAACGTTGTTAAATCTTTAGATATAGGGTTTATCCTAATTCTATAGAAAGCTTAGCAGATATTAAGTTTGGTAAAGATCTTTACCTAGCTTAGACGTGTAAGGGTCTCGTTAATTAAAAGAATAGGATACCGGTCCTTTTAAGTAATAGTATTTAGCTTTTAATAGTTAATATAAAAACAAAGGCCTCTATTAGGCTTTTTTATAAATAAAATAGGGGAAGTAAAAGGGGCTTAACTTAGCTCGATAAACCCTTTATCCAGGTTGTTAATTAAATACTACTTTATTACTTTTAGCTTATCTATTAATTAATAGTAGAGGGGGCTATAGCCTAGCGAGTTATTAGCTTCTAATTAAATCTTATAATTGTATATCTGGTAGGGGGGTAACTTATCTAAGGCTACCTTTAAGAATGCATCCTTATAGCCTGTATAAATAGTAAAAAGGAGGCATTTAACTAGTTCCTCGTCGGTTTCCTTATCTGGCCTTTCCTCTCTATTATTAATAATTCGGTTAATCTTATATAGGCTTATTATAAAGACCTTATTGTCCTTTCGGTATATATTAAAGTAGAACACTATAGCGCTAATTACGGCAATATCTATAGTAGGGGGGTTAACTAATAATAGGGGCGTATATAACTTTAGGGACTTCTAGGGTACTAGCGTTATCGTTACTCCTTTTAGCTCCTATTACATCTTTTAAAGGTTATCCCTTATATTCTATTAATACGTTCTTTTCTATACTGGTTAAATCTATACAATTTAGACGTTATTTATATTACTATCTATCCCGCTTCCGTATATAGAGTCCTCTTTAAATATAGTACTTTAGGAGAGTATCTTTGCTAGTACGGAGTTCTTTCCAGCTTTATAGCGGGCGTCTTTTTAGGTAAAGGCTAGGTCATAGGCCTAGACATTTTACTAGTAGGTAGGGTTAGCCCTTACGGCTAGTGTCTTATAGTTGGTTCGGATCTCCCTAATAAAGGAGGGCAACCTTAGTCTATCCTCCGGCCAGATAAACTGTCTTTTTTATATATTTAACTAAATATTAAAATAGGACATCTATTTTCGTCTAAGGATTATATTATAGGACCCTAGGTCTAGGATATAAAAGGGGATACTATATTAGCGTCATCCGTTAAGAGCGATATATAACTTTAAGATATAGGTAACGGGCTGACTAGCTTAGCCGTTATAGCCTTTTACCTAGATAGGCTTCTCTAGTTAAATAGCTTCTGTATTTAGAAACTTAGCAATATTATTTATATAGGTAGTATTTATAAAGGCGAAGCTATTTGCTCTAGTGTTAATAAAGGCGGTTATATTAACTCTATATTTATTTTAAGATACTATATATAGAACTATAAAATGCTTTCCACCTATTAACTAACTAAGATTAATCTCTTTAAGATCGATAGGGTACCCTAGGGGGGAGTCTTTCCCTAAAGTTCTTCTTTTCCTAACTTATTGGACGTTTCTCCTTCCTCTATCTCCTTAATATTGCCTATATCCTTTAGCTCCGGGTAGAATAAAGTAAAATAACCCTACTTATCGCAGTTAAAGTATATAGCCGAGGCAGGGTTAATCGGAGTATTGCGGCAAATACTAGTTAACAGCGTGGTACGTAACTAGTTAGGCGAGGCTTACTAGTACGTAGTTATAACTTATCTTCCTGCTCTAGCTCTTATAGGTATAGCTAGCGAGTTCCAATCGTTATAGAGTTACTTCTGCCGATTAGGGCGGGCGTTAATCCGCTTTAGTTCTAAGTCTAATAATAGGCAATAAGCTATAAGTCTTTTATAGGTTAGTAGGTTATCTAAGGTTATAGCGATCTTTTCTTATAGCCGGATTATTAGTTTATTGTATAGGTCTAATCGGTAGTTCTTAAGGGAAACCTAGCCTTCTTCTGTAAGGTATAGGAATTAAGTCTAAAATTTGGCAAAGGGTTAGTTTAGTTTTATTATTAGGTAATTATAGTTATAACAGGCATCCTGTACTTTGTTTAGGTTAATATAAATAGCCGCTAGGTGCCGTATTATCTCGTTAATAAATATAAATTAGATAGGGGAGTCGTCCTTAAACTTAGCTTAAAGATGCCGTTGGGCGTCCCTAGTAATTTAACTAAAGAGGTAAAGCATTTTAGCTTCTTTAAAAAGGAAATAGTTATGGTTAATACGGAGCTTTCCTTATATTTAAATCCTCTAATTCTTAAAGGTAGGGTCTATCCTATTAGATAGTAGTAGGGGGTTAGGGAGCTTAACGGACTTTAATTACTTTATTATTATATCCGTACTCCTTAGTATATCATATTTAGTAGAGTAAATAGGTTAGCTAGGGCTTTAAGAAGGGGAAGCTAGGCTATTTTATAGGGCTATAAGGCTTTCTAGGATCTCTTATAGGGTCTCTTATATATTTCTTGCTTTAAGATAATTAGCTTTCTAGCTGGCTATAAGGGCGCAAATCTGCTCGCATACGTCTATAATATTATTATTATCTTTAATTTCTAATCCTAATTGGATCTTAGGTTCCTCTTAGGTAGAGGCAGCTCTCTTAAATAAGCTTACTTTAGGTACTATTATTAGCTTCCTAAGGTTTATCGGTATTATACGCTTTAGTTTCAATTCTAGGGGTATAGGTCCGGTCCTATCTAGCTTATAAGGTAGGATATTATCTAGGCCTTTTTAGGCAATGTAGAGTTGTTTTGGTATCTAAGTATAGCGCGTTAATACGTTATTGCAGACGAAGTTTCTTTAGGGTAGGATATTATTAAGGCCTTCCTAGGCAAGGTAGGGAGAGCTTAGTATAATATTACGGCTTGTATAAATGCCTCTGAACCGAAGCTTATAGAATGCTATATTACAAAGATACTAAGCTAAAGAAAAGAAAAAAGGGGTTATTAGGATTGATGTAAACAAATATATAGGGCGAGCCGCCAAGGCGCTAGCTTTAGGCGGGCCAATCATAGGTCGGTAGAATTTGGCAGAATTTGGCAGGTAACGTACAATAGCGCTGTTACACTTATATAGCTTTATCTAGAGTTGTTTAAGGATTACTAAGTAACCTAGGGTAGTAACAAAAAGTTTAATTAATTCTTCATAGTTTAGGTATTAGAGTCTTAGGAATACTATATAGGTAATACAGCCTAAGATAGTGCGTTTGCTATTAAATCCAAATACATTAATATGCCGGTTAAGGGGGGTTAAGGTAAAACCATTATCTTACGCAAAAATCTTATTAATAAATCCTATACCGCTAGCTCCTATATTAATTAGGATTTAAGTATTAGCCTATTAACTATTCTACCAAAGACAGCAATTAATAGTTATACTACGGTCCTAAGAGTTAGAGTTCGTAACGTTAAATACGTTTAACGAGATCCTATAGCAGAGCTGTCCCGGAAAGCGACTTAGCTTTAAAACCTTCCTTTTAGAGGCGATTAGGGTAGGGTTTTTATAGGACGTTGGCTATAGCTTTGTTTTTATAAATAGTACTTACTAAATGCAGGGCTAGAGCTAGGTAAAAATTAGGGATAGTAATTAAAAGATTAATACGGTAAACGGCTGCTAGTATTAGCCGTTTATAATTTATATTTAGGTATAAGGACGGAGCAGTAGTTAAAGAGGTAAGAGCTACTTCTATATTTAAAGTAGAGGCCTAGCTTAATACGTTATTCTTATTTAGAGGACCCTAGTAGGGCGTACCCTAGGGTCCCAGTGTTAATATCTATAGTGTTAGGGTGCTTAGGCTAAGATAATAACTTAGTAAACATTTATAGTGTTACTGTATTATATTATAAAGCGGGCTTTAGTATTAGGCGTAGTATATTATTATATTGTTTATTAATAACGTTTATGTAGGCATTAAGGGCTCCTAGTAGGTCTACGCCTATTAGGGAAGTTTTTAGTTTAGGGCTTAGGGATTTAATAAGGCTATTAATTAGTACGGAGTCGTTCCAGCCTATTTCCTTTATATAACGGTTAAATTTAGAGAAGTATACTAGGAAACTTTTTGTTCTTTAAGTTATATAGTTTATCTTTTTTTAAGTAGTAACTTAGCGGTTTAGATTACTATATATAGCTTTAAGAAGTATAATTAGGCTTTATACTAAGTTTAGCTATATCTCATTTTAGTTAACTTAAGGCGTAACAGAGTTAGTTAGCTTTAGTTAGGTAACAGTTAGTATTACTAGTTAGCTTATTTTTAAGCTGGCTTAGAAATAATCAGAGCTTTTATTATTTACTAGTAAATACTAGGGGATTTAGTAGTCGTTTAGATCATTTTAGTGTAGTAGTCGGCTTAGGGTAAGTAGCTACTATAGGTTTAGGGCTCGCGTTCCGCGTATTTATCTCTAGAGATAGCGTTTAGTCTTAAGGTCCTAGTATAGGCATTTTAAGGGCGCAGACTTCTTCTTAGAGGTCCTTAATTAATTACTAGTATTATACTTCTTATTCAGCTTATCATTAATTTAAAGTAGCTTAGTTTTATTTAAGGGCGTCTATAAAAGACTTCTATATCCTTACTAATTATTCTTAGAGTATGGATATAATACCGGCGGCCGTTATAGGGGCTTTAGGTTCATTCTGCATATTAATAGTAGTATAGGTAGTTAACGTAACGTAGTATCACAAAGTAAGTATAAGCGACAATAATATATAGCAAGGTAGATATTATTAAGCTATATATATAAACTATATAAGGAGGTTAAGACGTTATATAAGGAAAGAAGGTAGGAAAACAGGAAGAAAGGGCATATATTATTAACTTAGTTGCTTAGTTAATATATATATAGGCAGAATAGGGTTTAGGTTATAGTCCTAGCAAAACTTAGCAGAATTTGGTGAAACTTAGCAGAATATAGCAGAATGCCATAGATTGCCGTTAAATTGCCATTTCGCGGTTAGTCTCTAATTGCTAAGTCGGTAGAAATAGGTAGACGTGTGTAAGGTGTTACGGGGGTGTCCTGTAATAGGTTACTAACTATTATAAAGTTATTACTACTTAGGATATACTCCGAAGTAAATACGGAGTTTAGTATAAACTTATAACTTACCTATAATTAAAAAATAAAAGTATAATAGTTATAGCCGGAGCTAGAGGGAGCAGTATTAATAATAACTCCTTTATAGCTAGCCTAGCTATCTATATCTTTATCTAAAAATAAGATATTAATAATAGAGTTGGTATAAAGGGTAAAACTAATAACTATTTAAATAGTAGTGTAATAGACTTAGTCCGCGCTGCCTGGAAAGGTAATAAGATAAATAATACCAGATACCTAGGGGTTCTAGTTAACGGCCTTAAGGCTTATAACTATAGCATAGAACTAGACCATAAAATACCTAAAAATATTATTAAACCAATACCTTATAAAGATTTTATATAATAGGTAGTCCTTTATTAAGAGCTATATAGGGTTTTTACCGTTACCTTATAAAATACTAGAGCCTATAACCACTATAGTTAAGGTAATCTTAAAAACTATAACACCCTTAATAAACGTAGTTAATACCACAAGTTATAAAATAATTAGTAAGTAGGTCCATTTTAATAGTAGGCTATATTAAGTGGTAGTCTATATAAATATATTAGTAAATATAAATTCTCTATTATATAGCTAGGCTAAAAATAAGATAGCTAACTTACTATATAATAAGGCTCTATAGCCTAAATAGATCTATAAAGGCACTAATTATAGAGGTAAATGCCAGCAAGGTAAAAGTAAAAGTAGGTAATTAGTAGAGTTAGGTTAACTAGTAAAGGTAAGGAGATAAAGCGCGCCCTAATAAAATCATATAAGTAAGGCCTTAGTGGTAAAGTATATAGTTATATACTCTATGGGTTAAACATATATAAGGGCGAATTTATAGTAATAAGACTAATCTATAGAGAAAGATGTAGTATAGTATAAGTTATAGGGACTACCCTATCTAGCCCATCTCTTAATATAGGCTAGGTAATAGTCTAGCACTATTAAGCTTTTATAGTTTATAATATAAGTATATAGATATATAGAAGGGTAAGGAAAAAGAAAAGTAAGTAGTAAAGTAAAAGTACTTTACTATAGGTAGGCTAATTACGTTATAGGTAAATAAAAACTTAAATACCGTAATCTGTTAAAAATATTACTAATAAGTATAGCCTACTATTACTAAAAAGTGTAAGTCCTTCCCTCCCTTAATTAGTAAGAGAAAAGGTATTATTAGCTAAATAATCTCTTATTAGAGTACTAAGTAGGGAGCGAGATATTATAAAACTATATATAGTTTTAAATAGATCTAAATAAAGATATTAAATATAAGAGACTCTAATATAATAAATACTCTAGTAAAACACTAACCCCTTATATAATACGAAATAAATAAATAGTAAGATAAGTTAATATTGCTAAATAGCTGGATGCTAGGTATATATAATATATCTATTATTTTAAAATACTCTAAAATGCCGTAAAATGCTCTAAAATGCTATAAATTATATAAACTTATAATATAAGATATAAAACTTCCTACTACCTTTTATAGTAGACATATGTTTAAATAAATATTAAATATTTAGGTATAGATATAGAAGCATCTTATATACTAGATAATTATTATTCCAAATAAACTTATCTAGTAGGCCCTTAAGTGCTATATAGTAGTATAATAATAACACTAATAATTATAAAGTAAGTATAATACGTCGCTGTTTACTAGAAGTACTACCTATTATATATTAAGCACTTTATAGTAATAGAGTCTATATATATAGACGTAGGCCAGCCTTTTAACCCTAGTAGTATATATATCTACTAACTTTATATAATAATAAGAAATATAGTAACGCCTATAATAAGTACAATACGTTACTATCTATTAAAAATACTACCTATTATATAGTAGATACTTTATAGTAATAGAGCCTATATATATAGATATAGGCTAGCCCTTTAACTCTAGCGATATATATATATACTAACTTTATATAATAATAAGAAATATAGTAACGCCCACAACCTTCTATATTCTATTATACTATAATAATTAGTTTTTATATTATACTAACTCTAAAGATATAAAGAGTAGAGACAAAGATGGGGGTTTAGTTAATAATAATAACTAAGGTGTAGGTGTAGAGGAAGAACTTAACTAGTAAATTTTTTTAGCGTAGCTCTATACGGCCGGGAAGGATAACCTAGATAGCGCATTAGCGTATATAATAAAGGCGGATTTTTTACTTTAAAGTATTTCCTGCTTATCTTATTAAAAGCACTCTTTAAATTTAGCCAATACTAAGTAGTATATATAGCTTAGGCATTTAAGCAAGAGAGGATAATTAAAGGAGGCGATATTTATATAGACGAACCTAGTGCGGGTAAGACTATATAAATAATTACTTAATAGCTAATAAACTACTTTTATTATTAGATTGTAATAGATATTTAAGAGGCTTAAGCCGTTAGGGACGTAACCCACTACCTATTTAAAATATATTCGCTAGATATAAAATACTAATAGGTAGTAAAGCAGCCAATTATATACTATTGTAAAGATAACTCTAAGAAGCTATACCCTATAGACCTATAGCAAGGCTACTTAGTTATCCTTATACTAACCTTAGGCCTACTAGGATTCCTAAAGGACGCAAGTATAATATTATAAGATAGCGTAATTATAAAGCGCCTTAACCCACCCTAGATTACAATTCTTGCCCCTAGCTATGATAAAGTTAAAATATTTAGTAAACTAAAAAAGGACAAATAGCTGTAAATCTATAAGGCTCTTAAGTAGACTAATAAAGAATAATAGAAGAATAACAATAATATATATCTAGTTGGTAAGACTTTTTTATTACACCTATAGGGTAAAGCCAAGTTTAAGAATAATTATTGCCCTACCCTTAATATAATGGAACTATTAACGCTAAGATACTTAACCTAATTCTTTCTAATTATTACGCAAAATTATATTACTATATAACTAATACGCGAGTTTATTACCATATAAACTAATATATAAAAATACCTAAATAGCTAAACGGCTAGATTATATTAGAAATTAAAAGGTATAATATAGGTTAGGTATATCTTTTAGAACAAATGCTACCTAAACACAACTAGTAGAGTCTTAATATTATTTATTTAGGATATGGTTAAGAAGTACTGCATTATATATAATCGCAGCCCTACTATATAGGGTATATTTAGTACGCCTAATAATAGGAACCCAATATAACTAATACGGTTTATTATAGTAGGATTAAAGAGGCCCAAGTAGAAAGAAGTAGATAAGCTAAAGGAAACAGACTTTAAAGTACTACTTAAGCTTAAAAAAGAAAACATATAGCTAAAGAAGAAGGAATTTAACCGCTTTTATAAGGATATAAAAACCAACCCAACTAGAGCAATAATAGATAAGAAATTTAACGAACTAGCGATATTTTCCCATATAGTTATTCTAACGTTTTAAATATATAGAAGGGAGTTAATACTCTGGTTTAACTAGCAAAAGCTTATCCCAAAGAATAGCTATTTTAAATTAGTTATATTATGGGCCAACCATAATAATACTAAGGTGGCTATAATTATAACTATAGAGGACTAAGCAATAATAGAGTAAAGGCGCTAATATAAGGAACTTCTAGCTATATAGGAGGAAGATAGTAGCGATCTAAATACTAAACCTAAGATATTAAAACTTACCTAAGCTAGGTTATATACTGTTAGGAATAATATCACGTATAGTTATATAGTTACGTGTTGCCGCGGCACTAGCGTAGCAAGGAGCCTTAAGCTCCTCACCCTTCCTCACCCTTTCTTAAAATCATTAAAAACAGAACAATTATTATACTATCTACGAACCGTAGCTACGTGATATCCCCTTATGTAACCAACACTAATTAGTGGTTAACTTCACTGTTATACCATAGAACAGTAAGGTATTCCACTAAGAAGAGATAAGCCACTGTACCAGTGCTACTCATGCTAGAGGAAGCTGTCTTTTAAGGTTAGAACTAGTCCTAAACCTTAAATAGAACTCTTCTACGAATCTAAGGATTTAAAGGCCAGAACTGGTCTTAAGCCTTTCTAAGATTACAGATTCTTGCGTCCATTACATAGAACAACACACTTTACGAGTCTTTGCGATTTAAGGCTAGAACTAGTCCTAAGCCCTATAACCGCAAATATACGTTATAAACGCGTACTAAACGATAAACGCGTACTAAATAATAAATATATATTATAAACGCGTACTAAACGACAATCCCTATACTAATAATACTTCCCTCCCTCCGAAAACATGGCTACGCCTACTTTAAATAACTAGAAAGACTCCTTACTACTAGGGGTAGCTAAGTACGCGAAACATATTAATGAAGATTAGGATAAATTCGCCTTTAATATAATAACTTATACCATAAAACAAGTTAACGGCTTTCTCCTATACTATATTATATTCTACCAAAATAGATACTACGCCGACTTATAACTATGGGAGTATTTTAAGGAGTATTTTATAGGATAGACTACTAATACCTAGGCACTTAGCAACGTTAATATTGTTTAGGATTTTTAAGACTTCCTCCATAGGAATAGGGTATATATTACTAAGAACAGTAACCTAATTACTAGTAATATTTAGGCCGTTATTACTAGTATAGAAGAACTAATATAGATAGAAGCTAAGATTATATATTAACTACGGAAACCTAAAAACAACCTATATTCTTTAGAAGGCAACTTTAATTTATATTAAAACCCCTAGAATGCTAACCTCTTACCTAAAGCTACTCTCCCACCTAGAGGTGCTCTCCTACTTAGAGTTACTCCGCCTTTACCTCCTCTACTCTAGCTAACCGGTAAGCCTTTACTATAAGAAGTTACGAATTTAATAAAGGTATATTCGGATAAAGAGAAGAAGTTTAGAGGAAAACTATATAATATACTTAGAGCAAAACTATAAGTCTTTTATAACTGTTATAATAAGGTTAGAATTTAACGCTACTAGTACTATTATACTTTCTCTATTATATTAAAGGGACGGGTAATAATATTCTATTACGACCATATTACGGGTAAAAACTATAACTTTAATATAATGCTTTAGCTTACTAGAGCCCACTTTAAGATTAATAAGAATTACTAACTTTATATATTTAAATAGCGGGAGACTACATTCTAAAGAGTTATTACTTCTAACCTAATAAAGACTTATTTAGAGTGCCTTTAACTACTCTTTAATAAACTTTAGAAAATCTAATATAGCCTTATTAAAACTTACCAAAATAAGAACAGTCTAAGGGATTAAGTTATCTTAGCCTGCTATAGCGTTTTTAAGTATAATTTAGCGCTATATAAACCTATAAATACGTTTAAAAGAGTATATGCCGAACTACGCTCCGCTATAGGTACTATAATATAAATATAAGAACCTTAACAGTTCTATACCGAAAACCTTGCCTAACTAAGTATTTCTAACTAATATAATTATAACTAGATTAATTAAATAATAATAATAATTTATTGCTTAACGTCTAATACGGATCCTATGCGGCCCACGCAGACTACTCCATACACAGGGGAAACTTATAAATTTACAGGAAGAAAACCCCTAATATGTTAGGGGAGGAAAAACCCTATAAGCCACCTCAGTAGGATAAAAAACCCCGGCTTGCCATGTCCGTCCGTAGCGGCGGCCCTACGGGCCTACGGC
>Ga0307515_10018700_pt1 | contig 12512 bp, 11 predicted proteins | sample 17_EM_MG_FD_194513 | JGI IMG/M metagenome (GOLD analysis project Ga0307515, IMG submission 194513) | Populus trichocarpa ectomycorrhiza microbial communities from riparian zone in the Pacific Northwest, United States - 17_EM | ecosystem: Host-associated > Plants > Roots > Unclassified | place... | reverse complement strand
CGCTCCCAGTTACTCTGAAGGCCGGCAGGAATGCCCTCCTAGGGTCTGATACTCCTGAAATTGACGCATCTAAGTTTACACTCCACATCCTCTCAGACCAGTGACTAAAATACATTTTGCTGATGCTGTGCAACGCGACCCGTCGCCGGGTAGCGTGTAATTCTCCGTCAGAGGGTACGAGGTTCCGTCAGAGCCGTCAGAGCCGTCCGGAACACCCGGGTGTTTCTGACGGAAACTAGAGTTGTTGCTGATGTCAGTTCCAGACCGGTCCAAAAACCTGACCTGTTGACTCTTGATGGGCCAAACCTGGACCCGGACCTGTCAACCCGCGGGTTTTGCTGGGTCTCACCAGACCCGTCATTTCCAAGCTCCGGATCTGGGTTTCGGGTTTGACATTTCTGGTTGCATTCAGATATGCTACTGTTAATCGTAAAATATTGACATTGGTACATCACGGTGTGTTTTCGATGTAATGGCCACCTTAATGATTAAAATGAATAGACAGACATGCCCAACCACATCCTGAAAATGAGCGTCAACAGAGCGTCAACGATTCCTGGTCATGTATCTTGGGTAATCTGCTGGGCGACAGGTTGTAAATAGTCATAAATGAAGTATTGGCTGCCTTTATAGGCAAAAGACAAAGTGAAATGCTCCCTGCCCCTTGATGAAAATGAGCGTCAGTGCAGTGTCAACAATTGTTGGCCTTCCATCATGGTTAATCACAGCGCAATGTGGCCGTTTTTGTCTATATACATCGTTTTGACTGTTTTTGTACTCCAAAAGGCTCACGAATACTGAGTGGTACCTCTGACAATGAAACTAGTTGTTACTGTCCTGGAGGATGTGCCGGGAATATCCCTTATATATCTTCCTATGAGGCTCCCATCTCCTTGTCTATGGATGCTTGTGATCAAGCACCACTCATATTATCGAAGATGCAAGACCAAAAATCGTTGACGTGCCATTGACGCTCATTTTCAAGATGGGGCAGGGAGCGTTTCAGATTCTCTTTTGCCTATAAAGTCAGCCAATACTTCGTTTATGACTATTTGCAACCTGTCGCCCCCCAGATTACCTGGGATGCATGACCAAGAATCGTTGATGCTCCGTTGACACTCATTTTTACGAGGCGGTAGCAATATTGTCATGAACATTTTGCACCATAGGGTGGCCGATGCATTGATTATGGGTCAACGGCGATGCACAGCACTTTGAGTGTCCATGATGCAAGACCAAAAATTGTCGACACTCCGTTGACGCTCATTTTTAGGAGGTGGTAGCGATATCGTAACAACATTTTTGCCTATAAAGGCAGCTGATGAGTTGATTATGGGTCAACGCCATTCTGTGGCCCTTAGATTGGCCAAAATGCAAGACCAAAAGTTGTTGACGCTCCGTTGACACTCATTTTTAGGAGGTGGTAGCAATATTGTCACCAGCATTATGCCCATAAAGGCGGCCGATACATTGATTATGGATTAACGCCAATGCACAGCGCTTTGAGTGTTGATGATGCAAGACCAAAAATTGTTGAAGCTCCATTGATGCACATTTTCAGTAGGTGGTAGCAATATCGTCACTGCCATTTTTACCCATAAAGGCAGCCAACAGCTCGATTATAGCTTAATATCGTTGCACAGGTGTTTGATTATCCAAGATGCAAGAACAAAAATTGTTGATGCTCCGTTGACGTTCATTTTTAGGCGATAGTAGCGATGTCGACACTAGCATTTTTGGCCTTCACGGCGGCCAATACTTGAATCATGTGTCACAGCGACCATGTCTTTTTTTGATTATCAGACTCACAACACCAAAAATCATTGACGCATCATTGACGCTCATTTCAAGGCTGGGCCAACGAGCGTGACATTACACTTTTCACCTATAAAAACTGCCAATGCAATAACTTTGGAAGGATGTGACTATGCAGCCGTTTGTTTGCTGAAAATGCAAGACCAAAAATCGTTGACGCTCCGTTGACGCTCAACTTAATGACATACTAACTGTCAGTTGATGCTCAACAATTGTATGTAAAAATGCATATAGTCATTATTGGCAGCCAATAAATCATTTCTATGTATAAACATTTGCATTCAAAAGCTTCCAAGCCTCTCAATTTCTGATCCACCACTAGACACGTTATCTGAGTGATAAATGAAGTTGGCCTATCACGTTCAGGCACTGTCAGCTGGCAATTAACCACATATAAATTCATACACTAGTTTTGGATATATTTAGCCCGACTTCCTCACCTTTCCTCATCCAGCTCATTCTCCGCGATTTCCATGACCAACCATAAGCAATTTTCAACATCTCGACCATGTGCACCAGGTCTGTGCAGAGAGTTATGCAGCTGGATGCATAATCGTATGGAGCATGACGGTTGTCATTCATTCAACTTCGCATTGCGCTTTGACCGCTGCATCTATGACTCGTATGACATCACTGACTAATATGTTGTTAGTGAGTTTTGTGTGTAATTTAGTTTTAATTATCTCACTTAACATTAATGGGCAGGATGATATCACAGTCGATGGTTGTCAGTCAATGAGATTTGAAATCTAGAAAATTGGCATGGCCTATCCGACCCTTGCACATGCATAGACGAATTGTCATGTCTCACAATTTGGTCACTGAAATCAAGTAAAAGCTGACATGTAGCAAAATAGGTGTGGGTATTGCATTTCAAATTGATACATCGTCACAAATGCCAAATTGCCTATTCATTCCTCTGGCGACGCAGGAGCCATCAACATGTCTTCGTCGGAATCTGATTTCTATATGGTAATTAGCTTGGGACGTGATATGCTGGGGTTGAAGCGTGCTTGTTCAACATGCTTTGATTTCTGAATGGGTGACCAATTAGGCATGGGGGCAGGCGGGAGGGATGGAATGCGTTCGTGTGTCTGCGTTTTCCGCGAACCTAGCCTCATATGACTACTCCCTGGACAAGAAGTCAATTGCGGCATTTGCAATTTTCCGGGGACACTATCAAGGGTCTCCATAGGCTCGGCAAATGTCATCCGCAGCGATGACGCTGCATCATCTACAGTTTGAGGTTGAACAATAGCCGGAACCTTCAATTCGGTCGTCCCGTACTTCGTATCGCTCTCACGGAAGTAGTCGGCCGTGTTTGCGGAGCTTGGTTGTGTCAATTCGTCAAGCTTCATCTGCTTCTGTCTAAAACGCTCCCTGCGATGCTGTACCGTTTTGGAGATTGTGCCCATCACCCAGCCAGGTTCGTCATCTTCGCTAAGCTTGCCCCCCACAGAATCTGCTTCATCATCATTCTCGTCTTCCCCATCCTCCCCATCGTCGGTACATCCAAGATCGCTTAGACTATCTCCGATGGCGTTCAACATCTTGTCACATGTTGTTTCAGGCTTGGTATTTGTCAATCCCGCCTGTTCAGCATTTCTCATATCATCCTGTTCCTGTTTTATTGCTGTCTCTGCGTCTTCAACTAACTTTCTTGCGACAGCGGTCTCTCTTTCTACATAATCTTCGATCCATTTCTCCTTCTCTTCGTTGGTTAAGAAGATAGTTTCTCGTCGTTTCCCCACAGCAAGTTTCTTTTTGGATCGCGAGCTATGCAATGCTCCAAGGGCTCGGACCCGTTCTGCTTCCAAGCCGCTCTTGCCTTTATTCATTTGGTGACATCTTGGTGTGGAGCGCTTTGTCGATTTGCCGCGTTTGCCTGCCAGTAGTGGTGAAAGGTTCTTTTTCGGAGCATTGACCATTTTATTTTGTGTTAACTTTGTTGATGGACGAGATGTTGGATGTTGCAAGATATGGACAACATAGAGGCAAGCTGCGTCTTTTATGTCGAGGTTGGTACACTTAATCGACTTGAACAAAGCAAAATGCGGATTTCAACCGTCACTACATTGGGAATAGCAATGCTAACCGTACATCATGACATCATGTTTAGCATCTGTTTTACGTAAGATCCCCAGGATTTCTTTAGACAAACATCAGCAGACGTCCTTTCTGTCGAAGAATGTACAGTTTTTATCTGACAAAGATGAGATTTTGGTGGTCGTTCACGGTGATTAATCCCTGTAAACAAACACACAACATCGGACCGACTTGGTGCAAATCGCAGGACGGTTGGCAACCAGTGCAACCGACAGCTATGCGCAACAGGATTTATCTTGTGTAGAACAGGCATGTTGGCTGTTACGCATGCCATTTTGACTTGAAGCTAACTGTATATTCCTCAGGAGTTCCCACTTCTGTTTGTTATCTTCTTCTTCAGGACTTCCCACTTCGTTTCGTGATCATCATCTCTTCACTTCTGCCGCAGCCAATCAAGGCTCCACAGACACCTCAGCTAGGTGAGAGTGGAACAGAATCGAGCAGAATGATGGGCGCTTCATCCAATATGCCACCCGCTGAGACCCAACTACAACCCAGAAAGCACTTAGTTCACCGCAACACTGCAAATGCAGCCACCGAAAATATGACCCTGGACATACAGTTGCGAATTGTCCGTAAAACTGGAAGCGGCAAGCATAGGAAGCAGGATGCGATCGGATCTAAGTGTAGTCATATCGAGGTACATGGCCATCAATCAATGATATTCATCAGCAACAACTTTAGTTTCCGTTGGAACTACCCAGGTGTTCCGGATGGCTCTGACGGCTCTGATGGAACTTCTTACCATCTGAAGGAGAATTACACGCTTCCCGTCGCCCAGGCGATGGGTCGCATTGCATAGCATCAGCAAAATGTATTTTAGTCACTGGAAGCCTCCAGGAGTGTCTGGGAGGATGTGGAGTGTAAACTTAGATGCGTCGATTTCAGGAGAGTATCAGACCCTAGGAGGGCATTCCTGCTGGCCTTCAGAGTAACTGGGAGTGCCGAAGACAAGCCTGGGAGCACCTCGAATCACAGTAGAGCAGTCTGGGAAAAACAACATCTTCTTTGGGAATGCAGCTGGTGCACCTGGAAATCGTAGCTACTACCAATTGTTCAATGATTCTTAAAACTCATGTATTCAGTTTGTATTCTCATCTATGGATCTATGTATCTATATAGCTACCCATCTACACACGATATATCTGGACTGGCTGCAGGCGGAGCTTGAGAGCAATTCGAGGTGCGCCTGAAAATAACGATCCAGTGAACTCAGAGATATACTCTGAGGCCGTGATCGAGCGTGTTTGGAGATGCACTTGGGGAGGCCATAATCGAGCGAGTTTGGAGATACACTTGGAGGCCGTGATTGAGCGAACTCGCAAGACGTAATTGAGCGAGTCTGGAGATACACTTGGAGGCCGTGATCGAGCGAGTTTGGAGATATGCACTTGGGGGCCATGATCGTGCGACCTTGCAGGCCGTAATCGAGCGAGTCTGGAGATACACTTGGAGGCTGTGATTAAGCGAGGTTGGAGATATGCACTTGAAGGCCATGATCGTGCGAACTTGCAGGCCGTAATAGAACGAGTCTGGAAATACACTTGAAGGCCATGATGAAGCAAGTTTGGAGATGCACTTGGAGGCTGTGATTGAGCGAGATTGGAGATACACTCCGAGGCCATGATTGAGCGAGATTGGACAAGTACTTGGTGGCGGTTGAAGGACAGCGCGCCGGGACTCGATTGATCAGCTGGTTAACTCGCAACCGTGGGAATGTGACAATATGACTTTACCTTTCAAGCTCTTATGGAGAGCTGGCTGGTGGCAGTCGATCCGTAGGGAGGTACACCGGAAGCTGAAGCTACATTCAGTGGTCAATTTGAAATCGTGAGAATGAAGGGATGACAGACAATCTTAGGTGTATGCTGTACTTGGTGTATGCTGCACTCAGTGTTAACTCATAATGATGGCATGGAGAGATAGAGAGGGATGACTTAACTTGGTGTTCTTGCGATGATGGTAGAGTTGTGGATGAGAAAGAGCGAGATGGGGGATGAAGATGAAAATGATATGGAGGATATGAGCAGCTATGAAATATCAGGAGTACGACTTGCCTGATTGAGTTTGGAAGACGTCGCATCGGTGTTATTACCCGCCGGATTGGGACTCGTACCTGCCATATCTGGGATGGCCCATTGACTCGCACATGAAATTCTCTAAGTCCCAGTTTCTTATGATGATTTCCCCCATCTCTTCTGATCTCTTTCATTCTTGTGCTCAACTCTACCATCACCTAAGAACACGAAGTTAAGTCATCCCTCTCTATCTCTCCATGCCATAATCATGAGTTAACACCAAGTACAGCATACACCAAGTACAGTATCATCCCAAGATCAGCAATCACCCGCTCCCAGCCAGTTTCTCATCTCTCGGCAGATGTTGTACTCAACTCTCTACATTCCCAAAATTACAAGTTAACCAATGAATAGAGTATCAGCTGCCGTCGCGCCTCCCTTCAAATCCACCGCCTCCAAGTACTCATCCGATCTCGCTCGATCACAGCCTCCCAGTGCATCGCTGAGTTCACTCAATCTCGGTCTCCAATTGCATCACAAAACTCGCTCGATCATGGCCTCCAAGATTATCATTAAGAAGCAATGGTGGGTGTACAGAGATACAGGGGTGACTGAGGTGGAATGTGCGACGCAGAGTATATATTCCGGAGACCCCGGGGTAGATAGACAGCATCCCATTTTCATCTCATCTTGTCATACAACAAAAATACACACTCTATCTTTCCCAACTTTTGGTCTCACTCGCTCTTTCCAAGATTCTATGGATCCTCACGGGTAGTATCATATCTTCCCACCTTTTTCCCACGCTCCTCGAGCTTAATGTAGAAGGAATGCGAGGAGACATTCTCGCAGCATCACCCATTGCATTGCAATCCCAATGCAAGCGTGTACCCGATGAACCCATTCCGACATATGGTCACAGTCGGCCACAACGCCAGAGTTTTTGTTTAAAATAGGAGACCGACAGAGCAAGAAGAAACGGCAAAACAGAGATGGGAGGGCAATATGCAAAGCAACATGAGGTATTGATGCCGGGCACGGAGTAATCTGCCACCGGGGTGTCTCTGACGGCTCTGACAGAGCACGTCCACTCTGACGCAGCCATTCCGCCCGGACGGAAATGTTTTTTGCTGATGTTGCATGAACACATTAACCTTTCGGCAGCATGGCACGATAATACTGTGCGATCACATTTAATACTGGATCCTAGTTGGAGGATAGTTCTGAGGGAGTCTCATCCTGAGGACCTGGCTATAAAGAAATCACATTGTTCCGGCGATGAGAAGAATAAGCTCTAGCACCAAACAGTCAGAAATACCTACCAGTGAAAGATGAACCTAAAATAATATTGTGTTTTTCCAGTACCTCTGCCTATACACTATTAGTTATATATATTTTAAATATTATTAGCATTGGTAAGCGGCAGCCCTGCACCTTCAATGAGTATCACCATTGGGAATGAAGCAGACATATTGTTGTGGATCTTTGGAAACTTAATCAACACCTTCCATGAATGACAATACTTGTTTGCAGCTCAGTAAGTGTTAAGGGTTCTCTCTTAACAGCGATAATGATACTTGCAGCAGCAATATGAATACTTGTCACGGAGTTACTCTCGGTCTAGTCACGTGATATGCATAACACCTATTCATGATGCGCAAGAAATCAGTCTTATGTCCTTTAGCAGGGATTCATAAGAATCGCGCGTCGATTGAATAAGCAAAGTATTGCTTAGCGGATTCATTGAAAGAATACATACTACGGTAATTCTTATTTGATGATGCGACAGTGGTGCCAGATCGAAAGGAGGTAACTCCTGCCGAGCGCATTGTTTTCAACCACGTTCATATCCTAGATACTAGCGGGAATGTTTGATTAGACTGGAGAATACTCCGACACACAAACACAGCAGTTGATAGTCAATATGCAAGTAAGTGGGACCCATGACTTATTGCCACAGGCAATAAGGGTCATCATGGTACTCTCCGGTCAAAGAGAACAGTCTCGACCTAAGCATGACGTAACTGAGGGAATTATGACGTTGGCTTAAGATATGAGGCCTGAAGCAACCCTGCTCATTGGTTTGAGTTAGTATGCATTGCAACGTAAGACTCGTATTCGATACGAGCTTACGCGTCAAGTTCTCCATTGGCATAGTATTGGTTGGTCGCCAATTAAATCTATGACGCAAGCCAAATAGCCTTAAAGGGTGAGGCATTGATTTGCGATAAGCGCTGCCAACTAATATGTTGGCAGACGTACCAATTACTGTCGCGAACGGGTAGTAAGATGTCATAAATTAAAAAGATAAGTAAAGCAACGTATGACATGATATCATGCAATGGATGGCCTGATTCTTATCAGGAGCGTAATGCTTTGAAACCACATTGCATGAACACGATAACCAATTGGGAAGCGTGGCACTTATCACCGGGCGCAATTAAAGTCGCGACCGCGATAACGCTATCAGGATACTTGTTGTAATAGCGTTGAAGTATGGGCGTGCAAGACCCATGAAGACGACTATATAAGAGAAGGTGTAGTTCGGTAGGATTGAGGGACATCAACCAACAAGTCAACATTCAGAACACCGAAGAAGACCTTAAAATATTATTAAGAATTCTATCTATTACTTTATTCAAAATTTCCTCCCAAGATCTATTATCCACTCGTGACTACGCATTTTATGCCTGGACACAGATACACACAATCCGAGTACGCACTGCATCAAGTTGTCGAATCATTCGGCAACCTGCTCTTCAGTTTGGAAGAGCAGCGTTTAACCCACACCTATCGAGTGGTGTTACATTTCTGCAAACTCGAGAATATCGACTACCTGGTGCTGAGATATCTTCACACCGGGCTATTACCATTCGAAGAGTTTTCCGATGATTAGTTGTTCAGCGAGGAACAACTGTTTATATTTATGGAGGAGACGGTCTTTGGTACTGTTACAGATTGGTCGCTCTTGCTTCTCAGGTGCAAGAGGTTGAGTCTTAGGATAAGACGAGGAAAGAAAGAGTTTCTTAGATAGGCGGTCGTACTTAATTCAATAAACTATTGTATTGATTATTGGGATTAAGAACCCCCGTAACAGTAAGTTTGGTGGTTATCACCAATAGTTGGGCTACAACCTGCGCTGGTCTACTATCTAGACAGTCATCAGTTCCCATCAGCATTAAACAACAACTCGGTATGATCAGGAATTATCACCTCAATTCCTACAAGCACTTTACATCAGAGGTTAAATCCTGAACCTTCGGCAACTCAAAACATATTATCAATCCCACGAGGTTTTTCCCTAGATTCTTCAACACCTGCGCTTCACCTTGAGGTAGAGGTTCAGTCTGAGGATTATATACCTGATCCGTTACAACGTACATGCAAAGGATGCACTAATCATTTACCTGCCAAGAAGTCTCAGCTTAAATTGCAACAGAGAAGACTTTTTGAATTACAGTGTCGACTAGTAAATTAGTTACATACGAAGTACCACTACATTATTGGATAGGATCCAGGGTCATGTATAAGTTCTTATACTTAGCAGTCAAGCACCCCCCTAACAAGAATAAATCTTCAAAACCAATCATGAATGAACACAATAACCAAAGGGAAGCATGGATGAATTATGAAAGCATCTGTCAAACTCTCTGCTATATCATGGTCAGAAGATAGTTCAGAAGAGGTTTCGCCTGGACAACCTGGCTATAAAGAGATCACCTTGCTGTGGCAATGGAAAGAATACGGTCTAGCAGCGGACAGCTAGAAACCTACCAGTGAATAAGGAATCTAAAATATTATTGAGTTTTTATGATACCTACATCAACATATCATTATTAGTAAATATTATTAGCATATACGCCACAGCCACTCCCCATGACAATCACCTTCGAAAATGAAAGTGAAGTACTACTCTACTCATTTGGAAAATTGATCACCATTTTCCGAGTGAAAAGTTATCTGTTTGCAGCACAGTGTGTCTGGTGGTTATCAGCACTAGTTAACCTTCAACCTGAACTAGTTCAATGGTTGCACATAGTAAACAGACAAGAAATGTACTTAGCATTCTTCATGTCATCAGAGAGTCAAGTAATATATGCTACGCCGAGAGATATCCAATGAGAATCATTCACATCTTGACCTGTGCAGGCCAATCAAAATAAACCTGATTCACATTACATTATTGATCCTTTAAGGCGAATACAGAAAAGACAAGGTAATCTGCTTCCCAAAACTAAGAAGTAATTAAATGCAGCATGCAAGTGGAATCAGAGAAACCCAAATCTTTTACCAAACCTTAAGAAAGAAGATTCGCCAGGGAAACAAAGTCTATATGGAAAGAAACATCTCCCAAGAATCAATTCTGCCATTTCCAAAGGAAGAGGGATTTTTGAAACAACAGAAAATGATACCCAAGTATGACAATGATAGTTAGGTTCGCTGAAACAAGAAACTTCGAAATGATACTTATTGCTACCACTTGGAAGTAACCGATAAGCTAAACGGAATGCATTCTGCGAAACTTCAGTAACAGCTAACAAAATGATGAGACATGTTTGGGATACTATAACGTAGGATCTAGGGCCGTGCAAGTATATACACTCAAGGGAAAGCACCCCCCTAACACTATGACATAATAATAATATGAATAATTAGTGTTAGCGATGGGTCTGGGTAACCAGCCAGCGGTCCAGGTTTTGACTGGAAATACGGTTTGGTTCAGTTCCAGACCCGTCCAAAAACCTGACCCTCTTGGTGTTGGCAGGGTTGTTACCTGGACCACACATAAACCAACGGTTATTTGCCTGGGTTAAACCCGGACCGCAGTTCCATTTTACGGTTCCTGCAACTTTGGCTGCAATTCAGTATCTGAGTTCTGATTGTATTGTGACATGATCAATACATAGATTGTGCAGTTTTAGCCGCTCTTCAACCTCCCACTTTCAGATTTGCAATCCAACCAATATTGGTTGAATTACTGTGCAATAATGCGAAGTTTGATGTGGAATTTGCAGGTTTTCAATAGCGACTCAACTAATATTGGTCGGATTGCAAATCTGAGAGCGGCAGGTGAAAGAACTGCTAAAACTGCACAATCTACGTATTGATCATGTCATGATACAATCAGAACTCAAATACTTAATTAGTGCCAAAGTTGTGAGGTTGAAATGCCGGGTTTTTGGTGGTAAAACCGGCAATGGTCCGGGTTTTCGTGTGGTAAAACCCGTTGCAACGGTTCGGTTCCGGTTCCAACCCTAACCCGGAACCGTTCTAGCGGGTTGGAACCGTTGCTAACACTACGAATAATATGTTATAGTACTGTGCTAACAGCCATAACAATTCTCAGTTATGATGATGCCAAAGCTTTTTCCAATATAAATGTCTTCTGTTATATTATTACCATAATTTTAATATCGAGTTCTATCTTTACTACTTTACTACTCTTACAATACAATAAGAGCAGGAGGCTTGAAAGCTGAGGAGAATAGAAAAGATTCTTAGTGGACAGCTGTACTTAGCTAATAGAAATTTGTATTAGTTACTGGCATCTAAGTACCCCTATAGCAACATCATCGATCCTGTGCCCCTACAGTTACACAAGAGTCCTGGTAAGTATTAGTATTGTACTAGGTTAGGGTTTTGTACGTCGCTACTGTGATCGTGTATTTGCAGTATTTCAATTTCCGTCTTGAAGATGAAGCACCAACTCGCCCAGCTCACCTTCTATCTCGATATCTCTCACTACCGCTGCAGTCGTCTATAACATGTCTATTAGTATGTGATTATGTTTCTATCAACAACAACCCGCCTGCTTCTCTCGCTCCTCCGCCCGGCACTACTTCGGCCCCGCTTCAATAGCGACTTTGCTCCCTGGGAACTTAGAGCGTTAAAACAGTTGGAAGTAATGGAAGCAGAAGCAAGAGCAAAATCCCTTCTTCCCAAGACAACCCGGTACTGCGACTTCCCCTTGCACAGGCTCCGCAATGAGGCATGCTCGCGGGGGCTTGGCTCGAAGGGGAAGAAATCCGAGGTGAGTCTATTGGATTGTGTGTTCTGTGGTGAAATGGTATGATGTTGACTTTTAGCGGCTCAGATTATATATCGCCTTGAGAATGATGACAAATGGAAGGGGATAAAAATTCCTCGTGTTACTGATAGGCCGCGTATAATCATCGGCAAAGTCCCACTACGTGTCCGGAACAGGCATGAAGACACCGTCTTGACTAGTTTTCGCTTGCGGTACCTGCTGACGTTTGGTAACGCAGATTGCCTCGTGATACCGCGCGTGCAGCAAACTGTGCAGACCTTCCGACCTCAACTGAGTCCACTTGTAACGCAAGGGTTCGCCCCGCCTGGGATGCTTCTCCTTCCAAACCCTTCGTGTAGTCTCACCGCTCTACTATCCATGCTCTACAACAACCTCTCCTGCCATCTCCGGGATCTGGGAATTGGTCAGATTTGGAGCTGCGATAATGTCCTACCAGATGGCATTTCACCCGCTCTTCGGGGTGGCGCGCTAGCTATTAGGCCGGAGTTGGTATTGGGGCGGGGTGCTGATGGAGAGGGCCCTGA
>Ga0307515_10018699_pt1 | contig 12512 bp, 4 predicted proteins | sample 17_EM_MG_FD_194513 | JGI IMG/M metagenome (GOLD analysis project Ga0307515, IMG submission 194513) | Populus trichocarpa ectomycorrhiza microbial communities from riparian zone in the Pacific Northwest, United States - 17_EM | ecosystem: Host-associated > Plants > Roots > Unclassified | place... | reverse complement strand
CGATTTCTGAATCGGCAGTGACACGATTTTTGGCTGCCAATTTTTTAATCGGCACCAACACAATTTGGCTGCTGATTTCTGAATCGGGAGCGACGTAGTTGTTGGTTGTCGATTTAGAAATCAACAGCCACATAGTGTTTGGCTACTGATTTATGTATCGGCAACGACATAGTTCTTGACTGCCAACTTTTGAATCGACTGCGTCATAGTTTTTTGCTGTTGATTTCTGAATCAGCAGCAACACAGTTTTTGGCTGCCGATTTCTGAATCGGTAGCGACATAATTCTTGACTACCGACCTCTGAATCGGCAACGTCACAGTTATTGGTTGTCGATTTTTGAATCGATAGCAACACAGTTTTTTGCTACCAATTTCTTAATCGGAAGCGACACAATTCTTGACTGCTGATTTCTGAATCGACAGCGACGCAGTTTTCGTTACCGATTTCTAACTCTATTTTTGCTGTCGATTTCTAAATCAGCAGTGACGTAGTTTTTACAGCCAATTTCTGAATCGGCAGCAACTTAGTCTAATTAAAAGTTTAGGGAAACAATTTGACTATCTTAAGGATCTAGGAGGGAAGGGGGAAAATCGGTTTTAGAGACACCAAAACAGGGATAAAAACACATCTAAACCAACCCCAAACACCCCAACTCATTTAATGGGGGAGTATATATGCAAGGAGAGAGAGAAGGTGACCCTTCCTCTTCCCAAAGCTATCTGCAGCAGCTGCATGTCCAGCTGCATATTTCTCTTCTCTTCCTCTTCCTTAAAATCAGCCCTAACAGCTGCAACAAACCCTCCTCTGACTAGAGAAGAGAACCACACCACCTTAGCTGCATGTCCATCTTGTTGCATGCATAAGGAAAAGAAGAGCTAGAGGGTAGGATGAATGATCGAATCCAAGAAGGGAGAGGGAGTGTGACAGACAACTGAACTGAAAAAGAAAAGGGAAGCAAACCGAATAGAAAAAGTGGGAGAGAACCAGAAGAATAAGAGAAAAAAACTTGTTAAACCCTCCTAAAGCTACTATAAACCGTGAGGTATGAACTATACCTCTTTCCCCCCACTGTTTCTGGGCTCTTAGAAATGAAAGGAAGAATAAACAACATGAGGGGATGCCTGTAAATTTACACTAACTGTAGGAGAAAAACTAAACCAGAAGGAAAGACAATAATGAGGGCTGAATAAAAGACCAATAAACAGAACAAACAACATAGGGGGGATGAACAATTTATAGATACAAATCTAGTAAATGGCTCGCCATAATAGTGGTTGGACATACAATGAATTTTGGTGGCCAAATGCTTGAGAAATTACCTTGTCAAAAATATAATCATGCAAACAATTGTGGAGTGATTCCTATGTATAAATATTTGACAAAATTCTGTTAAGATATGCTGGAATTGATTATTGCATATGAGTGTTCTGCTGGAATTTAGTGACAGATTATGTGCTGGAATTGATTATTGCATGTATGTGTTTTGTTGGAATTTACTGACAGATTATGTGTTGGAATTGATTATTGCATGTGTGTGTTCTGCTAGAATCTAATGACAAATTATGTACTGAAAGTGTGTGTTCTGCAACGAATCTGTGATTCACTGTCGAAATTGAGTGATCTGCAGCGAATGAGCATTCGCTGTTGAAGTTTTGTTGTCTGTAGTGAGTTAACATTTGCTCCCAAAATTGAGTTGTCTGCAGCGAATTAGCATTCACTACCGAAAGTTTGTTGTCTGCAGTGAATCAGCGTTTGTTGTCGAAAGGGTATTGTCTATAGCAAATCTGTGATTCGCTGCCGAAATTGAGTTGTCTGCAACGAATTAACATTCGCTGTCAAAAGTGTGTGTTCTGCAACGAATCTGTGATTCGCTGCTGAAATTGAGTTATCTACAACGAATTAACATTCGCTGCCAAAAGTGTGTTGGCTGCAGCGAAGTAGCTTTCGCTGCTGAAAGTGTGTTGTCTACAGTGAACCAGCGTTCGCTGCTGAAAGTGTGTTCTACAGTGAATTTGTGATTCGCTACTGAAATTGAGTTGTATGCATCAAATTAACATTCACTGCTGAAAGTGTGTTGTCTACAGTTAATCAGCGTTTGCTGCCGAAAGGGAGCGAATTTGTGATTTGTTGCCAAAGTTATGTTGTCTACAGCGAATCATAGATTTGCTGCCGAGATTGTATTGTCTACAGCGAATCTATGATTCGCTGTCGAAATTAAACTCTGTCAAAAAGGTGTTGTTTGCAACGATTCTGTGATTCGCTGCCAAAATTATGTTGTCTATAGCGAATTTGTGATTCGCAGCCGAGATTGTATTGTTTGTAGCAAAATTATGATTCTCTGTCGAAATTGAGTCGTCTGCAACGAATTAGCTTTCGCTGTTGAAAGTGTGTTTGCTGCAATGAATTAGCATTCATTGTTGAAAGTGTATTATCTATAACAAATTTATGATTCGCTGCCGAATTGTGTGGCCTGCAGCGAATCAACTTTCGCTGTTGAATTGTGTCGCTTGCAGGGAACTAGTTTTCGCTGTCATAGAATTTTGTGGCCTGCAGCGAACTAGCTTTCGATGCCGAATTGTGTGGCCTGCAGCGAACCAGCTTTTGCTGCTAAATTGTGTGCCCTGCAGCAAAACAGTTTTTGCTGTCGAATTGGGTGGCCAGCAGCAAATCAGTTTCGCTGTCGATTTTCTACAATAGACCCCAGGCAGAAATGACTTAAATGCTTGTAACAATTTAATTGTATGATGGTGTAAAATGTGGAACACTTGAATGTGAACATATGAAATCTTGAAATAAGGATGTTGATGAATGTGATTTAAGGATGCAAATGTACTAATTTGTGGCCATTGATGTCTTAGGTGGTGCGTCCGGGATCAGACCATCGTAAGGACAAGGACAACTCGCAGGTGGAGCAAATAGGTGGTTTCCACCTTTTTCTCGTATGATGTTAATGCTTTGAAATAATTTACTTATGGACAATATATTATTGAATCCTTGATAAATGATGAAACGATAATGAAATGTTTGATTGAATTCTTAACGAATGTTATAATGACTAGGAAATGTTGATCAAGTTTTTGATGAATGTTGAAACGACGATGAAAATGCTAATGTTCTGAAATGACTTGTTGAGGAAGATATATTATTGTGTTACGATGAATAATAAATCGACTATGAGATGTTAATTAAGTTGCTATGAAATTGGGCTGCTAACGAATGTCAAACCGATTATGGAATGTTGATTATGATTGTTGATTAGTTTCGGCTAATGGCATTTAAAATGAATGATCGGGTTGTGATTGTTGATTAGCTTCTGCTAATGGCATCCTAGATGGATGACCGGGTTGTGATTGTTGATTAGCCTCGGCTAATGGCATTCAAAATGAATGATCGGGTTGTAAATGTTGAATTAGCTTCGGCTACTAGCATTCAAGATGGATGACCGGGTTGTGTTTGATGATTAGCTTCGGCTAATGGCTCCGAGATGGATGACTGGGTTGTGATTGTTGATTAGCCTCGACTAATGGCATTTAAAATGAATGATCGGGTTTTGGATGTTGATTAGCTTTGGCTAATAACATCTGAGATGGATGATCGAGTTGTGGTTGATGATTAGTTTTGGTAAATGGCATCCTAGGTAAATGGACGAGTTTAAATGTTGTGATTAGTTATGGCTAAGTGTATCCAAGGTGGATGGCGGGGTTAAGGTGAAGTAATTAACCCCGACCGATGTTAAACTTTGCCCCCACAACTCCTATGAAGATATTAGAGTGTATGAGTGAGAAAAATACTCTTAACGAAATAATAAGAGATGTACAATGTATATAAGAAATAGATGAAGGAATCTATCCATTCTAAGTTATAACGAAAAGTAACAACAATGTACTTCTAGTTGTTTGTTATTATGTTAGATTATTTACAATTCTTGTATCCATATTGTTTTGTAATAGGGACATCACACAATCAAGGTGCATAGGAAAGCCCGCTCTAGGGGTTCACATATTTTGAAAGGTGCTTTGTAATAGTATGTATTAGGTTTTACGTTGAATATTTGTCATTCGGCATTTTTATAAGGACTTGTAATGAAAATTGTAATGGGGCATGGACATATAGATACGATGTTATGAATATATTATGTGGTATTCTTTTTTATGAGGATGTTGTGTTATAAAATCACACGAGGATCGTATGAAAGAAAGAACTAGCTGTGTAAAATTGATAATCGGCACTCGGGTACAAACTCGTGTTGATAACAAAACCACGACAAGAATACAAACTCGTGAGTATGTCAACATGAAGTAACGTAAGTGTATAAATATGAAAATATATTATTGTGGGCATGTGTATTGATCTTCCGTCTTATGAGAATGTTGATTTATGAAAGCTATATTTGTATGATGCCATGATAAGGAAGGGAACCTAATTACTAATTCATGGAATGTCATTGTGAGAAGTATCAAGAACCAAAAATAAAATAAAAAATCCACCGATTTTGGCTTTGAAAAAGCTGTGTCTTTACATAAACCATATCTAGACCACACAATGCAGCTTACCTCATGTATGGTGTGTTAGGGGTGCTAATTTCTTCCTTAGTCACAATAGTCCTTTACTTTGGAATTTCTGATAAGATCAGTCCACCAGGGTCTCTTATGACCCTAAACCAAACAACTAGGTGGCGACTTGTTGACCTCGACATTTCACCACATCGTGCGTGCATGTGCAACAAAGAGGATGACATTGATGTTTGGTCAGGTGCAAGATCAAATAGAGAGGCAAGATGCTGAGATTGCTAGTTTGTAAAGTGGGGTAGGTAGGAGGCATAAAAGACATGCTAATCCAATTTTTGATGAGGGTGTTGATAAGAGTGAAGATGAGGGAGATGGGAACTATGATAATGCATCTATTGACCACATGGAGAGGTTTCAATAGCCTCAAAATCAAATGGATAAGGGTTTTTGGCATGGTAGTTAATTTGTTCATACCCAATTTTGGGAATTTTAGGCATCATGATTGGATAGGAGTTCGGGTAGCATCAAAATGAGGATTTTGACATTTTAGGGGAGGAGTGATCTCAAGACTTATTTAAAGTAGTAGAAGAAAATCAAGCCAATTGGAAAACAGATCCGGGGGCTGTCCAATCTCAACCAAACATAGAGAGTACGTCTAATCCTTTTAAAGACAAGAAAGACATCTTCATTGGTATTAGAGGTAAAACTAAAACTCTAACATCTCGTAAACATGATATAAAATGTTTTTGTTGTTTGTGAGTAGGTCATGTTACTTTGTAATGTCTAAACAAACGAGCAATAATTATGAAGGCTCACTAGGAGGTTGTGACTAATAGAGAAAGTAGTGATAAAGAGGAGATGTCACCACTTGAAGATGCAAATGATGATGGTGTTGAGTATTCGGTTAAGAGAGAGGTATTTATGGTTAGGTAAGTATTGAATTAGCAAGTTAAGGTAGCTTATTTGAAGGAGCAAAGATAGAACATTTCTTACACAAGATGTCATGTACAAAAAAAGTTATGTAGTATGATAATATATAGAGGGAGTTACACTAATATATCTAGTATTTCTCTAGTGGATGAACTAGATTCGAATACTACAACGCATATTATGCCTTGTAAACTTTAATGGTTGAATGATTGTGGTAAGATAAAGGTGATAAGCAAGTTTTAGTTTCATTTTTTATTAGAAATATTGTGATAAAGTGTTATATGATATTATTTGATACGATCCAAAAAAATACTGAACAAAAAAATTTAAATTCTAGCATAATTGTACCTACCATCCAGTTTCATGCAATCGAGTATAATTCTCAAAATTAGGTTATTTCCTTTATTTTTTGTGTTTTGTTTTGATTACATGTTAATTTTTTTAGTTTCTCTTCTTTGCTTTGGCTCAAGTTTCTTGGTGTTAAGCATTTATGATATGAGTTTTTTTCTTTCTTTCTACTATCTAGTTTATGTTATTAGGTCTTTTGATAAAACAAAAGAAGCTAAGTCATTTATTTGTATCCAATTTATCTTTTTAGAGTAAAAATATTAATAAAAGAAGCAATTGGTTTGTAACTCAAGTTTATAGGAGCTGATTTATTCGGGTACCAAGGTAAATTAAAGTTTTTAGGTTTGGTATCATTAAAATCAGTTGGGTACCTAGCTATAGTTTTAAATTAAAAATTCTAGGTCAGAATTTCTACTCCATAGTTTTTTATATCATATCTTGCTTGTCATCCATCTCGTTTTTCTATTCGTGTCATGTATTCACCAGGATAGAGGGAATGAAGAAGGATTCTCACTCAAGAACACAAAGACCTATCTCGTATATTAAGGGTTTTGAGACAAGAATTTGATAAGTTAAAAGAACTAGTCTATGAATGAGAAGCTTTAGAAAAAGAGGAGCAACAATACCAAAAGGATTAAAGACGAAAAAGAAGGACTTCTACTTTCATATAAAGTTGTTAGAGGTGAGTGTTAGCAAAAAAATAGTTCATAAGGTTTAAACAGGAGGCATATGAAACATCCATTATATCTATTAGTGATTTGAGGAATAACTATATTGAAGAGAGAAGAAATTATACGATCCAAGAAAATGTTGAAGGAGGAAATTTGAATTCTAACATAATTATGTCTACTGTTTAATTTTACGCTATCAAGCATAATTCTCAATCTAACTGTTGGATTAGACTAAAACTTTACAAAGAATTTCCATACATATTGTTCTATATTGGTTTAAATGTTCAGATCAATTGAAGTTTACAAAGGTCTTGCGATACAGGTTAGTAGATGCAATACTAATTTTGTTATTTTTTGCCTTCTGACTTGTGGATTTTCTATTTGGAGAGGATCATTTTTCTAATAATGCAAGGATATTCAACAACTAATTTTAGCATTTTCTTCTTGTGTGGTAGAGATTATTTAAACAATGACAATAAAAAAGGATATAACTTTATTTTTGGAGCCTAGCTCTAATACCAATTAATATGAACCTTATGGATATAAAAATCTAGAAATCCACAATGAAGTAGATGACAAACCCAGAAAGCCAAAAATCAAGTTTATGATAGATAAACGTTGATCTAAAGATAATCATGTTAATAAGAACCAAAGGTATTTGAAAAGAACATGGACCTATTATTTATAGCGAATTAAGAACTCGAAGTATACAAGGATAGCATAAGGTCGATTATACCTTAATGAGACAATTGTTGATCTTTTTCCAAGTATAGAACATGACCTACACCAAGCAAAAATATAAATGATTCAATAATAAAAGGATGCAAAAATTCGATAACTATGAAAACATATATAGTCCTCTTAAATAACCCTAATGGACCCTTTTTAAGTTGCAAGCCAATGAGCCCAAGATAATTATCAGCTTAACACAAACTCAATGCCTAAAACAGTCCTAAAACATTGATTTTGGACCAAAACAAACCCAAACTAAAACATAAGCCATAAACTAAATGTAAATATCCGATAATAAAATAAAACAACAAATAAAACAATGAAATAATTCAGCCTAAAAGTCATCCCTCCTTGCTTGAAATCCTTTGTAGCTGAAATATAAATCCTTGTATGTTTAGGGTTGTCTTAGTCGTTCCTTGAAGTTCTTCCCTTGCATGGAAGATTCTGAATTAATTGATTGATACTTTTCCCTTGTTTATTACCCTTAAGACCTCTCAAATTTAGGAAGGAATAAGATTGATTTAATCTCTTTAAATTGCTCTGGCTTGATTACGAAGAAGAGGCTGTCTCAGATCATGGGCTATCGGCCGGTGTCAGCCAAAGAAGCGGAAATAGCTTTGCATAAGAATCCTTGTAGCTTAGGAAGTCCCTATAAAATAAGAAAAAATAATGGAAGAAATTTGTCTCTCTTGTAGATGCCTTTTACTTTCCAAGTTATCCATTGAATCCTTGCAAATAAAGGAAACATAATAATTACTCATCAGTTCAATCTTTGTTGCCACAAATAGACTCCCTTTGCACAAGAAAATTTCCCTCCTTAAGCATCCAAAAAGCCACCGGCCATAAATCCCTTTTTAGCAAAAATCCTTGTAGGAAAGGGATTATAACATTTTAACTAATCCGATACCAAATAGGATTTGAAATTGCCCAAACCAACATATATAATTAAGTCTCAAACTAGACCCAAAATATACTCCAATTAAGCATCATTTGCTACCCATTATAAACCAAACATGGGTTAATATGTTTTGGCCAAAATCAAGCTCAATATATTTTGACTGAACCCGACAACATAAAACTTCCAAGGTTGGTTGAAGTTAATCTAAGAAATAACCTCATATTGGTTTAATGGTCTCTTTACCAAAGCCAAAGACAAAATCGCATGCATTCTTGAAGAATACCATGGTTAAACCTTACCAATGAATGAAGTTACTGTCTTTATTTTTGTTAACAATATCTTAATGGAATGTTATACAAGACATTTAAGACATAAAAAGCGATTTACAATTAAGCTATTCAATTATTACCTACCTATAATAACCAACAAGATAACCATTGAAGCTTATTTTGTCATTTGGGTTAGAATTTATCTAAAAGGAACATGAAAAAAAAGCAAAAAAAAAAAAAAGACAAAGATTTAAATTTATCACAAAAAAGGAGAATAGCTTGTAAGCGAACATGGAATAAACAAACACATACACATATATGTAATATGTTTGGGTGTGATGAACTAGATGATGGTGCACAAATTTTCTAAAAACAATTAATAATTTTGCAATTGTTTGGGTCAATCTGGATGATTAAAATTTCTAACCCAACATCCAATATTGACAAAGTCTATTTCTGACCCTGCATATCTTCTATATATTTTATTAGGTTCTCAAGAGCTGTGCACACAAACTTTTCATGCACATAATTTTTTCTATTTACACTTGATTTTTTAATATAGAGCAAGCATCATTTTTTTATGCCAATGACACTACCCATCAAAAAAATCTCCACCAATAATGTGTATGACACAACAACCATGTTACGACACAATAACCAACAACCACCATAGTTAGCTAATGGTAACACACAAATTTATCCACCAATAATATGTTCTCCTTCTCCATTAAAAAATTCTTAGACTTGGGTATGTATATTTATACACCTAATCATACGGCAAGTAATAAGGATCCTATCCTTAGCCATGTAGTGATAGCCATAGAAAACAAGGCCACAAGCTAACCATACAAGGGTGCATGTCACACAACTTTTATCCATAGAAAAGCTAGTTGGAACCAGATCAGGCTATAAAATTTCTACACACTCCAAAACCTTTATTTTATTTTTCTCATCTTATGCATTATTTTACCCTCCTATATTTACTAACTTAATAATCAAAGTATCCCTTGTTCCTACGAGGGACTAGTTTTCATAAACATACCAGGATAGGCCAGACAAAGATCTACATAAATACCAATCCAGGATGTAACCGTGAAAAGCCCATATTATGTCTAATATTTTTCACTACTCCATCACTTGGTATATGTGTTAAACACTCGTATATCTCATGATCCTAAAATTAATAAAGCAATTATAGTTAACATGTATTTTGTAATATTAGGGGTCAATGTTGAGCATTGTCAAATTATAAATGAATAATAACCCTAGAAAAAACTTGATTTTTGAAGTTGGAAAATAAAGGTGCATAATTTATGTTCTTAACGGAACTGAATTAAGAAAAAAAAGGTTGAAGAAAATTATAATTTTCGGCAATTATTTCTTTCTTTGTTTTATTTTAATTTAATGTAAAAATAATATTAGCCTAAGAATACAAGTAACATGAAGCAACTCTTTTGTTCATGCTACATAGCAATAACAATGAGATCTTATCATTGTTAGCCTGATCGAGTTATTTCTCATCAATTCTTTATATATATATATATATATAACAAGGACAATTAGTTTTTGTAAAATGTAAATAGCTAAACGACCTTATAAATGACACACGATAGTTTGTTGTTTATATGGTGTTGTGTTCCAAAAAGTTGTATAAAACTTGTAATTAGTTTTTTTTTGTTAGGGCTATGATTTCTCAATACTATGTTGTTATTTGGCGCAAAGATATTTACGTCAATTAGATTAATGAATCATCAATATTGGTACTACAGTAAAGCAGACTAGCTAAGAATATTTTTAGAAAGGATTCAAGTTGGGGCAATGTGATACACTCATATTATTTTATTTTCAGTACTTTCTTTTTAGTCTTTTATTCATGTTGTCTTACCATAGCTTAATAGTTCTATAAAAATACAAAGTGTAAAAAGAACCTAAATAAAGCATTTTTAGCACAATTTCAAGTAAATGACTAAAATGAGCATATTGGGATGAGTGATTAGAGCTAAAAAGTGCAAATCCTAATAGCATTAGGAATCCAACTTGAACAAGGAATCATAGTGGGATTAGGATTGGTCAAAGAAAACTTGACAGATTGGACCTCTATGTACTCTTTGAACCATATTTGAAGCTATAGATGGAATTTTCTTGCGATTCAAGTTGGACTGAAAACTATACATCTCAAGCTTTCTAGCAAACTAGTGTGAGTCTAGCCCATCTTTCCAAGTTGGAATGATGATATAGTAGCTTATTAATGACATGACAAGGATCTCAAATGACTAGAAAAGCTCTCTAAAAGGTTAAAATCATTGTAGTAGCTATAAGAATCAAATTAGTATAGAGTTTTATTAGAAATTAGTTGTTAACTAGAAAATTTCTCCACCTTCTCACACATACATAACTGACCCTAACCCTAAAATATAAATGACAAAACATTTAGAACATAGGAGAGGAGAAGGATAGGAATTTTATGGTTACAAAACTTTCTTCTTTTTTCGTATTGAAAGTTATGTTAATCATGAATTTCATGCAAACTTAGTTTTTATGTTAAGAGGTTAGTACTCTTAGATCTTAAATTATCGTGAGAATTTGAGCTTAAAATTATTCTATATATGATTTTGATACATTAATATCTTATGTTTTTTTATGGTTAAATTGATGATTGATGAACATAATTATATATAATATGCATCATATGTTTTTAGTTTTAAATTTATTGCTATTATTTAGTTTAAGTCAGACGTATGACTAATTAATTTAAAGTAGCAAAAGTATCTAATTTTCTAACTCATGTTTGATTATTTAGTGGAAGTCCAACCTATCTTTCCATGTTAGTGGAAGTCCAACCTATCTTTTCATGTTAGGATGATGACATGGAAAAGGTCCCACATGACTAAAAAACCTCTCTAGAAGGTCAAAGTCAATGCATAAGCTATTAGAATCATATAAGTATATGAAAACCTTAAAGTAGTCTAGTTAGGAATTAGTTGTTAACTAGAAAATTCATCCACCTCCTCATATAGACACATAGATGACCATGAGCCTAAAAGAAAAGGGGGAAGAACATTCAGAACATAGGTGAGGAGAAGGAGAAGAATTATTTGGTTACAATTTTTTTTCTTTTTCCTTGTTTAAAGTTGCGTTAATCATGAATTTCATGTAAACTTGGTTTTTAATTTTAAGAGGTTACTACTCTTAGATCTTAAATTATCATTAGGATTTGTGCTTAAAATTATTCTATATTTAATTGTGATACATGAATATCTTATGTTTTTTATGATTAAACTTGATGATTGATGACCAAAATTCTATATGATATGCATCATATGTTTTTTGTTTTAAATCTATTTTTATTGCTTAGTTTATGTTGGATGCATGACTAATTAACTAAAAGTAGTTGAAGTTTCTAATTTTTGAACCCATGTTTGATAATTTTTTACTTGGAAAATATAAGTCTTGATTAAATTAACTACCCATGCGTGTTTAATTATCATGAATAAATTACACCTATCTTGATCTTAATGTTATAACGTAATTAAATTTTGCATGTGTAATGAAGGTTATTATATAATTAGGCTTAGTTGATGCACAAATGCTAGATTAACTAAAAAGTAAGGATAGGTAAAACAAAGTTGTTGTTTTTCATGGTTGATTTATTTACTATTACAAATCAAATTAGAAAAATTTTCTAAATTCAATGATTGATATTTAATTATCCTTGAGGTATACTTCTTATAGAGTAAAAAATTATCTCTCTTTATTTTATATTTTGTTGAATTTGCCTCTTAATTTTCAAAATTGATTTCTTTTGTTTTCTTAGCTTTCTAAGTTGTTTTTAGTTAGATTGGATCACAAACAAAATCCCAATTTTAGTTACTTATCATTTTAAATTGTATATTAGTTAATTTCATCAAACTAGTATATTTAGTGCATCTTAATTTACTTGGTGTGCTTTAATCTAACTTTAAGACCCCGTTTGTTTGCTGTAAAGTAGTTTTTTTTTGGAAAGTGAATTACTTTCTGATGTTTGGTAATGTAATGGAAAATAAGTTGGAAAACACTTTCCAGTGTTTGGTTATGTCATGGAAAATAAGCTGGAAAATAACTTATTAATATTTTATTTTTCTCAAGTTTATTAAAATAATGAGGAACAAATCTTAC
>Ga0307515_10018698_pt1 | contig 12513 bp, 5 predicted proteins | sample 17_EM_MG_FD_194513 | JGI IMG/M metagenome (GOLD analysis project Ga0307515, IMG submission 194513) | Populus trichocarpa ectomycorrhiza microbial communities from riparian zone in the Pacific Northwest, United States - 17_EM | ecosystem: Host-associated > Plants > Roots > Unclassified | place... | reverse complement strand
TAAACCTGCGGTTTATGTCATGAGATCGAGATAATTTAATAGAAAATAAATTGAAGAAAACAACAAAGTTATTTTTTTAAAATAAAACTAATGTCAAAAATGAAATTAAAAAAAGTAAAAAAAAAAGATGTAAATCCGGATCAACTTTTCAAATTTATGACCTAGGTCATTAAACCGGAAGCATTATATATGAAAAACAAAATCAAACACTGAAGAATGAATTACAAAAAAATCAATTATAAAAAAGGATGCAAAACCAAAAATAAAAATAAAAATACAAAGGATAAAAATCAAAATAAAAAATGAATTAGAAGGCAACTACAAAATTTTTATTGAATGGTGAAATTAAAAAGAAAAATAACTTTAATAAAAGAAAAAAAATTAAAATAATAAGGACTAAATTAAAAAAATAATATACCATAAATTTAGATTGAACAATGAAATTAAAAACCAATAAAAATTACATAAAAGGGTTAAGAAAAAAAATTAAAAACCGAAAGAATGAAGATCAAAGTGGAAAAAACAACCATGATAAATTGGTATTAAATGATAAGATTGGGAAAAAAAAACCCTTACAAAAGGGCCACAAAAAAATTAGCAAAGAACAAGAACCAAATTCAAAGGAAAAATAAATTGAGGGGTTACTTTGAAAATTTAAAGAGTCAAGCATGATAATCAAGAAGGAAAGAGAAAAAAAAAATCATCGATGTCAAATCAGAAATTTATTGACGGCACAACTGGCTTAGTGAGTGAGAGGCTGCCAAAATGATTTGGACACTGCCTTAAAAGCCAGTGTTTGAACATCATACGATACCGCACATGTCATCTGAAGACCATGACATAACCCACACATAAACATATATGACATACGCATCAATCATTTTTTTAATAATATTTATTATGAATTAAAGTACCGATCTTTCCCTTAACCCACTTAATTTTTTAAAAATATGAAATGACTAAAATGACCCCGGATGAAAGTTAGTGTTTTCTTCACTACAAGGGCATCCTAGTAAATTTCCTTTGCATTTATAATTGAAAACCCAAATCAGCCCCAAACCCCAGTTCACTTTTTTATTTTTATTTTAGAGGGAATTAAATACTTTTATTATACATAAAAAGGAAAAAAAGATCTCACTAGCCCTAACATCCAGGCCAACGTTTTGTGTTGATAAGGGCAAATTTATCTTTTTGTTACTCTAATTTATAGTGCTATTGAATCTAGAGCTATAGTCATTGACCATCTGAATTTCACCCTTTCGTTTTAGTTTATTTTGTTATATGTGTCATTTTAGAATATAGATAAGAAAAACAATGTATTTTTTATATATTATATATAATCAATTTTACATCCTTGTTAGTTGTAGTAAAAAATATTTAGCAATCATAATTTTATAAAATTATATATTTTTTTAAATATGTGATAGTTAAGACTTAATTTTTTTTTTAATTTTGTATGACTGGTAAGAGTAAAATACTTAAAGACATATTTGGAATCATTTGAATTGAATTCACTTAAGAGGTTTTAATGAAATCTTATTAATTTGTTTCATTAAATTAACAATGTAATTATTTTTTATATTATAGGAATTAATTAATTTGTTTCGATAAATTGCAAAGACTAAATTATAATTAATTTTTCGCAAGGTAAAGCATCCAATTTCCCAGCGAACAGTAATTCCATAGACACAAGTGGAGATAACAAATTTGATGAGGTAATCGTGACTTTGACATCAAAAGAAGCATCAAAAGATTTGGATTCAATTCCAGTGCTTGCAAATAGCAAGTTGCAGCAATATTGCAGGCTGTGATTAAAGGGATATAGGTCCCAAATCTTTTCTGGTTCGAATCCAAGCATGGGGAGACTTCACAAGTCCAAACAAAGTACAGAACGCATAATTGTCTGCACTCAAATCAAATGAGTGGCTGGAAAAAACATTAAAAGGCATTTGAATGATTATGTTATTATGATCTCTTGATCTCAGCTACCAGGCCTGAAAGTTAAGCATACAATCTTGACTTAACCATGCACTTTACTTGAATATTTATAAGGACCACGCAATATTACTTTTGCCTCAAATAAAATGAAATTTTTTGTTCACCTGGTAGAGAGAGAGATACAACTTTTCAAGGCAAATTCAAGCTCCATTCCCATTAACAAAAAGGCCACAGTTATCATTACTGATTTTTTGTGTGTCCAGAACACCCCATATGAATTGGTGAATGGGGTTTCTTTTCTGTCACAGCATGTAGCAACACAGCAGTTAAGACAGTGAGCATGAACAAATATCAATTAGCTTTTCTCTGTATTATATATAAAACAGCCCAGGGCGTTTTCATTAAAGAGAGATTCAGTGGAACCTAGGTTTTCTCGGCACAGGGTTAATATCCAAAAAAAATAAAATGACTAGTGATGAGTTTGGGTGGACTGACCCACAAGCGCAAGTCCAGCTGATGAAACTGATTCCGTACCTGTTCGTTCCCCGGTTGCCATGTGTGCACTTCCATTCTCAGCAGCTTCCACATCAATATCTGCATCAGTGGGATCCCCAGCATTCCCAGATTGGACAGGCCACAGCAGACCCTGCATTCTCAACAGATAGCTGTGGCTGGAAGGCACAGTTCTCACATAACGGTTGGTTGTTACAGTGGCAGGAGATCTTTCCGAATCAGCACGGAGATTAGATATGGCACTAAGGTCAAGATTAGGGAAGACTGAGCAGCGACACCGTGGACATTTCACATTCAGTCGAAGCCACTCATCAATACATTCAACATGGAAATTATGAGCACAAGGTAGGCCACGAACCTGCAAAATTACTAGTAAGGAACTTTGGTAATTCAAAAGTGTTTTTTATTTTCTTCAAGCCAGATGCAGTGTGATTTGTCAACTCTAACATGTAACAAATCCAATCACACAAAGACAACATGAAACAAAATTGTTTGCATGAAGTTTAACTACCAGCACTAACCTTCTATTAATATGAAAAAAGTGATAATTTTCCTCATGATCATCTTTATAGGTGGTCTAATATGCAGACAAATGTCTTGTGAATAAATTGCTCTGAACTAAAATAGTTGGAATATATTCACTGAGATTGAAGCACATCATTTTTTCCCTTCTGGAGTAGTAAAAAACCTACAGTATACCAGAAGTTCTATCGATAAACTAAATAAAAACAGCTTTTTTATGCATGGAAGGGCTAGTTCCAACAATTTCTGCAGTGGAATAGACCTTCTCTAGGGAAAACTGTGGCACATAGAAAGCAGAGTAGTCAAAATATTTACCTCGTTCCCTACATAGAACTCTTCGAGGCAGATGAGACATTCACTGCAATCAGTTGGAACAGCCTTGAGCCTGAACTTTGGAAGTTCTTGAATGAGCGCCTCCACTGCTTCTCTCTATGAAAAGACAACAGAACCAGAAAGAGATTATAAACTAACTAAAAGCTATATAAATTTAGAATATTGATACAAGACCAGATTTCTTCAAAAAGATTACTGTGAGTTACTGGAATGGACAATGATCATATGACCCTTAAGTCCAATAATAGAATGCAATGACTTAGACATCCTCCAGAATATATGGAGAGCAAGCAGACACAAAAGAGAGTTATAATAACATTTCTTGGGATACCAGCCCATGCTCTTCTCTATTAAGGCTAATCCATGCTGAGATATAATAATTTGGACTACCTTCCAAGGCAAATTACAAGAAAAATCTACCACATGTACTTAAAACCGGCTGTTCTGTATTTTCAGGTTATAGAAAACACGAATGTGCATGATGTTGTCCCAATCAAAAAGGAAAAAAAGGCAATCATAATTCATAGCTCTCAATATTGACTGGCACTTACCTGAGTGGGAGTCAAATAGAGTCCAGGTTGATATGCAGCAGCATCTTGGCCCATTCCTCTCATTTCTTGACCTGCAGCTTCAAACGCCCAATCAGGCACTCGGATCAAATCAACCAATACCTGGATGCATAAGCAGGGTGATTAAAAGAAACCATGACAGTAGTAATAATAAACTTTAGTACTTAAGATGCATGAACCATCACCCCATATTCTGAAATAGGAATGCCTTGCTGAGCACGTAAGTGGTGTGCTTGTCTTCGTACCCGCCACTAGAAAAGAATATTAAAATGGTCAAGGATAAGAAGGGGCAGGTGAACATAAGAAAGCATCGAAGAGCAGAATGTTTTGGTTACTTAGGATAAACAATAACATGTAAAATTAAGGAGAGAAATAAAAGCACAAGGAACTATGATAACCTTTCCAACAGAGATGCAAGCGATACCAATCAGTCCACAGTAGCTGAAAAGCAACCATATAAGAAAACCCCATTTCTGACCTTCTTCTGGTAACTGCGACAAATTAAATACATCACCTCCTGAATTAAGATGGTCTCAAGATGACAATGCTTCCAATTAAGGAATATAAATAAAGAACTTACACAATCTCTTGCCCTCGTGAACCAGAGTGTGCCAGTTATAGTCCAAGCCCAAAGAAATGGATATAGCAGCAGAGAGAGAATTGAAAGAACGACAATTCTTCCACAAAAACGGGCATATCTCTGCTGCCGCCCAAAATCCCTGAAGGAAGTAAAATAGACGAAGAACTTATTAGGCAAGATTAAGCTTACAAAGTGCCTTTTCAAACTTTCAGTAAAAGAACATGCGATAAACTGATGCAAAAGATATTCTCCAACCATACAATTTGACTATATGAAAGGGAAAAATCAAGTTTTCAACAGCAAATGCCTACATTATTAAGAGAATTCACTCGTATGATAACAGGATTAAACCAATAAAAAGCAAGCAAAATCTGCAGCTGCTTGATTGCACGTAATATTTAAAAAACTACCAAAAAGAATACTTTTTCAAGAGCACAAAGATAATGTGGGAGTTAAATCCAATATCTTTATTCCAGCAAATTTCTTTCTCCAAAAATCTCCAAAATCTTTAAAATAAAACTAGAATACTTGTACATAACGCAGAATTCTCATCAAAAGAAGAAGAGCCCATTATTATAAAAAGAAAGACAGAATTGATGCCAAGGTGTACAAGATAACAGGCCTTACAATCCCATTCCAGCAGCAAGTCCATTATCTATAAACATCAACAAGCGAAACACAAAAACGGTAGTGTAATCAACCTGACCAACAAACATTAGAAATGAGATATAAAAGAAACTGTTATGTTCACATAATTTATTGGAACTAGAATAAAGATAGAGGCAGAGGGAGAGCTACCATTATCCATATGTGCAATGGGTATGTACAAATATGATAACGCCTCCAATTGATAGCAACAATGATTCTATGAGTGACATTGTTAAAGAAAGAACAAACAATTTCTCTTAGAAATCAAACAAAAGGGTATTGTTAAGATATAAAACCAAGAAAAGATAGTAAAAGATTTATGTTAAATTAATCACCATAAGAAAGCTGCAAGCAAGAAGATTAAGAACTTAAAAGTGTAGGCAACAGCATAGAAAAGATTCAAACTTTCTTGAGAATCAAAGAAAGAAAATTAAAACCCTTAATAAGAGAAAGCCAAAAATCTAAAAATGTATACATAATAACAAGGATACGCACTTGTTGCTAGCATTGACAAGAAGAAGCCATCGTACCTGCAAAACCCAATATTTTCAAGCAAAAAAATAAAAATCACTTGAAACAAAAGGGCACCAACACACACACAAATGAAGATAAATTGAAGGAAAGATTAATGAGGACAAACCACTTGAAATCGATGCCTCTCATAGCCATAACTAAGAGGAAAACCCTAAAAAGAAGAGGTTATTACAAGAAAGAGGGAGAGTGAGTGAGAATCTGTATGCGAGTCAGTAGCTAAAAATGAATCGGAATCTTTCATTTAATACTTAAGTTTTATTTAAAAGCAGTAATTACAAGCAACTGAAACTGGTTTAACAGTAGAGAGAAGGAGAGTTTTTAAAAACAGGAGAGAGGTGATTGAAGTCTGGATTGCGGGAGGAGAGGAGATTGACGAGAAGATTTTGGGTTAATTAACGGCGTTTGATTTTTTTTTTTTTCCTTTTCTTTTCAAATTAGGTAAAAGACAGGAAGCAGTAATGGGATTTTCGTTTTTTATTTTTATTTGTTTTTGTTTTAAATGATTGTTAGGCGGCTGACGGTGGGTTGTGAGGAAGCAAGTGGATGCCACGTAGGTTTGGGTTGATGACGTTTTCAAATTAGGTTAGTTTAGCTAGGTGCTTTGGTCCCTTCCATCATGTTTGGAAGCTCTTGATTAAATTCAATTTTAAGATCATGTTTAAAATAATTTTGAGTTTTCACAATTAGATTTTATTTAGAATTTAATATTTAAAATAATCCAAAAATAAATTAAAGGTTAATTTGTAATTAAAAAAAATTAATATTAAAACTAGTTTTCTAAGGACCTTGAATGAAATAAAATTAAGATGATGGAGATAATGTAGGAATCAAAATAAATTGAATTCCATCCTTTTCAAATATCAGAATTCAACTTACTCATTCCTTTTTCATTTTCATTTACTTTATATAATATAGTTTACATGATTGTGTTGTGCTGCGATTTAAATAAAAAAAATAAATGTAAAAAAAATATTCAGGTCATATAAAATTATTTAACATTGTTATTAAATATGTTCTAACAAATTAACATTAATATCTCTTGACTCGACTCCTTGTATAGTCTGAATTTAAAATTAACTCGTATGAGAGTTGCCCTGACAAACCGAACGACCGATAAAAAGCATGATTTGACTTTGAAAAAAATCAAGATAACTTTTTTTTAATATTGATGAAGACATATTAGATCAACTCAGGTTTCATAGCGTAACCTGCCAAATTTGTGATTCGAGTGGGTTTAAGAACTTTATTTTAAAACTATTTTTACTTAATTATAAAATAATAAAATTAGACGCTTGTAAAATCAAGTACAAATCAAATGTCAGGATATTTGTTTGAGATTGCGATAACTTTATAGAAAACAAACTAAAATAAATTATGAAAACAAATTCAAAATCAAACAAATATTAAGGGATGAAATTAAGTATATAAGAACAAAAATGAAAGGAAAACAAAATAGGAAAAAATAAGATGAAGAAGGCACTTCCTTCACTGTTGATACGAAGGACTTAATTAATTATTTGATTATTAAAATCAATTGTTTGAATGAGAACTTAATTAATTGTTTGGTTATTAAAGTTAGCTATTTAGATGTGGACTTCATTAATTGTTTGATTAGTAAAATCAATTGTTTTGATGAGACTTAAATAAATAATTGGAGATTAAACCTAACTGTTTAGACAACGACCTTAGAAATCAAATATTAAAAGGTTATTTCTTTTGAATTTATTTAAGTTACCATTATTAAGTTGAATACATGATTATTTGTATGTGTGTAAATGATCTTATAAGAAAAAGGTTATTATAAAAGTTGTGCCTTCAATGTAGGTTATTATAAAAGTTATGTTTTATGGGGAGTATAATGTAAATGTTATGCCTTAAGGACAAGTTACTATAAATATTATACCTTTAGAGCATGATTATATAAATGTTATGCCATTGAAGCAGGATGGCATGATTCGATGTTCACATTAATGGTAATGATTAATATATGAAATTTAATTGACCACAACAACAGAGTCATTATATGAAATTTAATTGACTGCAACAACAAGATATTAATCAAGTTAGGTTTGAATTTTGCCTTAAAATGTTTATTGGCTAGTTTCATGAGATTAGACATATCTCTTAAAAAATATTTTAGATTAAGATGAAATTTTACAAGAAGATATTAGATGCATAGAAATATATTTTAGTAAAATTTCAGGTCAATTGAAATTTGAAAACATTTTATTTAAATTAGTCAAAGATGTTGTTATTGTTTTGGCAAATTTATCAACAAATTATTCTTTCTTGGCTATTTTTGACCTAATAAGTCCAAACCTATAATGGATTAATTTTGGTCAAAAGAAGGATATTAAATGAGGCTTATTTAGGACCTAAACTTGTGCATAAGCTTGGGCTACAAGGGTTCCTAATGTGGCTTGAATTCATTAAAGAATTGAAGTCGATTACAAGTCCCATATGGACTTGATGTGTTGATATCTAAGGGGATCTTTCTCTTGGGTTTCTTTTCCTTATTCTCAGGTAGTCTTAAAATATCAAGGAGACTAAGAGGAGGAAGAAAATTCTAGCAATCAAAACAAACTTTCCTAGTTGAATTTATACTAAAAGTTTCGGTCAAAACACCACTCAGGAGAGCTTGGAGATTTCGGCTGCATGGATGAATTCTAGTATGAAGACTTTGTTTTTATTATCCTATTTTATTATTTAATATTGAATGATTATTTTTAATTTGGGTTTTTTTAGCCCATTAAATATTATTTAGGGGTTTATTTCATTACTAAACTTATGTTAGTTGATTCCTAGTTTGGGTCTCTAGGCTTGCAATCTAAAAGGGGTTCATTATAGTTATTTAGAGGAGACTATATAATATTTTAGCGATGCAAGTTTCAACAACTTGGTGATAGTAAACGCAAATTTCTTATTTTTGATTGTTTGTGGTAAAACATAATTTCTTTGCAGAGACAAAAATCGTACATTTAACTTATCAAAGATTAACTAGCTTCGTGACACCATTCATGTATTTCAGGTTCTTAGGTACAAGGTTATCTCCGGGTCTAAGTTTATTCCAATACCTTTAGCTATTAAGTACAAGGTTATCTATGGGTCAGGGTTCTATCAAACCTGGTTTTTGGCTTTTAAGTTGTATTTCAACTTTGTTAAGGTTGTTTAACCATGTGATTAAGAGGTTCGTATCAGGACAAGATCATTATGTGATATTTAATCGACCACAATGATGAAATTGTTACTTGAAACTTAATCGAAAGCAATGGCATATTCATTATGTTAAATTTAATCGACCATAACGACGAGGTCATTATTTGATATTTAATAAATTGCAATAAAGAAATTATTATGTAAGATTTAATTGACCGTAACGGCGGGCCTCTTATAAAAAATGTTAAGCTGACTATAATAACGATGGTTATTATATTTTAAAGCACAAGTTATAGGTATTTAAAAAGAATTGATGAATATGGATGATGTAGAATACGAACTACAATTATTGAAATGGAATAACAAAAGTATAATTGAAATGAATGCAAGTCATGGTTATTAAAATAGAACAATGAATGAAAGGTTGATGTGAAATATAAACTACAATTATTAGTATGGATTAACGAGTATAGTTAGTGTTAAGGCCCTAAATATGGGCGTTGTTTTGAGATTGATGAATTTCAAGATTTAATGAAAGCACGGGGTATGATTTAGATTAATAAATCCTTATGACCATTGTTTTGGACTAGTAAATCCATAATGAGAATAAAGCTGAAACTATGATTATTGAGGTGGATTAATGAATCCATAACCAAATTGAAAGACATAATTTACTTATAGGACTAGATTAATGAATATGATAATCTTAAAGCAAAAGCCATAATTATGGAGTTGGGTTAAGGAAATTAAAGATGAGTTAAGGGTATAAAATTAGGCAAATGGAAAAGGCTTTCTTAAGATGTAAGCCATAAATATTAAAGTGAATTAATAAAAGTAAAATTGATATAAACTACGAGTTATGAGTATTGAAAACAATTGAGGAAGGCAGTTAACCTAAAAAAAAAGGGATGATGATTTGAAATGAATGATTGAACACATAGTTATGAGAGTTTAAGATATTCATTATGGAGATAGCTTCATGTGCATAATAAAGAAAAGGTTAGACTATTGGTTGATGAAGAGAATACAACAATATAGGAAATCCAACATAGATTTGATATACTAAAAAAAAGGTTAATGATGTTGTATTTACTTTTAATATTATGGAAAGATTATTGGGAGTAATGGATATGAATGTGCTTACTATATATGCTATGTTTTATGTGTTTTACAAGTATATCTATCACCTCTATTTTAAATTTGTACTCCACTTTAGATAACATTTTGGGAACTAATTAATGTCTTGTAGATAATTTTAATATGTACTTAAGCTTGAGAAAACAAACGAGTTGTGATGTGGATTGTAAGGAAGGATGACTTTTCCTATACTATGAATGATTTTGTATGTCAAAGATATGATATAATCTTGTTATTTACTATATAACTTTGTATGTTTTGATAGAACTAATTTATGGTGAGAATCTTTTTTTTTTAAAAACAATTTACCCTTATTTTACACGTATAAGATTGTGTGAATGAACAAAGATGCATTATAGTATTACAATTGGTATCAGAGCTTATAGTTGTTATTCAGTAGACTACCTGAATATGATATGTGTGATAAATATATATTGTATAAGATTTTTTCTAGTTAGTTTGTAAGTTTTGGCATATGTATATCAGCAATTTTAGGTACAACATTGTACATTCGTATGGTGAATATAAAGGAATGCATATATTGTAAGTTCATCTAGCTCTAAATGTCATGGCTTGTTATTTACTATGAAGGTTTACTTCATTCGATTGAAGAATTAGACTCAATTTTTATTATTCCAAGTTTTGAGGCATGTTAACAATTTAAAGTGAGGGATCCATTATGATTGGATTTAATATTAATTAGACTAAGGGTAACTCATATATACAATAAATGAATTTGATCAAAATTAGTACTTTGTGACACTTAAATTGTGCTTAAAGAAATTAGTCACGTTCTAAAAATATTCATGTAGGCTTTGATTTATTTGGTATATTTTTTTTCTAAAAATATTCATTTAGATTTTGGCTTAAGTCAATCTACTTTTTAAGATTATTTTGTTATTTAATCACATGTCCCTAATGATTTTATAGGCAATATGTTAAGTGTAATTTGTTCCATGATAAATGAGTTTAATATATTTTATCAATGGGTTATGAAAGAGTTATCAAGGACAAGAATAAAATCAACTGTTATCTTAACATTATCATAAGTTAAAAGTTAAAACTTTGTATCTATAAATGTACCTTGATGACTACACCTTGAGAATAGGAAATGTATTAACTAGTAAGAGGATTTTCATAATTGTTCTTATCATTGACTAACCGGATAAAGCTTAAAACTGCTTTATAAAAAAATGTAAATTGAAGTTGGATTGGTTTCATATCAGTTGACATGACCATCTAAATGGTTTAAAATTCACAATGTACTTAATGATATCATTACTTTGAAAAGTAGAATTTGATTTGTTTTGAATTTTGCCGCAAGTGCAGATGGAGAACAATGGAAAATTAACATTTAAAATTTATTATGAGAAGAATATAGATTTAAGTAAGAAGAGTTTGTGAAGTAAATGGTTCCTCTAGTGAGAATAATATAGAGAAAGCTTCAAAATCAGACAGAAGACTGAAAAAGCACCTGCGTTTGTTTTCGAATGTAAGTATGAATTTAAATTTCACGGATGAAATTTTATGAGGATGGAAGAATATAAACCTCATGATAAATAGCATAAAATCTTGACCGGGAAAGAATAAATTAGAAGAAAAATATTTCTATTTGTTGTAAATTCCTATAAACTAGTGTAAAACTCTAGAGAAAATAAAGGATATAGTTATACATGAAAATACTATTGATCGATGAATTTACCAGAATAACCTATGGATAATAAAGGAGTGGCAAAACTATAAATAAAAAGAAAAGTCCCCCCTCCCTTTCATTAAATTTGGTCGATGCTTGGAAGAAGAAGAGACTTAGGAATTTATCTTAAAATCTTCTCATTTCTTCTTCTCGCTTCTAAGTTAATTAGTGACTTTAACATAAGATTTTAATTTTAAATAGTGCATTTAGTGAGAGTTTTTGATGGAAAAGCTAGAGAGAGAAAGCTTGTAATATTGAGAAAGGAGTGATGAAACTTGGAAATGAGTTCAAAAGGCATGGGAAATTAGGTTGATACTCATTGGTAAGATATTCTTTTATGAATCATTTGCATTATTTCTCTTAATTATGTTAGGAAATGAAAAACCTTAAAATTGGATTTGTTAGGTTCGTGCTTGATTTGTTAAAATAATAATTTGAATGGTTCTTTGTTAATTTGTTATGTAATGACATGTTTATTAAGAAAATTGAAGGAGTTTAGGTCAATTATGAGGTTTTCCTATGAATGAATAAGTTGTTAGTTTTGAAAATTAGGGGACTTTTGAAAATTGGCTTTGATTTTAAGTTGTTTTGGGTTTTTTTTTTTGTATTATTATGATGATTATGTGTTTAATTTTGATTATAATAAGGGTTGAATTGTTTTTTTTTTGTTATCTATTTGATTATGGATGATAGTATTTGAAAAACATATTAGCATGGAAAATTTCTATGTTAGAATTAAAAAGGGTTGTTTTGGTTAATCCTAAGGTAGTTTGATATGGGAATGGTGTGATAAGTAACAAATATAAAGAAAATTGAAGTAATTTATAGATTCCTAAATTTCTAAGAGGCCAACCAAAATTGAAGGTTTGGAGGATTTGAAAATTTGGTCT
>Ga0307515_10018697_pt1 | contig 12513 bp, 1 predicted proteins | sample 17_EM_MG_FD_194513 | JGI IMG/M metagenome (GOLD analysis project Ga0307515, IMG submission 194513) | Populus trichocarpa ectomycorrhiza microbial communities from riparian zone in the Pacific Northwest, United States - 17_EM | ecosystem: Host-associated > Plants > Roots > Unclassified | place... | reverse complement strand
TAGCTTGGTATATACTCCTTTAAATATATCTATAGGTTTATATAGCGCTAAGTTATACTTAGGAACGCTATAGCATACTAAAATAACCTAGTCCCTTAGGCTATTTTTATTTTAGTAAGTTTTAGTAAGTCTATATTAGATTTTCTGGAGTTTATTAAAGAGTAGTTAAAGGCACTCTAAATAAGTCTTTATTAGGTTAGAAGCAATAACTCTCTAAAATATAGTCTCTCGCTATTCAGATATATAAAGTTAGCAATTCTTATTAGTCTTAAAGTAGGCTCTAATAAGCTAAAGCATTATATTAAAGCTATAGTTTTTACCTATAATATAGTCGTAATAGAATATTACTGCCCGTCCCTTTAATATAATGGAGAAAGCGTAGTGGTACTAGTGGCATTAAATTCTAACCTTATTGTAACAGTTATAAAAGACCTATAGTTTTGCTCTAAGTATATTATATAATTCTCCTCTAAACTTCTTTTTTTCGTCTAAATATACCTTTATTAGATTTATAACTTCTTATAGTAAAGGGTTACTAGTTAGCTGGAGTAGAGGAGCTAGAAGCGGCGAAGGTAGAGGACGAGTACCTCTAGGTAAGAGAGCACCTCTAGGTGGGAGAGTAGTATTCTAGGGGTTTTATTCCAAATTAAAGTTGCCTTTTAAAGAATATAGGTTAGTTCTAGGTTTCCGTAATTAATATATAATCTTAGCTTCCGTCTATACTAGTTCTTCTATACTAGTAATAACGGCCTAAATATTGCTAGTAATTAGGTTACTATTCTTAGTAATGTATACCCTATTCCTACGGAGGAAGTCTTAAAAATTCTAAATAATATTAACATTGCTAAGTACCCAGGTATTAGCGGTCCATCCTATGAAATCCTTCCTAAAATATTCCTATAGCTATACATCGGTATAGTGTCTACTTTAGTAGAATATAATACGGTGTAGGAGAAAGCCATTAACTTATTTTACGGTATAAGTTGTTATATTAAAGGTAAATTCGTTCTAATTTTTATTAATAAGTTTCGCGTATAAAGCTACCCCTAGTGGTAAGAAGTCTTCCTAGTCATTTAAAGTAGGCGTAGCCATATTTTTAGAGGGAGGGAAGTATTATTAGCGTAGGGATTATTGTTTAGTACGCGTTTGTGATATATATTTGTTATTTGGTACGCGTTTATAACGTATATTTGCAATTATAGGGCTTAGGACTAGTTCTAGCCTTAAATCGCGAAAACTTATAAAGCGTATTATTCTGCGTAATAGACGCAAGAATCTGTAATCTTAAAAAGGCTTAGGACCAGGTCTAGCCTTTAAATCCTTAGATTTATAGAAGAGTTCTATTTAAAGTTTAGGACTAGTTCTAACCTTAAAAGACAGCTTCCTTTAGCACGAGTAGCACTGGTATAGTGGCTTATCTCTTCTTAGTGGAATACCTAGCTGCTCTATAGTATAATAGTAAAGTTAACTACTAATTAGTATTGGTTATACAAGGGGATATTATATAGCTACGGTTCGTAGATAGTATAATAATTATTCTTTTTCTTTTCTTAATTCTTAAAGAAAGGGGTAAGGAACTTAAGGTTCCTCACCACGCTAGTGCCACGGCGGCACGTGACGGCAACTTACCGCACGTAATGGCAACTTGCCATATGTAGTAGCAATATGCCTTATATAGTAACCACTTACCTTTATTCCCAACATAGTTATTTTAAATACTCTGTCCTATAGGACTAAGTCTTAAAGTAGTAACCTAATAGTGTTTTTCCTTTTATTAATATAGTATAGATATTATCTAATTTAATATCTCTTATATCTCCCTTAGGGTTTTTTTTATTTACCTACTTAGTAAAGTATATATCTATATAGACTTTTAAAGGACTATATTAGACGTTAGATAAGAGACAATAATAAATTAAATTTTAATTTTATAATTAATTATATAAAGTCCCCAAGTTAAGCTAAATTAGAACAATTTTAAAGAGCTACACAGTCTTATAAGTTGAAAACTCTACTATAAGATTTACCTTTGCCCTTTATCGCCTCCCTTTACTCCTTTACTATTGTTATTAAGGCACCGTAGGCTATATAGCCCCTAAGGACACGTTACTAGACACTAGCTACTATAACTATTTTACTATAATTAGTCTACTATAGATAACTAATCTACTATAAATGCACTATAAGCTATCGTGCTATTAATAATCGCTACACTATAGACGTATAGTAGGCGTACTATAGGCGTATTATAGGTATACTATAGACGCACTATAGACGTACTCTAGACGTAGACGCACCGTAAACGTACTATAGACGTAGATATACCGCAGACGTATAATAAATATGTAATAAAGCCTTGTAGTAGGAACTACTATAGACTTATTAATGGGCTAGTTATGTAAATAACAGGAAAGTTAATAACGTAATAATAACTAGTGGAGTAGTTGCCTAATAAATTAACTCTAATTATATTCTAAAATGTACTATAAAAAAGAGAACTATCTAGGTAGGGACTGTAGTCCTTTAAGTATACAATACTGCGCCTAAGAAATGTACTAAGTACGTCGGTACGTTAGTACGTTAATACGTCTTACGTTTCTATATTCCTACGTTCCTACGTTTTAAACTTATAACGTAACTAGCTATATAACTTAGTTACCCCTTATCTTATAGCTTAATCGGTTCTAGTATCTTTTATACTATTTTAATTAATCCATTTATATCTCTTCTTGGTAGTCGTACTACTACTAATATAAGGTCTATAACACTATACCCCTCCTCTCTATCTTTGTCCTTAAAGATATCTTCTATCTCTAAGTTGTTTATTAGAGGTATAGCATTCCCGTTTTTAATTTAATAACTATTATTATTTCTAATACCTTTTATTAAATCCTCTGCGTCTAATTATCGTAACCAGCTAGTAACTGTTATTCTTATACTTAGTAAAGTTATACCATCCTATTCTTATTATAAGGAAAGGAAGTTAGTATATATTATAATCGCGGCTCCGTCTAGTTACTAGCCTTCTTTCTATACTAAGTATACGCGAGCGAATATATAATCGACCTGTAATATTTAATCCATTTCTAACACTAAGTGTATGTATTTTACTAGTCTTTAAAGTCTTTAACTTTCTTATCTAATTTATTATAGGGTCCTATATTTAATCTAAGGCGTTCCGCCTTAAAGATAAACTTATTATTACTCTTACTAAAGTATAAAAGCTTCGTAATAATAGAGAATAGATTTATATTAAAGAGCGGAAAGTATTTAAAGCTTAATAGACTGCCTATGCTTGTCTAGTTCGTCTTAAAAAGGGTTATGAAAAGGTATACTCTAAGGAGTAGCGTCTTATTAAGTAAGGTCTTCGTAAGCTTAAGAATAAAGAGGCTAAAAAGGATTCTAATTAAGAAGAGGCAGAAACAGCTTATATACTAGTAGTAGATCCCTTAGATAATCTTGCTTGTCTATTACCTTTAACTAATTATTTTATTTTTAGCTCCTTTTTAATATTACCTAACCCATTCTCTTTTAATACTCTTATACCTTTTCTATAGCGTTCTTTGGATTTCCTAATAGCTCTTAGGTAGTCTTGTTATAGCCTATCTACTTTACTTTATACTACGTTTTATTATTAATGTCCTTATAATTAATAATCTTTAAAACCTGCTATTTATCTCCCTCTTATCCTCTATATAATCTCCTTTATAAACTAGTAGCTCTATATCTCTATACGTTGGCTTTAATATTATAATATGCTGTATAGAGTAAATCTTTATCTTTACTAGTAAGTTAAGTCTATATATAACTTCTAAAATTTTAGCTACGATTTTAAATAGTCTTAGTCTAACATTGTCTAACTTCTTACTTAGTTATTAACTTCTAAAAAATTTATATAACAGCTATACTTTATCCCCCTCCTTAAGATCTAGTCCTTTAGATCTCTTAGCGTTATAGTACTTTTTTATTTTTTTAATACTAGTTTTATTATAAAATAAAGGTCTTTATAAAGATTTATTAGAGTCTCCATTCTCTACTTTACTATGCTACTTATTTTCTTTACTTATTATAGTAATAATAATGTTTTTAGCTTATATCCATAATTTGCCTAAAATAGTAACGTCTCTATGCCTTCCTATAGTATCGCCTTATATATAAACTATATAACTAGTAGTAATAATACCCAATTATTCTATATATGGTTAATATAGTGCCTTAAATACTGTTCTAGCGTCTAATTTAATCTTTTTATTTGTTTATCTGTTTATAAATAATATATAGTAAAAGTTACTACTTAAACTTTCTACTCCGCTAAGAATACCTTTTAAAATACTGCTATAAATTTTAAATCTCTATCCGATATAATTTTATTTAGTACTCTATATCTTATAAATACTTCTTTAATATAAATTCTAGCAATATCTTCTGCTAAGATTTCTGCTATGTATGCTATAAAGTAGCCTTATTTAGTTAGCTTGTCTACTATTATAAGGATTATATTATACTCCTATCTAGTAATAGAATCTTTTAACTTTAGTAATTTTATAATAAAGTTCTATAATATTATTTCCTATAGACGTTTTAGTACTTTAATAGGCTATAGCTTATACCTTATTAGCTTATTTCTTTAGTAATCTAGATATTCCTTTATAACTTTTCTTATTAAGCCCTAGATTTTATAAATAATATACTCCTCTTAAAGTCTTAACACTAAGTCTATAACTCTATTATATCCCTATATTATTTCTCTATAGAAATCCTTAATAAATCCCTCTGCTACCCCCTTAGAATATACGTGTTTATTCTCTATTTATACTAGTTTATTTCTAGGTCCTTAAATTATACCTTTTAAATTATTTTTATTTAATTACTTTCTAGTAACTTATACTCTTAAGTTACTATAATTTTAGGGTAATTATACCTAATTAATCTATTACTATCTCTATGTAGTATTACTCCTAATAGTTTCTTATTATTTTATAGTTTAGCCTTCCTACTTAGTATATCTACCTTTGTATTCTTAGTGCCCTTAATATACTAAATCCTAAAATAGTATTTTATAAGCATCTCCGCCTATCTAACTTATCTTTAATTAAGTTCTTTTATTATTAGGAACCCTATTAAGTTCTTATAATTTATTTTAACTATAAATAGTTTTTCTATACCTTATAAGAATGCTCTTTATTTTTTAAGTGCTATAACTATACCTAGTAACTCTTTATTATAGATATTATAGTTTAACTCTAGTAGTATTATCTTCTAACTATAGTATACTACTAGATGCTATACACTCTTATACTTTTATAGTAAGTATACTTTTAGTATAAAGTCTAATATATCTATTTCTATAACCGTCTCTAATCCTAGTTAATAGATTTTAAGGATTAGTTCCTAGGTAAATAACTCCTTAAGTTCTTTAAATAACTTCTTTTACTTATTTCCCTAAACCTATAGTTTCTCTTTCTTTATAAGCCTAGTAAAGGGTTTAATATTCTTTAACTATTAGGCTATAAACCCCTAAAACTAACCTTAACTACGTTATATTTTTTAGTTCTTACTAACTCACTATAGCTTTAACCTTCTTTAGGTCTATACTAATATAACTTAGTTTAATAATAAATTTAATAAAATTAGTCTTCTTTATAAAGAACTTATATTTCTTAATTACTACTAGTATCTATTCTTCTTATAGTCTCTTTAAAACCTATTTAACATATTCTCCGTATTCTTCCTTAGTTATTAAGTAGATAATAATAATATTAAGGTATACTATAATAAACTTATTAAGGTGTTCTCTTAATATACTATTAATATACTTTTAAAACGTCGCTAGTGCGTTTATAAGCCTAAATTATATAACTAATAGCTTATATAGTCCTTGCTTTAACCTAAAAGCTGCCTTTTATTTATCGCCTTCCTTAATCCTAATTTAATAGTACGCCTATCTTAAATCTATCTTTATAAAGATTTGCGCATTACCTATCTAATATTAAATTTCGCTAATTAAGGGTAACGAATACCTATCCTTCCTAGTGATACTATTTAATTATCTATAGTTAATATATAGTTTAAGTTTTCCGTTCTTCTTTAGTACGAATAGTACTAAATATCTTGCTAATAACTATAATGGTCTAATATATCCTTTTTATAGGTTTTTCTAAACAAACTCTTTAAGTGCTCCTAATTCTTCTTTAGTTAGCTTATAGATTAGAAAGAACTTTAGACTTATTTCTAGTTCTAATTCTATTTTATAGTCCTATACTATATACTCTAATAGCTTTTTACTTTCTAGGTTCTATAGTATTTTGCTATATTTATAGTATCTCTTTAATATATAGAATAACCCTTTCTTAGTTTCCTTATATATCGCTCTAACTTAGTACTATACTAATTTAGTTGCTATATACCTCTTATATTATTAAGTATCTCTAATATTAACTTAGCCTATAACCTAATTAATCTTTAGATTATATTCCTATAACTAAGGCATTCTTAATACTACCTTATCCCGTCCTAATGGTAGGATATTAAAAGATATCTTAATTTATCTTCCTTTAATAGTTATCTAAATAGATCCTATTTTAATATTAATAATGCCTCCTTTATAGGCTATTAGATCTCCTAAAATTGTATCTAATAGATAAAGGTATTTCTTCTATCTATAAGATAGCCCTATTTATTTAACTACTACTAGTAAAATATAGTTCCTTATTACTTTACTATCTATTAATACTTTAAACTATTAATCTTACTAATTAATTTATAAATTTAGGTATTATCCTTAAATTCCCTAAGGGTCTAAGGCTCTATTACTAGCTCCCTTTAGTTCTATAGCCTTTATTTTTTTCTAACTACTAGCTGCTTAATCTTATTATACTTAGCTTACTCTTTAGCTAATACCTAGTTCGTTTTTTATCCTTAATATACTATAGATATATATTCTCTAGGCATTTCTACTACTATTATCCGTTTAAGCATTCTTCTATAAGAAATCTTTTTAGTTAAAGTATTAAGTCTTCTAACCCCTAAACTTCTACTAGATACTATTCGTGTATATACTTAGCGTTCCTATACTATTGCTTATTTAGCGCCTAATATATTCTTATAGGGTACTTCTAATTCTTTTCCTATATATATTATCTATATATACAATCTATACCAATATATAATACGCTAGGTGCTTTAGGTTAACTCTTAACTTATCTTTATCTATAAGCTTAAACCTCTACCTAGCTAATATAAACGCTAGTCTATTATTTACTAGTACTATAATTTGCCTTTTACCCCTCTAGTCCTCTAATCTGTCTTCTAGGTTCTTTAACGTTATAATTAACGCTTCTTTAATATAACTTATGCGTTTCTTTATAATCGCTTAGTCTTAAATAACTTTTTTGTTTAGCTATATATAAAAGCCTTCCCACTTATTATTATATTGCTATTTATACTACTTTTAGTATAGCTCTGTAAGCGTATATAATCTATCCGTAAGGAAATATCTCATTATTACTATATTATTATAACCTTTAGTATGCCGTTTTTTAAATCTAGTTAAAACTTTTAGGTCCTCTTCTTATTCCAGTTCTCTAAGCTACTTTACTCTTAGCGTGCCTATTTTTAGCCTATTAGTAATCTTTTATATAGGTACTCTAACCCTAAGTCTATCTAGTGTTCTTAACCCTTAGTAACCTCTTTATTTTTACTATACCTTAATTTAATTCTTAAATCCTTTTTAGTCTTTTCCTAGTTTACGTCTAACTATAGAATCCTCTAAATCTATAAACTTTATAATTCTAGCATTAATTGTTTGACCCTAAGGCTAAATACTTTATTTACCTACTATAGGACTCTTTTCTTTTATTACGGAAGCTCTGTCTTCCTTATCTTCTGCTTTAATCTATTCTTATAAATAACTAGTTTATACTCTTATCCTTTTTTTAGAATCTTAAGTCTTAACTCTTATCTCATCTTAAGAATCTTAAGCCTTTTGCATTTTGCCTTTATTAAGTGCTAAAGTAGTTCGCTATCCTACCTCTCTTATATCTTACAAAGTAATAGATATTATATTTAATAGAGTCTTAATCCCTATTACTAATCTATCCTCTATAGTAGATTTAACTTCTACCTTTATTCGTCAGGAAATTTTTTTCCGGCACATTGTTGCAGTTTGCGGCAATTTGCTGCAAACTGTACAATCGCGGCAGTGGCTTATAGTGGTTACCGATTCGCATAAACCGCAGTCCACCTAAACGTCTTCTACTACTAAGATCCCTAGTTTAGCCTCCGCCCCTTAAATCTTTAATTACTTAATCCTTATCCTTTAGGTTTCTATAGTTATTTACCTTTATACTCCTTAGTACTACTTTAGTCTATTAGCTCTAGTCCACTATTCTATAGTTTTTAACTTAGTTAATGCATGCCTTACGCCTTATATAACTATAGAACTCTATCCTAACCGTTTTTAGCCTACTCTCTTTAGTAGATCCTATTATTAATCTTAATTACTTAATTAATTAATTCCTTTAGGGTATCCGCATCTTCTATTAAGATAATTACATTCTAGACTTTCGCCTTAAGTCCCTGTTTATACTATACTATAAGCGCCTTATTATTCTATTTAACCTATATAGCTAGTATTTAGAACTACGTTATATACTTAATTGCTAAGGTTCATTATACTAGGTTTTAAAGCTTTTTTTTACCGTAGTGATTGCTTCTAGGTCTCTAAATATCTATATAAGTCGTTCCACGAATTCTCCCTAACTTAAGAATATAAACTTAACTTCTAGATTTATAGTTGTGCTTCCGTTCTCTTATATCTTAGTAAAATAAGGTTTAAACTATTTAAGCGCTCTTTCTATTAGAAATAGTCCTGCGTAAACCACTTAGTCTATTAATATGGCAAGCTTTATACCCTTCTATATTACTTTAAAATATATTTATACTAAAAACCTTTTTAGCTTTAACTTCTCTCCTAAGAATTGTTTAACTAATAATAACTTAACCTTTACTGCTCCAATACCATTAATTTATTTTTTTAAGTATTTAGTTATTATTTATTAATTAATTAACTATTTCCTATAGTTAACCTACCGTAACTAGCTATAAATCCATATCCTATATACTAGTATCCCCACTTATCCCTAAAGTGGTTACTGCTATTAATAGCGTTATAATTAGTGCTTTTGGTAGCATATTATTTAACTTTATTAATACTATAACTAGGTAGTAAATGTATAATAAAGCCTTATAGTAGGAACTACGGTAAACTTATTAATAGGCTAGGTATATATATAATAATAACTAGTAGAGTAGTTGCCTAATAGATTAACTCTAATTATATTCTAAGATTTACTATAAAGAAGAGAACTATATAAGTAGGGAATGTAGTCCTTTAAGTACATAATATTACGCCTAAAAAATGTACTAAGTACGTCGGTACGTTAGTATATTAGTACGTCTTACGTTCCCACGTTCCTATATTTATACATTCTAAACTTATAACGTAACTAGCTATATAACTTAGTTACCCTTTATCCCATAGCTTAATCGGTTTTAGTATCTCCTATATTATCTTAACTAACCCATTTATATCTCTTTTTAGTAGTCGTACTACTGCTAATAGAAAGTCTGTAACAGCAGACATATTATAGACGTACTGTAGATATAGATAATAACCACTACAATATACTATATAACCAATTTACTATAGATATACCGTAAGCCATCGCGCTATAGATATCTACTATTATAAGTATATTATAGATACACTAATAAGAATAGCTATAGTAGGGAGAAAAGGGGCCGGCCTATATTACTTTAGTACGTTAAATATAAGGTATATAGTTAAACTAGTATTTATGCCCTATATAAGATAATCTTATAAAAATTCTTCCTATAGAAGTGGGTTTATATAGTAAGGTTTATTTTTATAGAATATCTATTTTCTAGAACGTAAATTTAGGATTAGTAAGTTACTTTAAGGGAGAGTATTTACTAGTTACTAATTCTTTATATATTTCTTTAATAAGGAAGAAGAATAGGGCATGGAATAAAAAAGTTGCTTAAAGGTAATTAGTAGCTGCTTTTAAGCTAGTAAGCTATTTCTTAACCCGCTAGCGTCCTACCTTATTAATAAGATAATAGTCCGTGTGTATAGAATACCAAAAGTTCGTTAATCTAGGGCCCCTTATTAGTTAAAGTCTTATCGATAACATAGGACCCAAATTAGTGGGTTAAGGGATACCGCTTCTCTTATTCTTACATATAAATCTATATAATAAAAATCTATCTTTTAAAGCGCTTTTCTTATTCTAGAAATAGTAAAATATAGTAGAAATAGATAAAAAAGCTAGGATTTCCTTAGTGCGAACTAGATATTAGAAAGTAAAATATTAAAACGACAAACTAGTAGCTAGCAGCTCCCTTAGCACTTAAAATAGATAAGATTGTCTACTTAGTTACTGGTATATATTAAGCTGCCTAAAAAGGGGTTTATATATAGAACTATAGCACTATAGCCTAGAGGCTATATGCGTAGTATTATACGAAGTATAATATAATAGATATAAAAATAAAAAACCTCTTTACCTTTTATAAAAGCCTTTATATAGTCTTGTATATAATTAGTTTTACCTCCTCCTCTTTAGCAATAGTAAGTTCGCTTATATATAATTTTGCCTAATTACTACTAACTATTTATAATAATTATAGCGAATGGCTATGCTTGGCTAATAATTTCAAGCGGTTCGCGCTCTAGTATTATCTTAGTAAGCTACTTAGGCGGAACCAAGATAGTAGATCTCGCTAGTACTTAACTAGTATAGCTTTATATAACCCCTATATTTTAAATATTTCTATCTTAGTTGCTATTTAAGGAGCCTTAGTACAAAAATATAGAAGGGTTGACTTATCTATTAAACGCGACGCTACTAAAGAGCAATATATCTCTACTAGTTAACTAGTTAATATCACGGGACTTACACATTCTCACGTCCTTACACGTTTTAACGTTCTTAACCTATACTCACGTTCGTCCTAAGACACCTATGCACGTTCCCCTATAACCTCTATTTATACCCGTACCTAGCACATAAAGGCTCTTCTTCTTTGTCTAAATGTCTTCGTATTAACCACGCATAGTTACGCGTACGTAGCCTTCTTCAACTACTACCCTGTTTAGTACATTGTATTCTAGCTCGTATCTACTTCTATAACAGTTAACTACTTTAAAAGGCAATTAATTATATTTAAAAGGCCGCTTTATTTATCTATATACTTATTTAGACATTTTAGCTAATATAAAGTTCTGAAATTAGGGGTTGAAATTTCTCAACGTGCCTTATTGGGTCGATTCTATAAACCCCCCCCCTAAGACCTAGTTATATACTGCCCATATAAAACACATACCCCCTAACTACTCTATAGCTTTAAAGCCAAGTTAGGTAATCCCAAACTATAAAATATAAAACACTAGACGGTTTATAGAGATAATAGTAGAGACGTTTAGATAGACAATTATATAGGTAATTATATTTAATTAGAAAACCAGGTAATATATAAAGAGATCTATCTCTATAAGCCCTACAATAGCTCTATATAGCCTACGTTACTACTATAGTAAACTATAGAGTATAATATATTAGGAAAACGGGAAGTGGCGTAGGAAATTTAGTTTCGCTAAAAGTATTTTTAGGGCTTAAGGCTAGCTTTCCGCCATATAACCTAAACCCTAGAGCTATACGCTAGCTTTCCGCTATACTAGCTAAACCCTAAAGCTATACGCTAGCACTACGCTAGTTAAAGGAGTATAATATTATATATATTACAGTAATAAGCTAGCTTATAGTTATAAAATAATAATAATAATAATAATAATAATTATTATTATTATTATTATTATTATTGCATTTATTGCTATTAGGGTATTAAGGTCCTAAAGGCCCCCTAGTAGGCTCCTAGCAGGCTTCCTAGTAGGCTTTTAGTAAACTTTAATTTTCTTAGTTATCTAGATCGTCCTAATAGGAACCTATTATCCTAATATAGTCCTAGCCTATAGTGCTATTAGGTTACCGCTATATTCCTAATAGCCTCTATATACCTAAATACTACCTTTTTTTTTTTTATATATCCTCTCTACCTAGGGAGGCACTAAAACGGTAGCTAGTAGAGAACTATAGGCAAAACTAGACAACTATTGTTAGAATTAGACGACAGTCGTTAAAACTAGATAACTGTTGCTAAAACTAGATAACCGTTACCAGAACTAGACAACCGTTACTAAAACCAGATAACGACCGTTTAAATAACCAGCTAGCAAACACTATAAATAATTAAATCGATCGATTAAATCGAACTAGAGCTTTAATATTAGCCTCCTACTAAATCGAATCGAATTAAGGCTTCCTAGGGAGGTACCCTAAACGACCACCATTCGAATATATAGCCAGCTAACGCCTATAGAGAATAATTCGAATTAATACAATCAATCAATTAATCGAATTAATTAGAGCATTT
>Ga0307515_10018696_pt1 | contig 12514 bp, 5 predicted proteins | sample 17_EM_MG_FD_194513 | JGI IMG/M metagenome (GOLD analysis project Ga0307515, IMG submission 194513) | Populus trichocarpa ectomycorrhiza microbial communities from riparian zone in the Pacific Northwest, United States - 17_EM | ecosystem: Host-associated > Plants > Roots > Unclassified | place... | reverse complement strand
TTTAATCTCAAAATTAAATTACGTAAGCTCCTCTGCCTATCTGGCTTATTAAGGTATAAGCTCCTTTATAGTTATAAAATAGCGTAGATTATAGTAATCTAAGAGTACACAAGTGGTATAGCTCGCGTGCTTAAGGTAGTGTCGCTACTATTTAAAGCAGTTAACTATAGCTAGTAGTTCCTTATCGTGGGTATAATACCTAACTTTAGGTCCCTGGAATTTTCTGCTATAAAATGCTACTAGTCTCTAATAGAGCTGGGTAGCGTCTAGATACCTATTAGGTTATAGCAGAATACCAATAAGGGTAAAATTTAATACATTAGTGATTATTATTAATAGCTAATCTAGGTTAAAATGCCGCAGCAATAAAGCTTCCGTAAACTTTGCGCGAAGTTTCTAAAAGGCCTCCTAAACCTTTCCGGGCCATAACTATGGCTTATACCATTTAGTTAGTCCCTTTTTAATTTTCTTCCTTACCGCCTTTAAGCTTTTTACTCCTTAGGTTAGGTTTTAGGAAGCTTCTATAATATAGTTAAATAGGTATTAGGCGACGTCTAAGTAGTTATAAATAAAGCGCTTATAGAAATTAGCAAAGCCTAGGAACACTTAAACATCCTAGTAGCTCTCTAGCTCTGGCCACTCCTAAATTATCTACACCCGTACTAGGTCTATAACTATACCTATAGGCGTTACAATATAACCCAGGAACTTAACCTACTTAGTATTAAAGATATACTTTAACGCCTTAGTATAGAGGCCCTGATTATCTAAACGTTCCAGCACTTCGCGGACGTGTTACTTATATTAATCCTTATCCTTCAAGCAGATTAAGATATTATCTAAATAGATAACGTATATACGGTTAACTAGTCCCCTTAAGGCTCTATAAATATACAATTGGAATATTATAGGCGCATTAGCTAGCCTAAAAGGCATTACTAGATACTTAAAGTGGCCGTATTGGGTTTTAAAAGCGGTCTTTTACTTATCCCCTTCTTTAATACGGAGCCTATAATAGGCGTTTTATAAATCTAGCTTCGTAAAGATCTTCGCCCTAAATAGTTAATCTAGCATTTTACTAACTAGTAGTAGTAGGTAACGGTTCTTAATTGTAATCTTGTTAAGACCACGATAGTCTATATATAGCCTTATAGTTCTATCTAGTTTTAGGATAAAGAGGATTAGTACGCCTAACGGCGACTTATTAGGCTGGATCCACCCCTTTTCTAGTAACCTATTAAGGTACTCCTGTAGGATCTTAAGCTCTTTACGCAAGAGGTTATAAATAGGAAGATTTAGTAGTTGTTTGCCTTCTTTTAGATTAATTGCATAATTATACTCTAAGTTCTGCGGTAGGACTTTTACTCTCCTACCCGAAAATACCCTTAATAAGTCCCTTAAGCCTACTAGAATATTTAATAAATTAGGGTTGTGTTTATCCTTTATATTATTATTAGGTAGGTTCCAGAGCTCTCTTAGGATACTTACAGGCAGCGTTATGCGCTATAGTGGTTGCTTATATATAGTTGCCACCGTATATTATACCGTTTTATATAGTAGCTAGTAGAGGGTAGGAAAATCCTTAACGCAGCGCTTAAGATACTGTAGTATACTCTCCGTATATTGCTTAAGCTAGAGTAACCTATAATAGTTAAAGTATCTTATAAGATCCTTAAGATCGCTGCCTCCCTATAATATCTCCGTAACCTATCTAGTAGTTCTTTATAGAGTCTTCGTTATAAAGGGGTTATTACTTATACTAGGCTTTATACCTATCTTACTATTAAATAGGGGTTAGATCCGATACTCCTTTAGGTATAAAGCGTATACTATTTCGCCTAGGGCTATATTCTCTAGGATATCCTTTAGGCTTATTAGTAATATACGCCCTTCTAAATCTTTATCGTTCTACTATTTAAAGGCTCCAGTCTTAAAGCGTATCTTAGTATCTACTTCTGCTAGCCAAGGGTATCTAAGGATAAGGTTATAACCTATAAAGTTAGCCGTCTAAAAGGGTTGCGGGCTGACTACCTTAGTGCGGTTGTATATATTAGCTACTAATACTATAAGCTTATAGGCACTATATAGCTTAATCTAATACTTATCTAGGAAGCCTATAATAGGTTTCCGCCACCTTTACAATAGGATAAGTTTATACTCTTTTACCAAATTATATTATATAAGATTAATTTTAGCGCCGCTATTATATAGTGCGGTTATTACCCTACTTATTTTTTTAATTAGATCTACCTCTAGAGTTTTCTCTTAATTTCTTAGAGTGTTTCCGTAAAGGTGCCGGACAGGTATTAGGTTAGCCCTAGGAGTTTTTTCTATTATTTAAGGTTCCTAACTTTAACCCTTTTAAAGTTCTCTTTAAGAACGGCTTCTTTAAAGGTTAAGTTTGCCCTACGTTACTACTAAAGTGCCTATACTTTTAGTAACCCCCTAGCTTTCTACTAAAAGAGGTCTGGTTCCTTACTGCATCTTTAGCGTTTAGAACTGCTTGTTTAAAATCCGTATATATGGTGATCCGCAATAGGGCTCCCACGCGCTTTATTTCGTCACAAATTGCTAGCTTAATTCTAGCCTAGATAAACCCAATCTTCTCCTTTTTATAGATACTACCGTCCTTATTTTTAAAGGGCTCTAGATCTATTTGCTAAGTATAAGTTTCTATAAAGTTTATAAACTGGCGGAAATTATAGCGGTCTAGCTATATCCTATTCTAGAATAGCTCTATATTATTATATTATATAATATATAGATCTTAAGTCTATTTCTTTAGGAAGGTTTACAGCTATAGCTATATAGTAATTTACTCTTTATTAAGCTAATTAAGTACGATCTAGTTTAGTGATTAGTCTTTAATCTTGCTAATAATCCAGCGTGTACACTCTTTAGTATTATCTTATATTATTAGTATCTTAAAGAAGTTATCTACCTTATAAACCTAATTATCTAACTACTAGGCGTTGGGTCTATGGCGGAGTTCTAGACTACTAAAGGCCTTAGCCAGTTAGTCTATATCCTTTTTCTGTTTATAGCGTAGATAACTCTCTAAGTCTTCTATACTTTCTTAGGTAAACACTAGGTAGCTCCTAGAAAGCCCTTAACCTTAACTAGGTTATAAAAGAATTTACCTAGCTTAAATTAGACCCTACTAGATCTAGATTTACCCTTAAAGGGTTCTAATATATTTATTAATGGCTTCCTCCTATATGGCTTCCGAGAGCCTTATAACAGCTTCCTAATATCTATCTTAAAGGAGATTAGTATAGGGCTCTTAACCTTTTAAACTTGGGCCTAGGGAGGCTCCTACTATAGAGGTAGTATTAGTACTAGTAGCTAGTATAGGCTTCCTAATAAGGCTCGGGTCTTAAGTTAGTAATTAGCTTAGATTACCTAAAGGGGTAGGCCCGCTTAGCTTATAAGCAGTCTATATACCGCTACTATACTAATTATAGGCTGGTAGTCTTCTGGGAGGGTTCCGGTTAGTTCCCTAGTTAGATATATTAGTGTATTTCTCTAGCATTTCTAGCTTAGAGGAAGATCTTAAAGTCGCCTCTAGCGCTTAATCTTCTAATTAACCTAGGTAGTGCTAGAGGGGTTCCAGTTGCTTTCCGGTAGCGTTATAACTATTATAAAGGGTATCTACGTTTTTTTTTGCGGTAACCGTAGGTATACGAGAGTCTTTAAGCTCCTAGAGCATTTAAGTATTAGGGCTTATTCGGCCGTCTTGCCTAGAGGGTTATATTATCGCAATCTTTTGCTATTAGAGGGACCTTCCTGTCTTTACGCGACGGCTTTCTATAAGGTATCCGTGGAGTTTCTATTTAGGTTATCGCGAGATTTTAAGGGAGAATAATAGTTATAAACAAAAGATGTAAATAAATAATCTGGTCCTTAAAGCCGACTACCCTTCTAAAAAAGAGTAGGAAGGATTTAAATATAAGGGGATCTTGTAAATAGGGGGCTATAAGGACACAATTAGAATAGGATATATTAGTAAGAGAGACAAATCCTTAAGGAGGTAAGGCCTTTAGGATTATGGAGACTATATACTACGGGCACGTGCCTCCGGCACGTAACCGGCGACTATTTAAGGGGCGTCCGGGGGTTGTCCTAAGGGCAACCCAAGGTGTCCGCAATAATATCCCTTATATAGCAATAGTTATCTAGCTCTAGCGACGGTTATATAGCTCTAGCGACAGTTATCTAGCTCTAATAACGGTTGTCTAGCTCTAGTAACAGTTATCTAGCTCTAGTAACGATTGTCTAGCTCTAGCGACGGTTATCTAGCTTTAGTAACAGTCGTTTAGCTTTAATAATAGTCGTCTAGCTCTAACGACGGTTATATGGCTCTAGCGACGGTTATCTAGCTCTAGTAATAGTTATCTAGCTCTAGTAACAGTTATCTAGCTTTAGTAACGGTTATCTACTAGCTGTTATTCTAGTGTCTCCTTAAGTAAGGAGGATGTAAAGAAGGAAGGGTAAAAAATAAGGTGGCTACCTAGGTATATATAGGGGGTATACTTAATAGAGGTATATATAGAGGCTATTAGGAATATAGCGGGGACTTAATATAGAGCTTTATATAGAGCCTCTATACGCAGAGCTTTGTATAGAGCCTTTATATATAAAGCTTTATATAAAGCCTTATATAGAGCCTCTATATATAGAGCTTTATATAGAGCTTTACGTAAAGCTTCGTGCGGAACTTTGTATAGAACTTTAAACTTTATATAGAACTTTATACGGAGCCTCTATATTAGGAAAATTTTTACTAGTATTTAATTTTACTTTTTTACTATTTTAGCATTTTCTAGCATTTAGCAGCTAAATGCTAATACTTAATTATAAATGCGGCATTTAGCGGCTAAATGCTAGTACTTAGTAATAAATGCCACATTTAGCTACTAAATGCTAGGAAATGCTAGAAATGCTAAAAAAAATGCTAAAATGGCAAAAGAGTAAAATTAGATGCTGGTAAATTTTTTCCTAATATAAGAGTAGGTAGGTAACTCTACGTCTAGTATTTTAAAGTTATACTCTATAGTAAATCGCTAGTTAATTATATTTACTTTAGCGCTAAGATTAAGTATTACTAAAGCCTCCTTTTAGGTCTACTTAAATAGGACTTTACCTAAGATAATAATAGCTTCCTTATAATCTAGTAATAGTTTATACCCTATAGGTATAAGGGGCTCTAAGGGCGCCTACCTTTTCCTAGCGTAGAGATGGCGCTTATATTATTAGGAGGCGGCTACTATTACTATCGCTACTCTAGGCACTATTACTACTAATATCCTAGCTTACTACAATTTTTATAGTTCCCCTTAGGTTAAGTTAAACCCCTAGTAGTATTACTTCGCCCTACTATCGCGTCGCCGGCGGTAGTCTTAGAGTCCGTTTTCCCTAAGTTACCTAATAGGGTAGTCTTTATATTTAAGTTCGCGGCGTACCTATTACCTCTAGTTTATAGGGCGCTCGCACTCTTCTAGTTTTCCTCTAATAGGGCAGCTAGGGAAACTAGCTAATTTTAAGTTTATAGGAATTCCTAATAGTTAGTAATAGTAAGCCGTAGCTTTAGCTATAGCTTTAGCCGTAGCTTTAGCTATAGCTTTAGCCGTAGCTTTACAAATAGGTATATTATTAGATGCTTTACATTATAAGGAGGGTTAATTTACGCTTTTAAAGAAGTTAGGTAAGCAGTAAACTTATTTACGGGTTAATTAGTTTGCATTATTGCCCTTAAATATATTAGGGCTATATAGAGTTTTTAATTAATAAAACTTTTAATATAATTAAATAGGAATTCCATTAGCTCCTTTTAAGTAAACTATATATCTAGATAGTTATCTTTATATTATAGCTAAAGGGTTCTATTAGTCCCCTTTATATATTATATAGTAAACGCAACTTTAGTATCCTTATTCGCGAAGGCGTTAGCCTTTAGGTAAAACACTAGCTTTAAGCTATTACGGAAGTCTTAGTGCTTTTATATAGTCTTACTATAGTATAGAGCAATCTTCTCTATTTTAACGGCCCGTTTTACTAAAGCGCCTATTATATTAATGGCCTTTCTCTTAAGGTTTAGATATATTAAGCTATTATCTAAGTACTCTAATAGGATACTCTAGGGTAGTCAATCTAGGTTAGGAATGGGAGTTGATATTACCTTATCGTATTAGCGCCGTCTTAGCATTTCTACCTCCTCCCTAAGTAACTGTAGTTTTCTTTGCTCTAGGAGTTGTAGCTTCTTATTCTCTAGCCGTCGTATTTCTTCCTATATAGTATCCTCGCCCGTGGCTTCTGGTTCTATCTAAGATATAGGTCCGCCCACGTTGTCCTAGGCTAATCCCTAGACTTAGTACTACGTACTGCGCTGACGTTACGCCCGCGTCTCGCCATTAGGTTAATAGACTGTAATGCAGTTAATAAATATAGGTCGTCTTTTTGATAAAGGGCTATCGCTACGTAGTTGCAGCCTTAGTAGACCCGGACCGCTACCCCTGGAAAGGGATAAGAATTTAGAACTGTTAGGACGCTAAGGCCCTAAGGGTATATAGTAACGTGATAATAGTAGCGGAATGCAATAGGTATCTGGTTCTTGATGGGGTAGAAATGTAGAACTGAATTCTGCTGTTCTTAGGTGCGCGGCAGGTGCGTCTTTTTGGTCTAACAGTATTTTAAAGTGATGCGCTCGGTGGTGGAACACGTTATTTTAATATTTTTAATACTTTTTTTAATATAAAATTATAAATATGGTATTTAATAAGCTATATTTTAATTTTTATAAAATTCTATTAAAGGGTTATTAAGTTATAGGTGGTATAAAAAGGTGTATTTAAGTAAATTTTGGTGAGGAAAACCGTGCATTGAGTGGGACCGTGCACGGAGGGGGGAGAACCCGTACTAATTGCTAAGTAATTACGGTTGTGTGGAATGGTGGTGCCCGGAGACGCTCCGTACATAATGACACGCTACTTCACTGCATTCATGTCTTACTAAAACTCCCTTCCGATAAACCCTACGGTAACTACGTCGCATTAGCCTTTTACACCACTTAGAAGTCGGCTTTGAGAGATTTTCATGCAAGGCTGTTACACGCCGTTGCTGCGCCGCAACTTGGAAGTTTTAGGGATCGTTGCCTTGGAGCTCATCCTTGGAGCTCTAGCGCAACTTGGGCGCGCAATCTGGACACGGTGCAGCCTCGCCATTTCACTTTGCTGCAGCATTTCCCCACATATTTCCTTTGTCTTATGCTCCCGGCTTTCCCTGGCGTTGATTGTCGTTAATCCAGGTATATTCTGCAACAACTTCAATTATGGCGTTTCTTGGAGCACCAGCCTACACGATTATGACTCTTGCATCAAGTACTTGGCTCCCTGCTGCAACTCTATACTACGTTATATCCGGAGACGGGCTTGTCTTTGATGATAACCGGACTTTATTACCTGGATCCATATTAACCACCTATTCCCAACAAATATCACTAGGAACAGATGGAGCAGATCTTTTCTTTGGTACAGGGCCTGGTCTCGTTAGTTCACCACTTGCTTCTCCTGCGGCTACCGGAACCGATTCAGCTTCTACAACTTCACCAGTTACGGGCACTGCTACTGCTACGGCCTCTCTCGCACCACCCACGACTTCTGTGACCGCTTCTATCTCTGCTTCGGCCACATCGGCTCCCTCCGGCAATCGACAAACAACCTCTTCCCAATCTCCAACTTCTCAACTAAGCAAGGGCGGCCTCTCAGCGAGCGCTAAGGGTGGCATCGGTATCGGCATTGCCATAGCGATCTTGCTTATCGCAGGTGGCATACTCATCTATATCCGACGCTTAAAGAAGGCATTAATGGCCGCAAGGGTTGAACCGGAGCAGATAAAGTCGGAATTGCCTGCAACGGAAAAGAAAAGACCGGAGCCCGTTGAGGCGGACGTTACACCGTATGTTGCTCATGAGTTGGTTGTAAATGAGATACCAGTTGAACTTGATGGATAGGAACGGGGGGAGGCTAGAAGATTATAAATGGAAGGGGTGGTGCGGATTCGCAAGCTTGGAAGTGCGAGGCAAGGATTAAATGCCCAATCAGAAGCATACCTAGACGGTGCCATTACAATGTAGATAAAGTAAAAGAATGCGGAGGAGATTCTAATAAAGCAAACATACAATTAGGGCTATAGTCGGCGACGGGACTATAGTTAGTGATATAAGCGGTTTGGCTCGGTTGCTACCGCGGGCTTCTAAGCACCGGTTGCTTATTTTAGACAATTAACTGATTAAACCGGTTAAACCGGTAAATAAAGTATATATTAAGTAGGAAAGAAGGTGCGGAAGAAGGGGGTTAGCTAAATTTAAAGAAAGTTAGTAAAGTTTAATATTACTATATATCTAGTTAAATATATATAGTGTCAGCGACTTAGTTAATTAAGGCACGAGCACGGCGAGAGGGACGCGCAAGCCTATATAATTGGTAGTCTATAAACAAGGATCTAAAGCTAGAGAAAGAAAAGGAGACGGGGGTAGCTTCGCTCGACGTTATATATAATCCTCTAGTTACGTAACAGCAATTATCTAAAACTGTATAAAACTATCTGCGACTATCTGCTATAATCCACTAATATCTATCAGCTATAATCTACTAGTTTCTACCAGTTTCCACTAGCGCCGTAATACTATCCACTATAATCCACCGGTATCTATTAGCTATAATCTACCGGTATCTATTAGCTATAATCCACCAGCGCTATAATATTACCCCCCCCCTCTAAAAAAGCCTACCCTTAGGCTTTATACGTACGTATTATATCTATAGGGTATTCTTATTGTTAGAACGTTAATCACGTGACGTGGTCACGAGACCACGAAGTGAGACTAGCTATCTGACTTTAGAGCAACCCCTTTCTTCGAGATATAATCAACTACCAACTTCAACACAGCATACGTACCACTACAAGTGATATTCGTGCACGTTGATAATGCGAGTATACCGACACTAATCAGTAGACGTATAGATTAGGAAATACGCAATAGCAAAGCTTAAAACCACGCATTAGCTTAACTGCTGACGCGTTAGATCGCAGAGCTATCGCCCTATTTTAGTTAAAGGAGAAAACTACGTTACCCTTAAAGCTTAAAACCACGTATTAGCTTAACTGCTAATGCGTTAGATCGCCTAGAGAACCGTATCTTTACTTAGAGAGAGCTACGTTATCCTTAAAGCTTGAAACCACGTATTAGCTTGCTGATGCGTCAGATCGCCTAGAGGACCGTATCTCTGCTAAGAATCGTCTACAGTGCCTAAGAACTGTAGATTTGTCGATAGGACATATACACACCTTTACACCCTCACCTTTATACCCTTACCTTAACCTCAACCTTAACCTTAACCCCAACCTTAAACCTTAACCTTAAACTTAAACCTTTAGAACCTTTACTTAATCCTAAACCATAATATATATAAAGACACGACAATATAGAAATTAATTGAAAGGAGAGAATTGCTAAGTATAGCTACGGAATTAACTTAGAGACGGCTATAAATGTTAATCTGACGGAGTATATAGAGACTAAGATGCACCTATACACATAAGATAACCTTATAAACTCTTTATTGTAGACAGTATTCCAGAAAGACTTTAAGGACTTTATACTAGAGCTCTTTATATAAGTATAATCTAATATTAGAATAAGGATCCGTAAATACCTAGTTAAGAAAGGAGTATATATTGTTAAGTAAGATAAGAGATACTTCCTTAGCAAAGTGCTGACGGACGTTGTTAATAAAAAAAAGTTTTACGAGTAGACGGATGAAGAGATTGGTCTAGCCCTTAATAATATTAAGCCAATAATTACTGTAGCTCTATAAGACCAACTTAATTCAACCTTAGATAAGCTTACTACACCCCCACCACCACCAGCTACTCTAATTGCTGCACTGCCAGCTACTCCAATTGCTGCACCGCCAGCTACCCCAACCGCTGCCCCCGCTACCCCTGCTACCCCCCCCGGACCTACACTAATCACTACACCGCCAGCTACCCCAACCGCTGCCCCTGTTACCCCTACTACCCCTCCCGGTTCCCAATCCTCTAATTATAACCAAATTTACGCCCTTATTAACCAATTGCTATGGCTAAGAGAGTAGTAACCGCAGCAGCTGTTGTTTTCACCCGATATTACATCACATATATCACGTAATTGTGTCACGTGACTCGGTTGTCTTTAACCTTTACTCCAACCTCCAACTTAGATAGTTTAATTAATCACTTAATACACTACTTGATATTCTGCAATCACGCTTGCCTTAACCTACGCGTTTAACAGGTTATAAGCCCGGTTAGCTTAACGCAACTTACGCCTTTTTATTATCAGTTTTAAGTTAAACACGCCCTCTAGCGTCCTTGTACCTTAAGACTTGAATTAGCACAAAAACGCGTTTAAACCTCAACTCCTTTTAACGTATATTGCTTGCTCCTTAGCTTTTACAAGCTTAAGCCTTATTCTTATAAGCTACCAGCCTTACAAGCAACTTACCTCACGAGCTACCTCACAAGCCACCTCACAAGCTACCTCACGAGCTGTCTGCCTTACGAGCTGCCTGCCTTACGAGCTATCCGCTTTATAAGTCTTTAAGCTATAGGGTATCCAATACACCCTAAAAAAGACCTATTGGCATATACGATTGCAATGGCTTAAAGGACACGTATTAGTGGTTAATAATTAAATCTACTAACACCAATACCAACACTAAATCCTTTAAAGAACACTTATTGCTAAGGCGCTAGTAGTAAGCGAGCTAATAGCAATTTTCCATGCCGGGTATAGAAAATCCTGATTGGCTGGTACAACGGCATGGCAGAATTTGGCAAAATTTGGCAACAGTAGACAATAACGACTATACTAAGTCGGATAAGAACATACTATAACTATTAAAAAGTCTTCGTTCTTAAAAATCATCACCGCTTTATTCTTATCTCTTAACCCACATACTAATTATCTCTTTCACTATATCAGAAACTCTTACCGACAAGAAACGTCTTAGCATTGTCCTTAAAGGTCAAGATAACTACCTCTTATGGTCCACCGAAAAACGCTACAAGCTTCGTTTAAGAGCGCTCTGGAAGTACATTACCAGCGAAGCAACTGCTCTAGCTAACAACGCCTCCTCAAAAGACAAAGAAAAATATACTCTTAGGGAATCTTAAGCTTTCTGGTTAATATACGAATCGGTCGGCCTTAAACTCCGATCGTATATTAAAAACCAAACGGCGAAGCATGCCTAGGAAATACTTAAGGGACTATATGCAAAAGCCGGCTGGGTCTCTTATTACCTCGGACTTAAGGCGCTTAAGCGACTCCCTTAAGGAATATTGCACTAAATATAAAGCTGCTGCTAAACAGACAAAGCAACTTTCTAAGGAGATACCTTACTTAAACGCGACTTATACTAGGCCTACACGAAACGGGGTAACGGACACTTAAATAACTGGTATCTTCCTTCGCAACTTAGGTGATTACTATTAGAACTTCCGCGATAGTAAAATTACGCCTAGTCGTAAAGAGAATACGCCTCCTACTTTTAACGATCTTATTACAGAACTCCTCGGCCTCAAACTCTATAAGGAAGCCCATTAACTAGTTAATAATAAGTCGTCCGCAATATCACTAGGCGCTTAGTTACTCCTAAATTAATCTTATACGGCACCCGTCGCTACACCTAAAAAAAGATAGTGCGACTTTTATAAGTTACCCAATTACTAGACTCGCAACTATAGGGCTATAAAGATACCTTCTAGCAAACCCAAGAGTAAGAAAAGGCGCTTTACCTAGAATGGAACTCCTCCACCTAACTAAAGCGATAATTAACTGGCCAACTTCTTAAACAATTACAAAAGGATCCTCGTGCTTCATAATATAGTAGATTCTCAACTAAATAGATGGTACTTCGACACCGGAGCAACACACTATACTTGTAAGGATTGCAAGCTTTTTAGGAGCTTTCAAGAATATAGGATTAAAGTCAACTCCGCCACTAGCATTACCTACGCTACTAGATACGGCAATGTTAACATTATTATATCTTTACCATAGGGCAATAACGTACTTAGACTCCGCAACGTGCTCTATATTCCAGATCTCTTTGTTAATCTTATATCTAGCTCCACCTACCAAAAAGATAGAATAACTATTAATACCGTAGACTGTTTTCTCCGCACTAAGGATAAAGTAAAACTAGCGCACTTCTTAATGCAGAAAGGACTTTACCGCCTTAATGAACCGAATAATCTATGTACCACTCTTTTACTAATAGGCCTAGATTATAACTCTCGGCGGTAGTATAAGAGACTTGGCTACCTAAACTTCGCAGATATAAGACAACTAGGACTTCCTACTAATCTATTTAACTATAAAACCTATGCCGTCTTAAAAGGACACAAATTATTTAATCGCGGTCCTTAACAGCGTGCTATAGCTACAGGCGAACTAGTTCACATTAATATTATC
>Ga0307515_10018695_pt1 | contig 12514 bp, 5 predicted proteins | sample 17_EM_MG_FD_194513 | JGI IMG/M metagenome (GOLD analysis project Ga0307515, IMG submission 194513) | Populus trichocarpa ectomycorrhiza microbial communities from riparian zone in the Pacific Northwest, United States - 17_EM | ecosystem: Host-associated > Plants > Roots > Unclassified | place... | reverse complement strand
ATAAGAGCTGTAATTAGAGTCTTATTGCCCTCCTCTTGCTGCCCCTTATAGAGCTTAAGGCGCTCTAGTGCATCTAAAGCCTCATTAAGCTTAATAACTTGTGGCTTAACCTTATTATCGCTAGGCTTAAGAGCAAGGGGTTAATGCATGGCGCCAAATTGCGCCCGGTGGAGATGGAATTTAAACTACCCCTATAATAATCTATAGATATATATTTACCAGTTAGTTAAACTATAGACTAATAAAGCAGATATATACAGTCAACCTCCATTAAGAATTAAGCAATTCCGTTAAAGAATGGTTGTTCCTGATCCTCCGGGGCAATTAACCTCCTATTAGGCGCCCAAATCAGCTCCAAAAATAGGGTTTCTAACACCACAATAGCTCGCGCTATACCGTTCTTGTATGAGAGAGCTTTGAACGTAACGGCGTATCAAATTTGAACGTAAAGCCTTATACGCCTCATAGTAAAACTAACTGTTCCTGGCTATTGACCGGTATACCGTAGATGAACGGTGTACCAAGATAACGTTAAAACGCGGCTTTACTGTAATTGTATTGCTCTGGCGTTCGATTCAGACTTGGCGATTCTAGGCGTTTGCTTCTCTCCTGGGCACCGTACACCTACAGCATGTGGTAGACAGGCGGATGAGGGCCTCACGGAATCACTGCTGTAGATGAGACGGGTGATTACCTAGGATCTACCTCTGTAAAATAGAAGACCCGGCATGGCGCCCTTAGGGCAGCTAAAACGGCGTATGATTTCAAAAAATAAAAAAAAAGACGCCAGCGTCCTACGCTATCGATAAGGATTGTAGCCCGTACGCGAGTAGGACGCAGCTGGCGTCACAAGGGATACGGAGGACGGAGCAGAAAGAGATTTCTCCTTCCTATTTGGGAAAAGCGTGGTTTTGAGCGCCAAGACCCCACCAAAATCTCCTCAATCAACTCGATTAAAGCTTTTGATACTAGTATATCATCTATATAGCTTCCAAAACGTGGTGTTTTAGTGTCTAAAGTTCACCTAATTGGTCTCATTCTACCGCACCTTATATTCTACAGGCTTTCGAGGTTTTCGAGGCCTTAATTGCCTCTATTGCCCTTGGCTTTCTGCCTACCTTTCTGCCTGCCTTTCTGCCTGCCTTTCTACCTGGCTCTCTACTCGTTCTACCACCTAATTGCAATCGTTCCTTTGGGGTCCTTAGCTATAGAGCTGTCAATCTACAATTAAGCCAGGGCCTTAGGTGTTTTGACATCGATTTGGAACAACTAAATTAGCTGATTTTTGCCACTCTTCCTTAGTAATCTCCTCAATTTCCTTATAGCTCTGCTTAGGAAGGAAGAATTGTAGATAGGCGTTAGGTAAACTATAGCAATTACGTAGCGTCTGGTAACCAGTTTTAAGCACCTTAGTAATTATAGAGAGCTTGCAATTAGCTTCCTTACGGAGCTACTTTTAGCTTCGCTGCTTTTCCTCTGCTCCCTCTCTATAATTGTTGCCTCCTTTAAGTTCTATAACCTTCTTAATATAATAAGGGATCCTCTTAATCCACTGCTGAATTTGCTACTACTTAAGATCTTGCCAAGCTCTAAGCTAAGCCTTCTCTGCAGCTGCATGAGAGGTAAGTGGGCCTCTTTTTGTAGTGGTTCGTTTTAGGTAGCTCTAATAGGGCTTAATTATATTTAGATTAGGCGAATTACCTAGCTAAAGAAGACGTCGAATCTCGCAGACGTTAAAGTAGGTTTGGTAAATCTTTGCAATATAAGAAGTAGCTTTATCTTCCTATATAATTATATTAGGATTTAAGCACGTAAGGCTCTAGGTAAAAGGAAGAAGTTTTAGCAGCAAGATATTCGTTAAATATCGCCACTAATTAATTCCACCTCCATCTGATCGGGTAAAAGCTCCGTGTGCTGCCGTAAACTTCTATTTAGTAGGTGCTCCGCCTATACGCCTTTTATAATATAGTTTATATAGATCTCTTTTATAGGCTTATTTCTTTTCCTAGGCCTCGCGCGCCTCTAGCTCTAGAGCTTCGTTCCAGATCTTAATAATAGATTTTAACTTATTAAATTCCTTTTTTGTTTAGGGCTTCTAAATATAATAAGGGCCTTTAAAGTTATATATAAAGCAACCCCAGAATATAAACTTGGAGTACCCCTTCCACCGCTCTTATACGCAGCTGCGTACGCAGGCCTTATAGGATCGTCGCTATACTCGGTAGCCCCCTTAACGGTGGCCTAAAACAATACTCGTCTTATCTAACCAAATTACAGCCTTCCAATCTTCTAAGGTCTAGTAGCGGTAGGCTAATGCAAATCTATATTGTTCGTTCTTTATAGCTATAGTTAATCTAGGCTTCCTTATTAGCTTTGTCTTACGGAAGTTGTGCTTTTTAAGTATAGTTTAAACAGACGCTGCAGAGATTCCTATTTCTCGACCAATTTTTTAGCTGCTTTTTTCACGCCTATAACGATCGCATATAACAGCATTAATAACTCTCTACTTAATATCGGGGGTAATCTTTTTAGTACGCCCTACGCGGGGCTTATCTTTAAGGTGGTTATTAAGGAGAACCCAATCTGTACGCCAACCATTCTCTACTGCCTTTTTTAATAGGTTACCAATGTGCTTGCCGCTAATCCCAGTAACTTAAGTGATTAGTTTTAGGGGTGTACCTAAAGCCTTTATTACTACGGCCTGCGCCCTCGTTGCAAGGCCGTAGTAAGGCATTTTAGGCTTAAAGAACAGTAGGGAAAAATAGTAGAAGGTATATAGAGGACATTGCGAGCGATTAAGTGAGTAGATTCTATTCAAAAGTCGGTGTAGAGTTGCTTTTTACAAGCTCGAAGTCAAAAATTTGGTATATTTGGGTGTGGTCTTGGCACCAAACCACGCTTTTCCCAAATAGGAAGGAGAAATCTCTTTCTGCTCCGTCCTCCGTACCTGTCTCAGTATCTCTAGGTCGGCATAGTTATGACGGTTCTTAACAAATTTCGTCTGTGCTTAGTTTTGATGTGCCAAACCGCCATAACCCTATCGCTCACGTTAGTTATAAATATAAGGTATATAAAATTTATATAAAGATATTAAAGAATTATATATATAATTATTAGTAGGGTAGAAAAGCGTGCACAAGTTGTGTCCGTGCACGAGCTGAATGACATCCATTGCGTTCTGAAAAGTGCTCACCTAATGCTGAAAATTGCGCATAGCTTACCACCCCGAACGAAATTCCCTCCACATTTACATGTACTTCGACCCCCAACCTCAAAAAAAAAGCAAGGCCTCAAGAATATACGCACTTACAATGATATACATTAGTGCTAGCTAGATCACAAGCTCGTCTAGAGCCAGGTTTCTCGGATTCCACGATACGACCGGCAGCCGCTGGAAGACCTGACCATCACCTGATAATTCCCAAGTCTATGAACCTGTAAACCTCCGCTCCGAATGTTCCGCGCGGTACTGGGCGCTTCTTTATGGAGCCCTCAATCCCTCCATGATGAGCCGTAGACGGGCTCTCGTTATTCTTTCATTCTCTTTGACTTGCATTCTCATCGCCCACCCCTACAGTCGCAAGATGGCTAATACCACGAAGTTTATGCCGCCGCAGTCTCTGACCAGAACAGGGGCTATAGTTGTCGGGTCGGGCCTGGCAGGCCTCTCTGCGGCATCTCAGCTTATCTCCTATAACGTTCCGGTTCATCTTCTAGAGCGATCACCAAAGCCTGGTGGTAACTCCATCAAGGCTTCGTCTGGAATTAACGGCGCGCCCACCAAGTATCAGCCCATCCCAGACACTGAGTTTTACGGTGATACATTGAAGTCAGTGGGCAAAGTGCTTGCCAACTCTCGTGACAAACGCGAAAATCTCATCTCTCTTTTAACAACTTTCTCAAGCGATGCCATTTCCTGGCTTGTGGACGATAAAGGGATTGATCTCAGCAAGGTCGCCCAACTTGGCGGCCACAGCCGGCCACGCACTCATAGAGGCTCGGGACAGACACCTCCAGGCGCATCCATTGTGATGACTCTCCTTAATGCCCTCAAAACTAGTCCGCTGTTCCAGCTTAGGACATCATGTCTTGTGACTAAAGTGCTCAAGAGCGGGGACGAAGTTACTGGAGTGGAATATACTTGTGAAAGAGGGGAAGCGGGAGAACTCCATGGCCCCGTAGTCTTCGCCAGTGGTGGCTTCGCTGGCGATGCTGAAGGTCTCCTTGCTCATTACCGCCCCGATTTAGCTGGATTCCCTTCGACCAACGACCCCGAGCCGGGATCTCAAAAGCTTCTTACGGATGTAGGGGCTCAGCTCTTAGATATGGAGCTTGTTCAAGTCCACCCCACAGGATTCGTGGATCCCAAAAACCCCTTGACGCCACTCAAGTTTCTTGCCGCAGAGATCCTCCGCGGCGAAGGCGGCCTGCTCATGCTTGATGGCCGCCGTTTCTACAATGAGATGGAAACAAGAGAGAATGTTACGAATGCTATTACACGTAATCCTGCCGCCGATGCCTCGCCAAGGCAATGGAATGTCCAGCTCGTTCTTGATGAGGGTGTCTACAACGCCGCGAAGTCACACATTGATTTTTATCTTTGGAAAGGCTTGATGCGCAAGGCTACAGTAGCGGATCTTGGGCCAAACGCTCTCGCTTCCATTCAGCAGTATGCCGACGCCGCTGCAGGACGTGTTGTTGACCCGTTCGGTCGAAGTACATTCGCTGACTGGAATCTGAGAGACGCCACGCCAGAGTCTGTTGTGTATGTAGGCAGAGTGACGCCTGTTGTGCACTTTACTATGGGTGGAGTGGTAATCAATGGGCGTAGCGAAGTCCTCGATGCGGATGACACCCCAATTAGAGGCCTTTGGGCAGCTGGTGAAGTTACCGGTGGGGTTCATGGTGAAAATAGGCTCGGAGGTTCTTCTTTGTTGGAGTGTGTAGTATTTGGGAGGATTGCAGGAGATCAAGCTGCCGCGTTCTTTAATAAATCCAAGTAGCAGGCCGATGTCCTCAGAATGGCACCTACCTCACTCTATTTTCGAAGTTCCTTTAACTATTAATTATGTCCAAATAACCTTTTTTTTGCATAAGAAGCTGCGTAGTCTAAATTCCAATTGGCCCGAAGCTAGTGGACTTACTGCATGGCTAATTTTGGATGGGGTTCCTAGAAGAGGAAACCTATCTAATGTAATGAATCCGGAAGGTTTCTCGAAAAGCAAACTTGATTTCTGTGGCATTACATACGCACTATACGGTCATTTAAATTAAAGCCGGATATCCGTTGACTATAGAGGGAATACTCTGGATCATAAAGGAATTAGAGAATTTAGCGTCCCAAGTCAATAATCGGTCTCTACTAGCAGATATTTAATTTTTTTGCTAAGAAAGAACCAATGAGCTCAAACCTTGACCTTATTTAGAACACGCCTAGCGTAAGTCACAATGGCAGGCAACTATGTTACCGCTCTTCTAGATGGTCTTCTGCATGGCTCAAAGATGCTTACATTAATTCTTAGCGGGATTCTGCACACATCCAACATGAGCAGAAATCCTCGGTTCTGGCTTCTGAATTGTCAAAGAAAAACCGATTGAAGGCGTGATCCATATAAATGGAAGGCAAAAAACAAGCACGCGCTTACCGCGTCCGATTTCGTCACTCCACCTGTCCGACAGCCGCCGTAACTCCTGGGGGCTACAAAAAGTTTGAGTTTTTCTTTGAGCCACAACAGATTTGAGTAAGAACGAGAAAAAAACGTATGTGGCCCAAAGAGCTGTGCATAGCGTCAATCTGACTCATACTGGGTCTGGTTACTTTCCACGATCAATCTCAGTCAATCTACCATAATAGCACCAATGTGGAAGAACACCCTGAAGCACAAGAGGATATTAATGTGACGTCTAGCCCTGAAACATCACCTCCTTCATCTCATCCATTGCTTAATTCAAGAGCCGGAAGAGACCCTAGCAACTCCCTGGACTAACGCACCGCAACCAGATATTCACGAATCTGCAGTGACAGGAAGTCCTTCAGCGCACAACCTCCTACCCCTAGCTAGTACAGCTATATCCAGGGATACCTTCGCGCCCCAAGCGGCTAGGGAGTTTCAAATAGAAGCGGGAAAAGCTAAAGAGTGCCCTTTCTGGGATAGATCATCGACTAGGGACTCGGTATCCCGCAAGTCCAGCCCCATAAAAGAGGCCGGTTTATTTCGGCACCATATCGAGGACCTCGCGCCTTGGGTAAGCCTTTTCTTTTAGAACAGAATCACGATCCTACCGTTATGAGTGGTAGTAAAATGTGGTTATCTAATCAACGCTGGCCCCTCAAGAGATGAGAACTACTGCTGGCGGGATCATGTAGGTTTGATGTGTGTGACCAACAGCAGCCCTTCACACTTGTCGTACCGAGAATGGCTGCATCAAGCCCGATGCTTCTCAAGGCAATTCTCGCCCACTCCTCTCATCATATAAGTAGAGTTACTGACTCTAATCATTCTCTACCCCTCCAATACCAGGAAGAATGTCTTGGATTGTTGATTCCAAAGCTTCACAAGGACGACTACGTCAAAGATGAGAGCATAGTACTTGCTACAATATTTCTTCGTTCATTTAGGGAATTTAAAGGTGAGTTTATGCAGCCATTCGACATACTCGCTAAGACTAATAAAGATAATCGTTAGGGTAAAAACTAACGAAAATTTTGACCGAGTTTACGCTTACTAAGCCTTTTATTTAGAGCTTCGATGTAGAGCCTCAATTTAGAAGCTTTTAATCCAGAAGCTATTAGCTTTAAGGCTTTTAGCTTAGGGGCGTTTAATAGAGCTTTTGTAGCTAGTAATTAAGATTATATTAGTCACGAATCTAGTATATATTTGGACAACAGAGCTTTAATACAGAGCCCTCTACGTAGGATATAATAGAGCAGTTAATTATAATTCCGATTTAAAGCTTTATACACTAAATATTTTCGATTACCTAATAACCAAATCGCCGCGTGGCTGTCTGCTACCTTAACACAACAACGCGATCGTACAACAACGCGATGGCTCGGCGATAACGTGATAGCTTAGTGCCAAGAAATAGAAGGAAGGGGAAGAAAGGGAGGGGAGGGAAGGGAGGAGATTAGGGGTGGCTCGGCCACTATAAGAAAGTCGTGATATTAGTATAGTGTTAAACTTTAAAAATCGTATCTCGGGAGCTTAATTAACGACCCCTATATAAAACGTCAACAACGTCCAATTTTAGAACACTAAATTGGCAGATCTTCTAGAAATGCTTATTATAAGCAGCTCTAAGTGCGAAATCTAAAATATTTAGCAGTAGTATGGGTATAGGAGGGGGCATATATTTGCGTTCCCGAATATCGTCATATAACGCAATTTTTAGGCAAGGAAAATTAGAAGTCTCCCTAGGGGTAGAGCATCAGCGTCTTACCGGAGTCTCCTCCCGTTTTCTCTCTCACCCGTTATCTCCTTATCCAATGCTGTCTATATTACTACGTCAACTAATAGATCCCTTAGTAGAGACTAAGGAGTATTAGAGCACCTCCAGCTCCTATAAGGAAAAAGAAAAGAAGAAAGAAAAGTATAGAGGAGGGAGTATTTATAGACGGGAGGAGGCCTACAAGTATAGGAGATTAGGCAGCTATAATATAGCTATTAACATTGCTTAACTAACACCTACTAGAGGCTCCTCCGTCCTTCCTATCTTCTCTCTTACCCGTCGTCTCCTCGTCCAATACTATCTATATCGCTATATCAACTAATAGATCCCTTAGTGGGGACTAAGGAGGAGTATTGGAGCACCTCCAGCTCCTATAAGGAAGAAGAAAAAAAGAGAGGAAAGTATAGAGGAGGGAGTATTTATAGATGGGAGGAGGCCTGCAAGTATAGGAGATTAGGCGGCCATAATATAGCTATTAACATTGCTTAACTAACACCTACTAGAGGCTCCTCCGCCCTTCTTTCTTCTCTCTTACCCGTCGTCTCCTTATCCAATACTGTCTATATCGTTACGTTAACTAATAGATCCCTTAATAGGGACTAAGGAGGTGTATTAGAGCACCTCTAGCTCCCTATAAGAAAGAAAAGAAAAGTAAGTATAAAAAAGGGATTATTTATAGACGGGAGGAGGCCTATAAAAGGAGTAGTAGTAAGGTTAAGGCGCCTTAGTCACTACTAGGTGGCATTATATCTTATTAAGAGGGTCTACTGCAGTAACCAAGTGGGGTTAATTTAGAAGTAATATACATTCTTAGAGGTCACGTGACTTATTACATAAGCGACATTTCCGCCCTAAGAAAAAAATCTAAAATTTTCTAAAAATCGATTAACGCTATAGACAGCAGCAATATTAATCCGGCAATACTGCCAATTCTCCCTATATACTATTATATATATATCTAACAGCTCTAAAGGCGATAAGAAGGTAGGACGGATAGGGGAATTAAAATTTAGATAAATTGGACTTTGTAGTTAAGCTGTTTAAAAGTTAGGAAACTAAGACAAATACCACATTCTCCACTTACCTCTAAGCTAGTATATAATTTCCTATTTAGGAAAAGTCGTTTACAAGCAGTTACTGCTGCCTCCGTATAAAATCTTCCTGTTATACCTCCTTAGCCTTACTTATAAATAACTAAAATCATTTCTTATTAAATCTACGTTCAAACATAAGCCCCAAAAGCTTTTTAACTCGTAAAATTACTATATAAGTTAGCCCAGCTATCTTATCCTTTTCCTTAATATCTAGAACCACCCGGTTAAGAGTTAGGCCCTAGCTTTTATATATAGTAAGAATAAAAGCTAGAGTAACTAGAAATTAACGCTGTAAGTAAGAGCCTCTTATACCCTCCTACTTACGAAGTACGGAAAAGATAAGGACAACCTTCCTTCCGTCCTACTAAGTAAATAGGGTAGGTCCATTATAACCATCTACCGTAATTAGTAGTGCCTAGGGCTAATCCCTTTTAATATTAGCGTGCTCCTTCCATACAACATCTTCAACTGTACTAGTAGTGCCATTTACTAAGCCTAGTTTAATCCAGATATTCTATATTAGTATAACTTTAGCGCTAATATATAGGGTTAAATTCTATACAGTCTTACACTAATTAGGAGTAACCTTTTTTGCACCTACACTAGTATCTACTAACTTAATAACCACTACCAGCCGTAAAAGGTCGCGAAGCCGGATAGCATTATACTTACCTATAGCTACGCGTGTGTTATAGAGCTAGATTATATTATTAAAGCTTATAACCTTATTAATAGATAAGCCCTGCTAATACCTAGTTAAAAGAAGCTTCTAAGTTAAATCACTTATAGAATTAATACGTAGCTCGGCGAGGGCGGTCCTAAATATAAAACTCTTAGCGTTATTACCGCCCTGCCGCATAACTTAATTAAGGATAGTAGTTTGGTTAATTACCTTATAGGCTTCCTTTCTACGGCTAATAAGCTCTAACGGGCGAGCAGACAGACTACTATATAAGGCCGTCTAATATACAGGGGACAGTTAATAGAAATCACCCACTAGTAAGACGTTTAAGCCTCCGAAGTAATTATTATTACGCGTAAAATAGATCTAACAGAGGCGGCAATTAATTTAAGCTAGATGTACTTACCTAATTATTAATTTTTCGTTAAGGATAAGGTAGTAAATATCCTTAAAAGCCTATTACAAAGGCGTAAGACTAGCAATAGGCAATTCCTTAAAGGGACGGTTTACTAGCAACCTTAACAGTTTATATATAGTTCTGCCGTTAATATTAAAGGCAGCTACTCTAGTAGGGGCGGCTCAGACTAATAGTAATAGCTTACTATTAGATATTGCTATATTACGGAGCGTGGCAGACAGAACTGCAATAAGATATAATTTACCAGTTCCTGCCTCTCTATTAATATTAACCCGTAGTAGGGGGGGACTAAGGCCCATCTAGATCTGCCAGTAGTAACTAATTACAATATTATAAATATAACGCTAGGCCGGTTATAGGGAGGACAGAGTTACTATCTATAGTAGGTAGCTTTGTGGTAGAGGCTGTAATCGTATATCCTACTAATAAGTCCTCTTATTAAGCTGCGGGTACATACCCTAATGCCTACCCCAATCGTAGTCACAATTAAGCTCCCTATTACCAAGCTTGTTAGGATCCTTAACTTTAACTATATTAGTATTTTAAATACGGGTATATAGCATCTTAAAGGACTGATATAGCTCTATATTGTCTACGAAATCGTTATTAAACTTATTAATATTAGCAGCAGCCTTATAAGCTTCCTCTAGTGCCCGATTGTAAAAGTAGTTATATAGGTACTAATAAGATATAACGCAAGCCTAATAAGAAGCCATATAATCTGGGGCCCCAAATTCATTAGTATAAGTAGCTACTTCTTTATACTCCCTCCACGGGTAATAAAAAAGGAGCTTTATATAACAAAACTTAGGATACTGCAGATAGGAAGGATCGCCTTTATAGCGTAGAAAGTATAATATAACTTAAGGCCTTACTCTTAGCTAATGCTTATAATTAGTGTAATTAAAATAGAGTAGAAAATTAAGGAAAGTAATGTCCTCTACCTTATCTAGGCGGCGTTTATATTTCTTGTAAGTAGACAGTCCGCGCTCCTCTAGTTACCCATCCTTAAGCTTATACACAGCGCTTTAATCGTCTTCCTACTAGTAATTTAAAGTTACTACGTTTCTAAAGCCTTTGTAAAGAGGAATATCAAAAAGCAGATAGTATACTTCCTACGCTAACTAATCGCGTTCAGCAATAAGCTTATTTATAAATTTAGCTACTACCAAGCTAAAGGTATAAAGACTGTTGGCGTATAGCTATACTAATTAAAGCAACTCCTAGTAGGAAGTTAATTTCTTCTCCTTCTTACTGCAATATTTACCTATATAGTTAACTATTACTAATATACTTATAGCTAGCGAAGTATTAATATTAGCCATCCACGCTAATATTATAGCTGCATTATAACTATTAAGAAGCTTATCATTACGCTGCGGACAGAACGTCTAGTGATATAGATTTTAATCCTTTAATATAGCGGCCTTATCGCGGAGAGAGCATAGAAAGTAAAAGCGGCACCCCTTTACTCTAGCGGAGCCTTTCTTTAACCTTAAGCAGTAAGATTCAGTGCAACTATAGTAGCGTTAAAATTAATTAAGGTAAGTAGTAAGCAGCTTACTGCTGTTAAGCTATTCTTTATAGCTAAGAGTAGAAGGATATTAAAGATTAGGAGGCCTAGATTAATTAGGATTTAATATAAATATAAAAGTAGCCTAGTACTTAGTAAACGCCTTCCTTAATTTACTAGTGGACATATCTAGCTTCGGAGCCGTTAAACACTATAAGAAACCGTATATATAACCGCTACCTCGCACCTACTACTTAAACCGGAACTAAAAGTCAGTGCTATTAAATAGATCTATAAGTACGTGCTTCTTAAACAGGTCAAAGCGGCGATATAGCCAGTAAGCAGCAATATAAGGATTTTCGTTAAGATTTTAAGATGCAATCTAACGGCGCCAGGCCTTATCAGCAGCCTTATATTTATTAAATTAAGGCATATAAAACTATAGATTATACTAATATAAATCAGCAGCGCTAAGCGTAAAGAATAGAGACCCGTTTTTAATATTTTCAGCATAAGCTATAAGTGTTACGGACGCTTTAAGTACGATGTTACGACTACTTGGAGAGGAGTTGGAAGAAGCTAGTTGGTTAATATAAGCACGGTCCAGGATGGAGCCAGTAGAACTATGTAATGAGGAATGGTAACTAAGGTTATATAATATAATACGTGGGATACGCAAGGTACGGGGGGAACGTCATATATATTACGTATATTACGTACATTACGTATAAAAAGGATTTTATAGGAGTACGGTTGTGTATTTAAGGACCCTTAGTCCCTACCTAGATAGTTCCTTCCTTGTAGTAATTCTTAGAATATAATTAGAGTTAATCTGTTAGGCAACCACTCCACTAGTTATTATTACGTTATTAACTTTACACATCACTTATACACCTAGCCTATTAACAGGACCCACCGTAGTACTTACTATAAGGTTCCGTTATATAATTACTACCTAGTTACGGTATTAAAAGTTAAATAATATGCCACCAAAAGCAGCCACCACAACGCTATTAACGGCGGCAACTACTTTAAGGTTAGAAGGCGATACTAATATAGCAGATACTAACTCGCAACAACCTATAACGGTTAGATAACTATAAGTAATAGTTGACCAGTTAATAGAAAACAATATAACGCTTAAATAGAGGATCAATAGGATAGGAGTAGTAAAGGTTAAGTTACCATTAATTAAAAGATTCTTAGGAGAAAGATTGAAGCTTAAAGGATTTCTTATATAAATACACTTTAAGGTTACGTAAGAGGGAGTAAAGCTAGTAATACCTATAGATCAAATAGCGTATGCAGGATTATTCTTATTAGGAAGAGCACTTAAATAGTTTAAGCCTTACCTTATA
>Ga0307515_10018694_pt1 | contig 12514 bp, 12 predicted proteins | sample 17_EM_MG_FD_194513 | JGI IMG/M metagenome (GOLD analysis project Ga0307515, IMG submission 194513) | Populus trichocarpa ectomycorrhiza microbial communities from riparian zone in the Pacific Northwest, United States - 17_EM | ecosystem: Host-associated > Plants > Roots > Unclassified | place... | reverse complement strand
TCGCGGATGAAGGCGCGCCATACAAACTTTGGTGGACGCGTCAACGGAGGATGCCGCGCGATGGTGCGCGGACCTGCTTTGTAAGCTCGGTTGGTGCGTGGGGTTTGTTGGTATTATAAGTGCACTCATAGAAGCTTGGCATTGACAGCTTGGTACATCTCCGTGAAATCGCCGCAACAACGTCCAACCAAACCGCGTTCGACTCTGCAGCTTGTCTGAATATTTAAGTTGGAAACTATGGCTGAATACTGGAAATCCACAGTAGGTGTTCCTCCTTCCCGTGTCTTATGTCCCACTGCTAACTTGGATCATTAGCCCAAGTACTGGTGCAAGTTCTGCAAAACATTTGTCCGAGATACGAAATTTGAGAAGCAACAGCACGAGGCCACACCGAAGCATCAGAATAGTATCCAAAGATCGCTCCGCGAACTGCACAAAGGCCATGAGCGTGAGGAACGGGAAAAGCAACGGGCCAAAGATGAGGTCGCGAGGTTGAATGGTGTTGTGTCTAGCTCTGGTGCCTCAAGTGCCTCTAAAGATCCGCCTTGGAAGAAAAATACGCCTGTATCAGCGGCCCCAAAGCAAGCAACCCCAGAAGAGCGGAAGCAGCAGCTGGCACAGCTTGCTGAATTGGGCGTTGCGGTTCCGGAAGAGTTTCGACGGGAGATGGCTATGGCTGGAGATTGGCAGGTCTTGCCAGATAATCCAGCGGGTTCGGGCCTAAACCGAAAAGCCCAGGATGAGACACAGCCACTCAATATTGGTGTGAGAAAACGGAAGCTGGAAGGGGAGGATGATGAGGAAGATGCGGCGCAAACGATCACAAAGAAAAAAGGCTGGGGCCAGACCTTTAAAGCCTTTCCAGGCTCGAAAGATGGTGAAGAGGATTTGGATGCGCTTCTAAACATATCTAAGCCAGATCAAATGCCAGCGATCAAAGACGAAGCGGAAGTAAAGGACGAGCCTAATATAAAGGAAGAGACCGGAGAACGAACGCTCGACGACGTTCCTTCTTCAAATGCAGACGTCTCTGACCAGACTATCAAAGCTGATCTAGATACGCCTCCGGCTGCCGTTGTCTTCAAAAAGCGTAAAAACAAGGCCATACGATAGAAATGAGACTAAAAATGGGCATAAGAATTGAGCTAAGCCGCAGTCTCATTACTATGTCTACACTATCCAGCCACTGAATGCAAACCAATAGTAGAGGCCCAATTGGCCAGATCGATTATGGATATCCCAAGATCAAATTCGACATGACGAGCACTTAGGCTCTGTCGAGTGGGCGGTATTAATAAGACATATGACAGAGATAATGGCAAGTCAATCGGCTGCATAACGTGAGGCAGCTAGGTGCTCGCATGCCCACAACTAAGTGGAACTGGGGTTAATCACCTCCATAGACAGTATGGAACTAAAGAGGATTTAATCAAATATATGTACCTCTGCGCATCAGTAGATACTATTTTTATAAGGCTCTTAATTATGTATAGATGTAACTCTGCGCAGCCAATATCGACTGTTCAATAGCTCTCGCATTCAGCCCTGTCTCTTGGCAGGCGGTCAACCGCCAAGCCGAGAAACATGAAACGCGTCTCACAAACCAACCCGCATTACGGCCACGACAATTCACCACCACGCAGGGCGCCGCAGCTCTATTTAGGTTATCGCCCTTTCATCTTTGTATCTCGAGCATGACGAGGCAGTTCGGCAATCATTCGCGACAATGCATCTCGTCAAGCCTCTGTGGTTGACCCATCCAGGTAGCACCTCCTGCGACTCACAACTCTTCTACTGGGCATCTAGGATTAAGCGCATTTACTAATCCACTGGTCCTGTTAATAGGAGAACTTAAAGATTTCGAAGTATATAGCTGCCATGTCTCGCCAGATGGTACTCGACTGGTCACAGCTGCTGGAGGTCGGTATACGCATATGCGCACAAGCCTTACCAAAGCGCGCAGCTTGAAGAATCGTTCTAACAGTTCGCAATAGACGGACATGTTCGAATTTGGTCAACAGAGGCTATTTTCAATTCCACAAACTCCGATTATACGAAGCCGAAGCAACTCGCCGCAATAAGTCACCATTCTGGCACAATTCATACTGTTCGGTTCTCTGGAAATAACAAGTATCTTGCCTCAGGCGCAGATGATAAAATCGTGTGTGTCTATGTTTTGGATCCAAATCCGCCTACCCACGCGTCTACATTTGGTCTGTTAAATTATGATCAGTTTAGGGAGTGAATACTGATATCCTCTTCAAGGGTCGAACGAACCTCCGCCGGTAGAGAATTGGAGAGTATTGCGCCGTCTTATAGGCCATGACAATGATGTACAGGATCTAGGCTGGTCTTACGATTCGTCAGTTCTAATTTCAGTGGGCCTTGATTCAAAGGTTGTTGTTTGGTCGGGACATACGTTTGAGAAGCTGAAGACTCTATCAAACCACCAAAGCCATGTCAAAGGCATCACCTTTGACCCGGCGAATAAATACTTTGCTACTGCTAGCGATGATCGAACTATCAAGGTCTTCCGTTTTAGCTCCCCTCCCCCGAATGCGACTGCGCAGGACCAAGTCAACAATTTTATGCTTGAAACCACCATTGCCGGTCCCTTCATCGCTTCGCCACTTACCACATATTTCCGTCGATGTTCCTGGTCTCCGGATGGGAATCATATTGCCGCGGCAAATGCAGTGAATGGGCCTGTCAGTTCTGTGGCAATCATAAGTCGAGGGACTTGGGACAGTGACATCAACCTGATTGGCCATGAAGGGCCTGTGGAAGTATGTGCGTTTTCTCCGAGGATGTTCTACAGAGAGCCACTCACTCAGGAACATATGGATAGCAACGGGAATCCCACTTTGCCGTCGGTCACAGTGGTGGCATGCGCTGGTCAAGACAAAACTCTGAGCATTTGGAATACGAGTTTTGCTAGGCCCTTCACAATTACACAGGAACTCGCGATGAAGTCTATCTCAGATCTTGCCTGGGCGCCAAATGGGGAGACCTTGTTTGTCACAAGTCTTGATGGGAGCATTATGGCAGTGGTTTTCGAAACTGGGGAACTGGGCTACCCTGCTTCAATGCAAGAGAATGAGAGGTCTCTTTCCAAATTTGGGGCAGGCAGGAGAGCTGGCGTAGTAGAAGGCACAGACGCCCTATTGCTCGAGGAAAGTAGTAAAGCTGGGGAGTTGAAAGGAGTCCAGGGAAGGATGGGGGCTTTAATGGGTGATAGTGGAGCTCATGCAGCTCCGATAACAAACGGTACAAACGGATCAACACCAGCGCTTACAAATGGATCCGCTCCAACAGCAAGCCAAGCACCTGCAGAACCGGCCCCTGACAGCAGGGTCGACAAACTGAAGCAGCGTGTGACTGTAACAAAGGATGGGAAGAAGCGAATTCAGCCAATGCTGGTCTCTGCATCTTCTGGACTCGCGGAATCATCTCTGCCGCAAACACATTTAATATCGGCTGCTACTACAGGCGTCCGGAGCGATAATCCGCACAACATCCTCGATCTATCAAAACCCTTTGATGGATTTCCAAAAGGTGGCTTAGCATCCTTGCTAATTGGGAACAAACGAAAATTTGCTGAAATCGAAGGCGATGAAGATCGCAAGGTAGAGAGACGATTAACTGGCGCTGCCCGCAACGGCGGTGCTGCTATCGTCCTCAATGGCGCGGATGGTCTAATACCACCTGCATCTGCATCAAAGGCTATCGACAATGAGCCTCCAAGGGCTCTACGACCTGCAATTCTCAACCCTGCTTTAACCGTTAGTCAGGTTAGACTTGCCGTACCGAAGGTCAGAAGCGTTATTGTGCGAACTATGGACGGCAGCGAACCGCCTCACGCAAACGGAGTAGACGCGGCTCCTGGGGGCCGAACAGAGCCCGCTAATGAAGATGCTGTCATGCTAGAAGCTAGAAATGCGTCTGGGCCTTCGCGTACTGGAAGACCACAAGACAACGACCCTACTCGGATGAACTGCACTAAACGGGGCCAATCGCTTTGGCAGGACTACCTACCGAAAGCTGTGCTCCTTTTGACTGGCAATACCAATTTCTGGGCAGCAGCATGTGAAGATGGTTCAATATATGTCTGGACTCCCGCCGGTCGCCGTATCCTTAACTCGCTTGTTCTTGAAGCCCAACCTGTCATCATGGACTGCAGGGGGTGGTGGCTTCTATGTATATCAGCTATAGGCATGTGTCATGTCTGGAATCTCAACACGACGTCTTCGCCTCACCCTCCTGTTTCTCTCGCTCCAGTCCTGGACATTGCTGCGCATGCCCAAGGACCTCATCTAACACGATCACCCGGGATTATATTCGCTCGTCTCAATTCAGTAGGACGAATAATTGTAGCCATGTCAAATGGCGACGGCTACACATATTCACCTACTATGTACGTGTGGCAACGGATATCTGAGTCATGGTGGGCTGTTGGAAGTCAGTACTGGAACACTACGGATTCGTCCGTCGGGAATCTGAAATCTTCAAGTGACCAAGCCAAGGCTACGGAAGACAACGATGAGGTGTCGCTGGAAAACATATCCGCTGGTATCATCCCACTTCTGGAACGTAACACAACAAACCATACACTTGTTCAAGGGCGAGCGTACTACTTACAGCGTCTAATCAAAGCTCTAATTTCTGCTGAGGGCTATGAGAGCTTCGAGGCAAGTGTTTCTGTAGCACATCTTGAGAATCGTGTAGCGGCCGCGGTGGCTCTGGGTGCCCGAGAAGAATTCCGAATATACCTTTTCATGTACGCAAAGAGGCTTGGCGCAGAGGGTCTGAAGGGGAAGATCGAGGAGCTTCTGAGGAGCTTACTTGGCGACATTTTCGTCGATGTTAGAGAGCCGAACCGAGAATTAGAGAATTCAGAGGAAGAGCTGTGCGGTTGGAAACGGGAGGAGCTGCTGAAAGAGGTTGTACTTATACTTGGTAAGTCCCCTACGCAGAGGCTATTTGGATATAAAATTGCTAACTACCTAATAGGAAAACACCGAGACTTGCAACGGATCACTGTACCTTATGCTCGGCTGCTCGGAGTTATTAATGAGCGTCCAGATGATCAAGGTATGATTACAGACATGTAAAATTATTCCTCGGGCATACAGTGGGCGTTTGGGTGTAGGATCGAACTCGGCAAGCATGTACATGATATCGGGGTCTGGAATAAGTCATTGATAAACATTGTAATTTCAATATTTCGAGGCTGGACGACTGGCCAAGCGTAATGGGTTTTACATACGCATGAAATAAAAAATGAATTCTCTGAGATTGCTTTGATTGCCTGTGTGCGCTTATTTTCTGTGCTCTTGTAGACCTCGACTGCCGCGGTTGAGAAGAAATCAACATCCCTGTTTGATTCCGCCAAATGACTCCTTGAATAAAGCAAAGATACGGTTATCGATCAAATGTGATAAGAACGGGATAACCAGAGAGGGCAGAGTAACAATTCATGGAAGCTTAGAGCCTTCAGCCAAGTTGCGATTCTCTAGGGTGTACTCTTAATCTCAGTTTCGACAGACGTCATTCTTTGCTGACGGACAATTATTGAAGCCCATCTTCGGCAAAAGAAAAGTAATATCTGAAAAAGAAAGATTGCTGTTGCGGTCGGTGTAAGATATATGCACAGCCTCCACCAAGCAATCGGTAAGCCACCGCACTAACGCACGTCACTGTCAGCGCCCCAGCACTCTGCCAACTACCTGCAGCTTTACAGCTCTCACGGTTCCGACGAGTACCAAATTGGGATGGAGTCGCGCAAATGCAGCTATCAATCTTGTTAGAGAGCCATGACGTATTGGCCCATCTCTGCTCCCTCCGTCTACGCCGCCAGCAAGCAGAAGCTGCCCGAAGCATGCATTGCAACTTCAGACGACGGCATCAGCCACCCGGGGCAATTGCAGACGCACCCTGGTGCTAGCTATGGAGACGCCCAAGATGAGGATCCGGAATCGACTGAGAGCTCAGCGGATCCCGTTACGGAGGATGAGGATGAGGATGCAAGACAAAGACAAAGACGGATGGACGATGACGAGAAGAAATCAACAGCAACCAAGGATGTTCCTCCGAAGGAGTCTTCTTCTGAAGAGGACATATCTGGTGAAATTATTGGAATACGCGTCACGCGGAGTGGGCATATGTTCGCGACAATTACACACTCTACCCTAACGATATGGCAGACAAAGGTAGCGTTTTGAAAACCCTTTAAGGTCAATTTCAATGTCTCTGACCGGGTTGTTAGCCTACGGCAATTCTTGCATCGGTATTACGCTCAGATCAGTCTTTGAAAACCTATGGACCTAACATCACTCTCCTCCTACGCCCCGATTCGGCCATCTTCGTCGTGCAGACTGCCCTAGGTTATCTTATTACCTATTCCCTTGCCACCGACCCTACCTCCCGCGTGTACAGAACGCAATTTGCAAATACTACTGGTGGGCATCCACGACGGCATAGTGTAGGAGGTTACAAGGCACATCACAGCACGGAGGCAAATGCGGGACCGGGAGAAGGCAGCGGAGTGCGGGAACTCAGTCTGCGCTTCCGCATGGTTATTAGGGTTGACGCCGGGATCGCTAGAGCATTGGCATTGGACGACGAATTAATAGTCGCCACGGAGAAACCTGTGGCGATTCAATGCATACGATGGGCACCGGACAGCACGGGAAGCCAGACAAGCACAGAATTGCTCAGCCGAATGTCGTGGCTGGGGAAGAAAGCAACAATTGTTGAAATGGTTTATGACAGGCCTATGAATCTTTCCACTTGGATCACAGGAGACGGGAAAGCATTCGCTGTCCAAAGACTGGCACCAACTGCCTCTCAGGATTCAAAATCACAGCAGAATCTGTTTCGAGGTTATGCTTTCCACTCGCCCGAAAATGGAGGAGACCATGGAATCAAAGCCGCTATCAATGCCCGGTTCTCATTAATTGCTGTTGGCTGTTCAAACGGAGATATATGCGTGTATACAGCACGAGACTATACTGGGAATATACCTTTATCTCATAAGCTTCGACCTAGTACTACGACTACTTCAGCGGGAGGCCTGAACTTCCTCAGTTACTCTCCTGACGGATACTGCCTGTTTGCTGGGTACGAAAATGGGTGGATGATGTGGAGCGTATATGGGAAGCCAGGTGCAAGCAGCTTCACTACAGATCGTTCTCTATCAAATCTTAACGGAGAAGGTTGGCTGCTAGGCATCCGTGACGGGTTCTGGATCGGAGGTGGCACGGAGATTCTTTTGCTTGGAAAGGGAGACAATCGGTTGTGGATGCTTGAGATGGCTCGTAGCGCCATCAATGGTTGCTTCTCCTCTGCCAACGTGTCACGACCTTTGATGCAAACAAACTCCGGTTTCATGATGTACCGTGGGTACGATTTGCCTGACCTTACCACGATATCTGCAGAGGTATCTCTCTGGCATCATGTCCAAGTACCGGCTCACTACCTAGTCGACCAATGGCCTATTCGGAGCGCCGTGATCTCAGCTGACGGCAGATATGTGGCTGTGGCAGGCAGGCGTGGGCTTGCACACTACAGCGTAAACAGTGGAAGATGGAAAACATTCGAAGATCCGCTGATGGAGAACGAATTCACGGTTCGAGGCGGTATGTGTTGGTATCAACACGTTCTGATAGCAGCCATCGAGTCAAGCGAATCTCACGAGGTAAGCCTTCTCTTATCTGCGTCTCGCTCTTTATTCGGTATAATCTTATTCTAGAGTCAGATCCGGATTTACTCACGCGAATTGGCTCTTGATAATTCTCACGTAATGCACGTGGAACAGCTCCCCGCACCTATAGTACTGATCGCTCCTTCTGGAGACGACTCGCTCTTAGTGTATACATACGAGAACATACTCTATCACTTTATCATCAGCGTTGCCAATGCATCAGTAAAACTAGTGCAGGTTGGCCAAATAGCCCTCCATGGAATAATCCGTGCGCCGCCTCGGGTACGGGCCTTGAGTTGGATCCTACCCGAAGATCAGCTACGTAAGTATCGCGTGGAACTTCCCAATGAGGGGCCTGCTGACAGCCACAGATCATGGCGATCCATCTCAAGATGTCGCGGTTGCTGCCATTCTTTTTCTCGTAGACGGTAAACTGGTTCTTCTCCAACCAACCACTACCGAAGGCGGAGAGTTGAAGTATGAAATGCGCATCATAGCTCAGAATGTGGAGTATTATGTGCTTATGCGAGACAACCCGTCATTCAACCTTGACAGCCAGGAAGACTCGTTACCGCCGAGCCCGTCTGCTGGATTGGTAATGAATGGTGTGCACGGCCATGATCTCAAGGATTCCTTATGGTTCTTTGATGGGTGTGATGTCCGGGTTTGGGTTGATATGCAGGATGTTCTATCCTCAGCAACGATTGAGTTGGGCAGGGATCTTCCCACGGCAGTTAAAATCGAGGTCGATTTCTATCCCCTGTCGGCATTGATTAATAAAGGCATATTGTTTGGTGTTGAATCGGAGCTGGTTCAACGACGAGACACCAGCTTTGGCTATCTCCGCTTTGGAACTCGAGTGAGTTCGGGGCCGGCTCCGACCAAATGATCTTGCTGCTCACTTTGCTGACACACGTAGACACATCTCTTCCTCCCTGCGTTACTCCGCCATCATCTCTCGCAATACAATTCCCCTGCGGCCCTACACTTGTCACACCACTACCAGCAGCTGCTATACTTCCCACACGCATTGGAAGTCTTACTGCATGATGTGCTAGATGACGAGGTAGACTCTTCGCCGCCGCCTGAGCAAGCATTATTACCCAGCGTGCTCTCGTTCCTCTCCTCATTTCCCCAATATCTAGATATCGTGGTGCAGTGCACGCGCAAGACCGAGGTGCGGTTGTGGCGTACGCTGTTCTCTTACCTTCCACCGCCACAGGAGCTGTTTGAGGAGTCGCTGCAGAAGGGCTCGCTGAAGACAGCCGGCGGATACCTGCTGGTGCTGCACACGTTCGAGGAGCTAAGCTCGAGCTCGCATCAATTGGTGCGGCTGCTGCAGCGCGCCAAAGAGGAGCGGGATTGGGATCTGTGCAAGGAACTGGCGCGGTTTCTCATGGCTCTGGACGAGTCCGGAGTAACGCTTCGGGAAGCTTTGGAGATGGTCGAGCTGGGGTCGCCTGCGGATAAGCGGGGCGCGGAGGCGAGCTTCATGTTCGATCGGTCGCGGCTGCGCGTGCCACGACAAAAGTGGAACGGGGTCGGGATTGATTTTTCCACGGACGAGTCGAGCAGCCGCAGCCCGACTAGCGCCAACTCGGTGGGCGACGGTGGCAGTGGCAGCGGCAGCAGCAGCAGAGGCCAGCTCGACAGGTTCGGTGGAGATATTGAGTATGCATAGCTAGTGTTCGAAAAGGCATAGGGCTTACTGCATTTGTTACATTTTGCTGCGGGTGCCTGTTAAGGCTGCCGGTTGCCGTGCCGGAAGACCTGCATCGAACTCGCTTGGTCCCAGCGGGAGTGACGCGAAGGAGCGAAAAGCGTTTGGTGTGGGAGACTTGTGGGGCAAGTGCGGGCGCAAGTGGGGCGTGTGCGGGCGCAGGTTTTTGTCGCGGATCTAAACATGCACACCGGAGCTGGTCTTGGGAGCTTGGGAGCTTGGGAGTGTGGGTCCTGTTCAGACTACTGCCAAGGCAGGCCAAGGGTAGGTCAGGTTAGGCCAAGGTAGACAGGCGGTCTGTTCCGGCACGCAATCTGATTCCCTCATGTGCAAGAGTAAGCCTGGCACGTGAGGCCGTCTTCGCGCGTCGTTGCGGGCTTGTTACTGGCCTGTCTCCCCACCTGTCAGTGCGCGCGCTCGCTCGTCCTCCAGAGTTCGTTACACACACGCACCCTTGACCGGTATTGCATGGCGCCCTCTCGAGCCCTCCAAGCCCTCGCGAGAAGGCCTTCTCGAGACCGGCGGGGGCGCAGTCCCGTCGCTTGTTTGCGAATGATGGCCAGACTCTCCGCCGTAGCCCACCATTGTGTCAAACCTTCCAACCCTTCTGCCCGTTGCCTGCCTCGAGCGCCCTCAAGAGCTGGTCAGCATCCACCGCCATTGCACCGCCTCTCCACAGCCAATGCGCCATCATTGCGCTTGGGCATCGTGATACACATACCGTCAACGATAAAACCCTTCGTCGCCTTTCCGAGAACCCTTGTCGTTGTGCCATCAGTTCGCCCACATTCCTCTGTTCGTCGGCGCTTGCGCACACCCGTACTTTTTGTTTCACTTATACACCCCCTTCCTCATTTAGCCCCTGAGTATGAAAGCCTTCCACATTGAATCGCAAACACCACTTCCAGCCCGCCACTAGGATCATGTCTGTGCCAACCGCAACGACCACGCTCTGCCTCTCAACTGGAGACTCTCGGTTGTCTCCAGCATCTACTGATTCAGCTCAATCGTGGCATCCATACGGTGCGAGATCCAGCTATTCCAGAGACGCTCAGGCTAAGCCGCTAATCGCTGCAATCCTTACAGCCGTCGAAGGCACGGTCGACCAACCGGGAAATTTTAGAGATCCTGGGACCACCAGAAGCCGACGGAATTCTGTGAATAATAATAATAGCGAGATTCTTCAGTGGGTTACCTCTACCGATCTGGATGGCTTTAAAGATAAAAATGTGATGAAAAAAGTCCGCAAGGCGGCCATGCACGACTATTTGAGAAAGAATCTAAGGCATCCTGCCTGTCTACACGGAAATGGAACTTATGAACAGAGGGTAGGAGATAGGATTCCCAGCGTAGGCTCTGGCATCTCAGACGGCCAAGAGCCCTCATTGACATCGAATGAGCGGGCGCTACGAGTTATTAACGGGGGGAGGAGTCGAAGGCCCTCATCGCAGTCAGACTTGACGCGATCAATAACCCATGTGGAAGATGAGGATCCGCCTTCAGGTTCACTGGCTGTTCAGTCCCCAAACTCACCTCAATTGGGGATGGAAAATATGATATCTATTCCTATATCTATCCCTGTGCAAACACCGGTCGTCGTACCCCCACGCCTTGGACGGCTACCTTACGACAGAGTTACAGTCGGACCTCTTCAATCTCTTGGAGCACCTTTAGATCCGTTTCGCACTATGCCCCAGGTATCACATCCTAGGGTTTCTATTGAGGAGCTGAAGATTCATTGTGAGACATACCGATTCCGTACACCCTCTGCTTTCTGGGGCGATATTTGGCCCTGCTCCATTGTATCAATGCAGTACTAACACGAACCAGGCAGTAGGGTCTTCGGGACAAAGGCGATGGGATTGAGTTGGGTACCAGCACTCATCCGAAGCCGCCATGCCTTTCTCAGTACGCTCTGTATCGCTTCCACCCACCTAGATGCCATCAACAACCGCCCCACCGAAAGCATTGAAACAATTGCATTACGGCAAGAGGTTATACATCTCATCTCCCAGAGTCTTTTGAACCCGAACCCGCTTACCCGCACCGATGACTTTACCATCATTGCTCTTGTGCAACTCATCTGCAGTGAGATTGTTGCTGGCAATGAGACTGCGCTCCACTATCACGAAGACGGCATGGAAAAGATGGTAAAACAGCGCGGAGGTTTGGAGCGACTAGGTGTCAGTGGAGAGCTGGCTTCAGTCCTAACTTCCGTTTCCTTTCAGTCCGCCATCTTCCGGGGAACCCAACCCAAGCCTATTTACCTAAACTACTGCAAAACGCTCCCGCACCGCACGGCCTCACGCTCGCAACCCATCCCCGAATCCCCACTCTTCTGCCCGCGCCTCGACTTCGAGACCATCAAACACCCAACGCGTTGCGCAAAACACACGCTGGACCTCCTAACCGCCGTCCGCGACATGACGGACCTCTTCCTCGACAACGGCAGCACCATCTCGACTGCGCAAAAAGACCAGCAGCTGGACCTCCTCTGCCACCGCATCCTCTCGCTACCCTCATCCACCCACTACCCGCGAGCCAGCAACCCCGTCTACGGCGACTGGACCTACGAAGCCTGCCGCATCGCGGCCGTCATCCAGGCCATCGCAATCACCAGGCGCATCCCGCTCTCCCAAGCCTGCGCCGTCGCCGCGAAATGGCAAGCCCACCCCCCGGCATCCTCCGCTTACTCCTACTCCGCATCTTCTTACCCCTCTTCTTCTTACCTCCACCCCGCTCCACCCCGCCCCTACCGCGCCGACTCCGTCTTCCACACTCCATCCCCTCCCGCCGACCCGCCCCTGCTGCCATCATCCCCGCTTCACGCCCTCCGCGCCGCCCTCGACCGCTCTGACCTCTCCAACTGCTGGGACGACATGGCCGGCGTGCTGTTATGGGTCGCGCTGGTCGGCGGCGCGGCGGCGCGTCCCGGCGAGGCTGCGCGCCTCGGCGACTGGCTGCTGCGGAAGTGGCTCGTGGCCATGTCGGTGCGCTGTTCGATTGTGTTGGCGTTTGGGCATGGTGCTGCGGTTGTTAGTGCGCAGCGGAGGCTGCTGAGGGTTACGGAGAGGATTGCGTTGGAGGCTGGG
>Ga0307515_10018693_pt1 | contig 12515 bp, 11 predicted proteins | sample 17_EM_MG_FD_194513 | JGI IMG/M metagenome (GOLD analysis project Ga0307515, IMG submission 194513) | Populus trichocarpa ectomycorrhiza microbial communities from riparian zone in the Pacific Northwest, United States - 17_EM | ecosystem: Host-associated > Plants > Roots > Unclassified | place... | reverse complement strand
CTTTATATATATATATATCAAATGTCAACGAGAAAGTAAAAAATATACAAGCCTTAAATTGACTATCTTGTGCAAATATATTGTTTCTTAAAATCATAATATAATTTTGCTAATGAAGATTTCAAGAAAAATCTGGAAAGGACCATGAAAGAAAAATAGGTTAGTAATCACGTAAAAATGTGTGTGTGTTCGTTTTTGCGTTCAAAAATTTCTTTTGAAAATTGTTCAAAATCATAAGAACTTACTTGGTGGGGATGGGATACTCCGGGAAGAACTTTGCAAGGATTTCCACCACCTCTCCACGGTGGAGCATTCTCTCAGCACAAATGTAACGGCCGGAGGCGGAAGGTGTCTCGAAGACTAACATGTGGGCTAGTGCCACATCCCTAATGTCATGCACATAAGCTTGAACAGAGTTAGCATATGTCTTGGCTGAGCCGGTTAGGTACTTGAGGATGTGAAGGATGCTAGCATTGACAATGGGTTGCAACAATGGTCCAAGCACCATCACTGGGTTCACCACCACTAGGTCAACTCCTTTCTTTGTAGCCACATCCCATGAATTGAGAATAATTGAGAGGCTTAATCTATTGGTTAGCCAATCTTTTCTATATATACGTGTAGGGCAATATATAATAGTAATGGTGGGGGTTACAACATAAAAGAATGACTATAATATTTTCTATATATATACATTCTATAATATGCCCGCTCAAGTTGAGGGTGGAGGATCCACCTGAAGCTTGAATCAAAAGGCAGTAAACGGAACAGTAGGAAGCGACTTAGTAAGAACATCGGCAAATTGATCGTGAGAGGAGATAAAGCGAATATGAATCTCTTTCTTCGTAACTCAGTCTCGTACAAAATGATAGTCATCCTCAACGTGTTTAGTACGAGCATGAAAGCTAGGATTTGTAGATAAATAAGTAGCGTCAAGATTATCACACCAAATCATAGGAGCAGAACCAGAATGAATCTGCAGATCTCTCAATAGATACTAAAGCCAAATAACCTCAGCAATGCCATATGCTAAGGCTTTATACTCAGCTTCGGTGGAGGAGCGAGCAATTGTGCGTTGCTTGCATGATTTTCATGAAATCGGCGTCTGATCAAAGAAGACAAGATAATCACTCATAGACTTTCGATCATCAGTACTACCTGCCCAATCTGCATTTGTAAAGCCATGTAGATCAAAGGAGGATCTGCAAGTGATATGTAAGTCATAGGTAGGTATGCGATTGATGGGATATATTGATGATTCAAACGCATAATTTCAAAATAATAACGGGGCACCACATTGTTCTAGGAGGGTAAGACCTGTTTCAACAATATGACGATGACGATGCTCAACACTACCATTTTGCTCATGTGTATGAGGACAAATTAACCTGTGATGAATACCAATAATTTGAAAGAAACTATTTAACTTGTGATATTCACCACCCCAATCAGTTTGAACAGATTTAATTTTGCGGGAAAACTGATGCTCAACAAGCAGTTGGAAACGTTGAAATATAGAAAACACATTTGATTCGGCAACAGGAGGATATATATATCCTCCTGTTGCCAAATCAAATGTGTTTTATTTTGCATGCGCATCGATAAAGATAACAAAGTAACAAAAATCATCAGATAAAAACATAGGAGCATGACCCAAAAAATCACTGAATATTAAATCAAGTGGAGTAGAAGTTTTGTGACCTGTAGGTCGCAAAGACAAACGCAAAGACTTGCCAAGCGAACAAGTTTGACATTGAACAAGAGAGCACTTAGAAGTACACATTATTTTATTTTTAGAAACTAACAAATTGAAAATAAAGGAAGTAGGATGACCCAATCGACAATGCCACAGATCAGCAGTGGCAGAGACGCAAGGAGACCAATAAGCTTGAGGAATGGTGGTGGCAGAAGACTCAAAGAGAACATAGAGACCATCATTACTCTGACCGGAAAGGAGCACTACTTTGGTGGTGAGATCCTTTACATAAAACATAGAGGCGTGAAATTCAAAATAAACATTATTATCACAACAAAATTTATGAACAAATAGCAATGGTTTGGTAATGTGAGGAACATGGAGAACGTTAGATAATGTAAATGTGCGTTTAGAGGAACGTAACATGGTATGTCCAATATGGGATATGGATAGACTTTTACCATCACCAGCATGCAAGTGATCATTACCAAGATAGGGTGCAGAATCGGTCAGAGTCGCAAGATCAGACGTAACGTGTTGGTTCGCACTGGTGTTCGAGAACCAAGTAGGGACAAAAACTAGACCAACAGCAAGATGAACAGATGGCTGGTGACCACTGCTGCGAAAATGAGCACATTGTGGGTGTAACACCCCGTAATTTAATACATTCGTAAAAGAACTTTGAGCCTTAACTTAAAAAAAATGAGTTTTTTTTTTCTTCCATCAAACTTATCTGAGACTTGCTGAAATTCCCGTCGAAATTTTGGCAGAGGTTCCCTTATACTTGAAGGTCCCAAGTTATCGACAATCATCATATACAGTTGTCATAACCCAATTTTTGAACAAAATAATAAAAATTAAATATAGCTGACAATGGGGTTAAGACAACACAAAATTTGAAGTTTGGGAATGTAATAATAAAATGTGAGAGTTAATTGATCAATTTTGAAAGAATTAAAAGTTAAAAATTTAATTAAGGGTCAAATTAAACAATCCGGAAATTAAAGACTAAACAATGTTATAATTTAGAGATTTAATTGAAATTAATCCAAAATGGCAAAATTAAAAGAATTAATTAAGGATCAAATTGAACAATCCAGGAATTAAGGACTGTTTTGTAAACAGTGTTATAATTTAGGGATTTAATTGAAATTAATCCAAAGGAGCAAAATTAAAAGGAATTTTTAATTGCTTAGAGGTCCAATTGCCGAACTTCCAAAGTTCAGGGGTCAAAATGAAAATGTCCATTGCTGCTTGAAACGTCGCCGTTGCTGCCGAAACATCGCCGTTGCTGGTGGAACAGCCGTGTTCGTCTTCTCCATCCCGATTCAACAGGCTGAAAATCTGCAACGTATTCGATCCAATCGAGGACCATGTCTCTCGCCCACGATCTCGTTTGTGGAAGATAACAGTCCTGTAAAGGCAGGACTGGTTAGAGGCAATCAGGTGGGGAGTCTATAAAAGGGAGAAGAAAACCTAGAACAGGGACGGAGAAAAATCAACCCAAAAAACAGAGCAAAAACAGAGAGCAGAAATACAGAGCAAAAAAAAGAGCAGAACACTGGAAACAGAGAACGAGTGAAAGACGAAAACAGGGAGGGGCAGAACTGAAGCTAAACCCAGACGAAAAACCAGAAACCGGAGAAAAGAACAGAGGAAAAACAAAGCATAAATCCAGAGAAAGAAATAATACACAGAGAGACGGAGAGAACAAGAGAGCAGCAATACACAGAGACGAGTATTGGCCCTGCCATTGCCTTCGTCCCTGCAAACAACGAAAACCCAGAATCAAAACAAATTCCCAGCAGGCCGGCCTCTTCATCATCTTCTCGGTTTCAAAAGCTGCTGAGAAAACAAAAAGAACACGCAGACAAGTGAACACAGAAGGAAGATAAGGGGAAGCAATAGGCGAGAATCCATCAGCGCTGCAAGCATCTTCGCCTCCCGAAGCAGGTACGCTCTTTCCTTTCTCCTTTCATTCCCTGCATATTGTGTTTGTAAACACTGTGCGAAGGTAATTTAATTACCTTCGCACAGTGCAGCACGTGTGAAGTTACTTCACGCGTGCAGGACTTAGCCCAGCCAGGTCCCTGGCTTTGGCCAGTGACCGGGCTAGGCTGGCTGGGTCTAGCCCAGCCCATATAGGCTGAGCTGGGCCCAGCCCAAAAAATAAAAATAAAAATAAAAATAAAAATAAAAAAATAGAAAAATAAAAAGTAAAAAAATAAAAAAACAAAGATGTGTGTATGTATAAATAAAAAATAAATATGAATTTATTATTTTTATTCATTGACGCCAGAGTCAGAATAAAAATATTGATTCAAATTAATTTTATTTAATTACATAAAAATAAAAAAAATATCCATGCAAAAATAAAATAAAATAAAGTAAATTTATTGGTTTATTTACTGACGCCAGAGTCAGGAATGAAGATACTGATGTAAATTTATTTTATTTTATTATATTTTACTTTTATTTAGTTACATAAAAAATATGTATGCGTAAAAAATAAATTTATTTGATTTGTTTATTCACTGACGCTAGAGTCGGGAATAAAAAAATACTGATTTAAATTTATTTAGTTTTTTGTGTGATGCGTAAAAATAAATTTATTTGATTTGTTTATTCACTGATGCTAGAGTCAGGAATAAAAAAACTGATTTAAATTTATTTTGTTTTTATAGCTACGTAATATTTACCAACGCCAGAGTTGAAAATATCCGTAGTTAAAAATATTCACTGACACCAGAGTCAGGAACATTACACGCAAAACCACCGTAGCATAAACCAACAAAACATTAGCAATTTATGACAAAGTCAGCAATGCAGCCTGCCTTAGGCAGGACGCTTAAGGGGTGATAATATCTTCCCTTTTGCGTAACCAGTCTCGTACCATAGAATCTTTGTTGACCAGTTAGGGTTCCTAGTGACCATAATACTAGGTGGTGACTCCTTAAACAAGACCTTTCACCATCAAAGAATAGATGCCAGAAATCCATTCTTTCTATGAAATAATTTAATTTTTAAGGCCGCCGCGATGTCGGGTGCGACAACAGTTATACTCATTTCTCAATCATATCATAATCATGTAGAACCTCAACAACACATCATTCATTGTACATGCATAACATTTTGCATAATCATTTCTTTCCCATTAACACACATAATTCATAATAACTGGAAGTAAACAAACATTAAGATTACAAATACAAAATAGTATATTTTTATGTCCCGACACTTAATGTAAAAGGAGTACTATTACATATTAAGTCATTTAGTTCCTTAAAGACAAAATACATTAATGCTCATCTTCTTATTTAATCATATAAAAGGAGACTAGACCTAAAACAGACTAGACCTAAAACACCACTCCTGGCGTGAATCTGAAGGACCTGTAATTTCATAATGTATAGATTAAATATAGTAAGAATAAAATATAGCATAGAAAAAAAATCACACAATACATGCACAGGTAATTAAACATATATTCAACGATATGTAATCATAGTTCTTTGAGATTCTCATTTAACCTTCCATTATTACGTCTCTATTCATCATTTCTTGAATCATTCAACATTTTCATTTTGTGTCTTGTTTTACCTCACGAGTGCATCTAATTTGTTATAATATCTATCATGTGATTTCTCTCTCTTACTCTCTATTTCTTTATATCAATTTCAATCTCAACATCTATTATACCCATTATGGCTTTTCCATATAAATCGTTAAACTCGTCATGTCTTCGGTCCAATTTTGGTTTATAAATATATTCAACTTACATATTTCTTGTGTCAATTTCGGCACATTCCAATGTTTCTTTAGATTTTCAGTAAAATCTCCCCTTATCATGGAACCTACCATTATTTTCACAATATTCATATCCGATCCATTTTCAAATAATATGAATACCATACCTACATCAATCTATTTGATTCATCAACCTAATCTCATTTGGCTACCATAATTAAGGCCAAATTTCATTATCCATCACTGTTATTGGAATTTTATTACACTGTTATAATTACCACCAATTTCTTATCATGCCAGCAACAACACAAAACCTCAATACAACATATTTATATTATTAGTCATAATTTCTTTGACATCCTCCATGTGCATCGTACACGATTCTCAAATTGTATCAATTACAATTCATCAATTAATTCAAAATACATCATATATATATATATATATAACACCTACCATGGTTAATGAACTTCTATTCTCACATCCTAAGCGATACAATATTTGCCTCCATTCTTCACAAGGATTAGATCTTCATAAAAAAAAAATTATTTATTCCTTCAATAATCCATAACATAAACACAATTTACCATTTTTGTTTAACAGTAAAGTATCATCCAACATTCCATTTATAATCTGACAAGTCAGTCATCCCGACAATATTAACACCACACAAGTAAGTGGAACTCAAGTTGTGTATTCCGGTCATTAGAAAAAAAATTAATGCCACTAGCCCATTACTTGGTAACTAGTTCCTCTGCCCATCTTATTCCATAATTTCTAATTAATATCCGCCTCTTCAAGGCCAAATGAATAATCCTATCAAGATGTCAATCCCCATTTTATTAACACTTTTAATTATTCCATATCAAAAATACCATTATAATACCTCTCCCTCAAAACTTGGAAGGGAATGCCGACACTAATGAATTTTCATTAGTGTCATTAGTTGCCCATATCAGGACTGACTAATCAAGTTTATTGTAAATGTCAAAATCAATGCCACCGATTGATGTCATTGACTATTTCTAACCCGAAATAGCCAATCGGATTTTTCTCTCCATAATACCTTGGAATATTTCCGGAAATGTTGATGTCAAGATTCTTGACATCATTAGCTTTCATTTCAGGAATAGCTAATCAAGTTTCGTGTGATTGTCGATATCGACAGCACCGGTCGATATCATTAACTATTCTCACCCGAATAGTTAATCAAGTTTAGTATCCCTCATTTTCAGGGATGATTATGCCGATGTTAGTAAACCTTACTAACATCATTAGCCTCCGCATTCGGGACCGGTTAATCAAGTTCGAGGAACGATCATCAACGAAGTCTATTAATGTAATTCATATTCTGAACCCAATCAAGTACTCAAATCCATTTTAATTTCTCGTTTATTTCACTTTATCCTTTCTCTTTGTGGTTTCACCCATAGATGCAAAGACCAAGAATGCAATAAGTTAGTAAATTAATGCTACGTAAAAAGTGTAGGTATAGAACACCTACCAGCTGCAAAAGCTCGTCTCGCGCTCCCTTTTGTTGTTGTGCCCCTCCTGCAGTCCCTCCTTAAGCTCCTACTATACGAGCTCCTGAGAAGTTGAGCGAATGCTTCTCCTACATTTCAATAAAACATCTTGAATCAATATTTGAATCTTCCCAATTTATTTATAATATTCATAAATTCACAAAATCAAATACTTCCGTAAACAATTTCCATGGATGTATTTTATTTTCTTACTTGTCATTTAAATTCATTTACATTAGAATTTATTTACACTAACATTAAATGTCCAATTAATTCAATTCTTCATCAATGATTTTCAATGTCCAAAGGACATGACTTTTCATCATCGATATTTTTCTAATGTCCCAAGACATTTAACCTATCACCAAACAATGCAATTTAACTTAAATTCCAACAATGGCTACACATGCCAAATTGTTTTTGAAAGCATACTCAAAATGATTCCTTATATCATAATTCAATTTACAACATCCCTTACCATGATTTCCCATTCATTTCTTCATCAAGACACGTAATTTACCAAACATTCCATCGCCTATTTAACTAACATGGTCGGCCACAATAAAGGTTAATTTTTCCAAAGTTAGTTTCAGTTTATCCCAACCTACTTTCCCATATCATGTTTCCCATTCCAACACAACCAAAGTATTAATCCACCACTATTTTTTTTTTTTATAGAATTTAACTATACTATCACTTATCAACACATCACACATGACTTAAACACAACACAAACAATTCTCAAACACTTCCATCATCATTAAACCCATTATAATTAATAATTATCCTTAGTCCCAAAACATACTTTTTATGCTAAACATCATATTCTCATTCAATATTTCTTAAACCAAACTTAAAACATTATTCTGCAAATTTAGAATTCAATAAATCCAAATGGTGGAATTATACATCATCATCATTAGAATAACATATCCAAAATTAACATACATCCAACGGTTAAATCTCCCTATATCAGAACAATACCGAACTGACCTAAACATTTGAGACCTACTGTTCAAGAAGTACAATTTCTGGTTAGATTATTTGTTAATCCGATCTTAACCATTCAGAATTTATATAACATCTAGATGAACAACATATCCAAAATCCAGACCAATCCAACGGTGAAAAGATGATATAACGGCCGACAAACGAGGTTGTCTTGAAGGGTGATTTTCCAGAATTGTTCCTCCGGTGACAGCCATCAAACGAAGTCTGCTATTGACAATCCCTCCAGTCAGAATGTAGGTGACATAGAGCATAATAACATATCCACAAAGAAACCTAATCCAATGGTGGAAAGCCAAGATATGGCTGCCTAAGTTCCTACCCTGTTTCTATCCCAAAAACTCATAGTTTCAAATCAACTTATTCCTTCTATTTTTCTGCAAATCAAGCCATTATCATGCAATTAATCTCGAAATTCACAAGAGCAATTATTCCCTCAAAATATTTACATGAACCCTAGAATTTTAAACTTGGAGGTTTTCTTCTCCTTATGTAAGAACAAGAGAGAGAAACAAAATTATTAAAGGGTATGTTGCTTACCTTTGCTACTTTAACTTATTTAAAAGAATTCTTGCAAAACATCTACAAAACTCATGTCCTCCTCTTTCAACTTCCAACTCCTACTCTTTGTTTTTCCCAAGCTTTATAACTCTCTAAGTATAGTTACTTGATTTGTTTTATTGGATATAATCCTCCCAAGAACACTCCATTTTGATTTAGCTTGAAGAAATGGAGAGGAGATGAAGAAAATGGGAGAAAAATGGTCTCCCTCCTATTTTGTCATTTTGCAGAGGAGGACATAGGATGTCTTTAGAGGAGAGGGGAGTATTGTTTTATATAAAATTACCAAAATGCCCTTATTAATGCCCCTTGTGTCATCTTCTTCAATTTACTCGATTTTGAGTACTCTCGTAAAGCCTTCCCAAATCCGATTGATATGAAAGTTTGACCTAAGATAAAAAAATAAGTCTGGAGATTCCTTATAAAATTTCAGCCCGATCCAACGGTTGGATTAAGATATATTATTGATACCGTAAAACTAGACAATCAATGTCTTTTACGCTAAAATCTGAATTTCACGCATTACTTTATTTACTTAAATTCTCATGACATTTCCCCTTAATTTATACTCAATAAATTCAATATTACCACATTTATCACTAATTTGTCGAAATAAGTTTTTTTTATCAGAGTTTACATATCTTCTCGTGTTTCTTATTCTTTTATCTAGTGAAACTCGTCACTGGTTTCACCAACGTTACAAGTTTTAAACTCATTACTTCAATCCTATGTTTTTATTTATTTATTTATTTATGGGGGTTTACAATGGGGCTGTGTGGCCGAAGAAGAAGCATAGCTGATAGCGGCGGAACTAAAGGGAGGCCAGCAGGGGCCCGAGCCCCTGTAAATTTTTTTTTAGTATTTAAATATAACAAGTAATAGGCTTTTTAATAATAAATTATTATTTCATTAGTTATGTTTGAATTTAAAACTATATCTCCGTATATCTCTATATAAGTGGAAAATAAAAAGACAAATAAGCTTTTCAATTTAATTCCTTACCTTTACTGTCTCTCTCTTTTTCTTCTCTGTAACCCTAGCCAAAAAATATAATAATACAAAGCAATGTGTGAAGGTTAAAGCAAAGCTGCCAATTAATTCTTCATCAAAACAAGGTAATTAGTGACCTAATTGTTTTTTTAATGTTTGTTAAGAATTTGATGAATATATATATATATATATATATATATATATATATATATATATATATATATAAATATAATATTTTTTTTTACAAATCTACTAGTTTTACCATTTTTTATTTCTTGTTATAGTGAATGTTGTTTTTTCTAATTAATTGGATATATTTTATGGGTTTGTTTCAATTATATTTGGATTTTTTTATGTTTTGTTTTTAGCAGAGCCACCAAAATTATCAATTTTTTCTCACGTGTACCTTACTATCACCAGGTCTAATATACAATTAGACACGATCTTTCTAGCCAAATTGAGTTCTTTGAAGAGCACATACCCAACTTTGATTCAGTGTAAGTTTTCTTTTTTAGGAACCAGTAATCCCATTTTTTATGTTAGATATGCTTTTATATATCAATTTCTTTTTTTAATATGTTAATTTTGTTTTCATATGTCAGTGTGGTTTACATGTAAAAATTTATTTTTGGTTCTGATTATTGCTTCAACACATTGTTATTTGTATTTATTTTTAAAACAGGAAACAAAAAAAAATTATGATGTTTCGATTTTAGGTTGAACCATGAACAAATAAAAAGAATTGATTCCTTTTTTAAGAAAAAAGGAAAAATATTGATAACTCACAGCCTAATGAATCAACTCCAATGTGTAATGTTAAAGTTATGGTTGAACAACCCCAATGTGCTTCAGTTTATGAAGAACCTGCATTGATTAATGAGCAGCCTCCTACTAGAATCGACATTGCTCATCTTATTAGAGATCCAAGCAATCGTCCTCAAATTTGGAAATATCTGGTTAATCAACAAGATGAAATTAGAAGGGCATACATTAATTTGGGGCCATATCAACCTTTGATGTCTGAATATCCGCTGACTAGTAAAAAACATCATCGTCGATTTCAGTCTCATTAGTTCAAAAGTTATCCATGGCTTGAATATTCAGAGAAAAATACTGCATTTTGTTTCCCTTGCTATCTATTTTCAAGTAAGTCATTTGGAAAGCCAGGATCAAACACCTTTACTATTAAAGGATTTAATTGTTGGAAGAAAGTTAATGATGGGGAACAATGTGTTTTTTTAACTTATATGGGAAAAGGTCCGAATTCAGCTCATAGATTTGCTACTAGGTGCTTGGAAAATTTGAAAAATCAGTCATGTCATATTGAGAAGGTAGTTAAGAGGCAAACTACTCAATAAATTCTAAATAATCGATTGCGTATTAAAGCTTCAATAGATATTGTTTGTTGGCTCACATTTCAAGCATGTGCTTTTAGAAGACATGATGAACGTCCAGAATAAAAAAACCAAGTAATTTTCTTGAAATGTTGGAACTTTTAGCATCATACAATGAACAAGTAGGTGCCTTTATTTTGGATAGTGCTCCACAAAATGCTAAATACACCTCGCATCAAATTCAAATTTTTTTTTTGCATGTCTTTGCTAGAAATGTTCAGTCTTCAATTCATCATGAGATTGGTGATGCAAGATTTTGCTTGATTGGTGATGCAAGATTTTGCTTAATTGTTGATGAAGCTCGAGATGAATCTAGAAGAGAGCAAATGACCCTTGTTATTAGGTTTGTTGATAGAAGTGGATTTATACGAGAATGATTTTTGGATATAGTTTATGTCAAAGATACAACTACTTCAACTCTTAAGAAAGAGATTTTCTTTGTTTTTATCTCATCACAATCTTGATGTTCAAAATATTAGGGGCCAAGGGTATGATGGTGCTAGTAATATACATGGAGAGTGGAATGGATTGCAAGCTTTATTCATTAATGATTGCCCTTATGCATATTATATACATTGCTTAGCTCATCAATTACAATTGGCTCTTATTGCTGCAGCTAGAGAAATATATGATGTTCACACTTTCTTTCAGAACTTGATTTTTATTATTAACATTGTTAGTGCTTCTTGCAAGCATAATGATGAATTACGGGCTTTTCAAGCAGCTACAATTGAACGATTATTTGATGTTGGTGAGATTGAAACGGGTAAAGGAGTTAATCAAGTAGGTGGTTTGCAACGACCTGGAGATAGCAGATGGAGTTCGCACTTCAAATGAATTTGCAATTTGATAAAAATGTATGGGCCAACTTGTTTGGTTCTTGAAAACATCACTTTAGATGGATCTACTTATTCTCAACGTGGCGATGCGGCTTTTTCATTTAAGTTGCTAATGTCATTTGATTTTTCATTCATCTTGCATATAATAAAGAATGTTATGGGAATTACTTATGTGCTTTGCCAAGCTTTGCAACAGAAATCTCAAGACATTTTAAATGCTATGCATTTGGTGACTACCACAAAGACTTTAATTTAAAAGTTAAGAGATGATGGTTGGGAAACTCTTTTAGAAGAAGTGACATCATTTTGTAAGCATCAAGACATTGAAGTTCCTGATATGGATGCTTGTTTTTCTAGTGTGGGACGATCTCGTCGTAAAACAAAATCAATAATAGTTGAGCATCACTATCGAGTTGATATATTTACAGCTATCATTGATCAACAGTTACAAGAGCTAAATAATAGATTCAATGAGCAGGCGATCGAACTTTTTAAGTTGAGCACAACTTTAGATCCTAAAAATAACTATAAATTATTCAGTGTTGAAGATATATGCTTACTTGTTGACAAGTTCTATCCTGAAGACTTTTCTGACCAAGAAAAAACTCATTTGAGATTTTAGTTCCAGCATTATGAGCTTGATGCACCCAATCATCCAATGTTAAAGAATATGTCATTGATTGCTGATTTATATCAAGGATTGGTTGAAACAGAAAAATCAACAATTTATCCACTCATTGACAGGTTGATTCAACTT
>Ga0307515_10018692_pt1 | contig 12515 bp, 4 predicted proteins | sample 17_EM_MG_FD_194513 | JGI IMG/M metagenome (GOLD analysis project Ga0307515, IMG submission 194513) | Populus trichocarpa ectomycorrhiza microbial communities from riparian zone in the Pacific Northwest, United States - 17_EM | ecosystem: Host-associated > Plants > Roots > Unclassified | place... | reverse complement strand
TTTGGTACCTTTTTAATTCACAGAGGTGACATTTTTTTTTTCGTTTGTTGGGAAAACTTTGTTATAAAACGGCTGAATTAGAGTCTAAACTAGTATGATTTTGACAACAAAAAAAAAATTGAAAATAGTGACCTGAACCCGGTTCTTGATCATTTTTTACTTTTTAATAAAAATAATATTGTTTTTATTATTTAATAGTTTTTACAAGAGTTTGGTAACTTTTTTATTCATAGAAAAAGAAGTGATAAATTTTGTTCCTTTATTTAAAAAACTTACTTTGTTATCAAATCTAAACCGGTTGTGCTGGCTAGTTTAAGATTCGCTGAATTAGAGTCTCAATTAATCCAAGTTTTGGAATTGTTTTTGAATTTTTATTTTTACTTTAAATTAATATTTTTTTATATGTTTTCAAATCATTTTGATGTAATAATATAAAAATTAATTTTTTTAAAAAAATATTATTTTAATGTGTTTTGAAATGAAAAACATTTTGAAAAGCAACCGATACCACACTTTAAAATTCGCTAGATTAGAGTCTCGTTGATCCAAGTTCGACAAAAAAATTAGTGAAGATGGTGATTCTTAATTTTTTTTTATAAAATCTTTCCATTGAATAGCCGTAGAACTTCAAGTTTCTTTTCTTTTCTTTTCCTTTTTGTTTTTTTTTCAAAGGTTTGAATATATAATTCAGCTGACCAAATATTTAAAATACTATACTCATCAACACTCACATGCTTGGAATAACCTCCATCACATGATTCACATCTATACATTGTCTAAATACATAGGTAGAAGGAAAACAATAAATTATAACTTTTTCATATTAAATGTTCAAGAGAGAGTTTTTAATAATATTTATATACAACCATGGTATATATTAATTAATTATAATTGATGATAAAATACAATTTCAACCACAGCTCACTACCACGTAAATCCGAGTTCTTAAGATTATGCTTCTCTCTCCCTCTCACTACCCTCTTATCCACCCATCTTTGCCTACAGGACAGACTCTTGAACTTGGATACTCATTGTTCTTGCCCTCTTTCCTTGCACAAAGCTGGCTTTGATCGAGAAACAGGTAAGTGAGCAGAGGAGATAGAAGTTTATGAAGAAGAGGGACAGTAGATATTTTGCTTTCATAGCCCACTGCTAACTTTTCAGGTCATCTTTAATGCAAAAACACGACACCTTTAATGCTCGATAAACATTACTGTGTGGAAACGTGCAATCTGCATTAACACCAATATTATTATTTTCTTTGTTCAACGAGCTAGCCAAAATGGAAATCAATTTGAGCAATTTTATTCCAATTAATAAATTGATCTAATTAATTTGCAACTAATTGATAGGACATTTAGCTCATTTATCCTTGTTCGCTGAGAGAAAAATATGTGGTCACGGTCATCATAATTAATAAAGACACGAGATATTACATCAAAAGTTTGGTCTCAACACTTAATTTGATCATAGAATTATTTAGATGAAACATCAAATACCCTTATCTTTAAATAAAATTAATCTTCAAGAATCATTATCATCCATGCATTGAAATACTTAATGAAAAACTATAATCCAATGTTATTAAATTTGTCTCGGTTGGGTAGATTTACCCGAAATCTAACCTAAATCAGGTTTGAAAAAACAAATGAAAGTTAATCAAATCAAATCTAGATGACATTACAAGTTATTGCAACATGGTAACCTTACTCAAAAACCAATTTAACTTTTTTTTTCCTTTCAAAACAATGTAATTTTACCCTTTTTTTTTTTAATTTGAAGATATCGCTTTGAATTAACATGAGTTTATTCATCTAACTCATGACGAGAACTATAAATCAAGCTAGATTTAATAGTCTTGATAGAGCATACTAGAAAACAAACCACAATAATAAAACTATTTTATATAAATATAAGTGTGAATAGCAAATCTATATTTTTACAGAATGGTTCATAATTATTATATTTTTCAAAAAAAAAAAAACAAGAAGGAGAATGTATAAAATAGTTGTTTATCAATTAGATGGCTGCTCCCTCTCATGAGAATGACTTGTTTATTCAATTGAGAAGGACATTGCCATCCACGACGGCCACGTTTTAAAGTATTTTAGCTAATAAAATGGTGGCCCTAAAGGGGATCCCCGCCACAACTGTTTCATTTGGCTTCAAGATTAAGCCATTTCCAATACTTTTTTCTTTTTAAAAAAAAAATCAATTTGAGCATCTATCTTTAGAATAAATTAATCCATTTCGGTATTCGAACAATTAATTTATGAATTTAATGGGTCTAAAGGAGTCATTTGGTATGAGAATTACAGGGCTAGGTGCTGCCCTAATTAATTTATTTTTAGAATAATATAATTCTTTGTTAATTTTGGAAATTTTTTTGATGGAGAATCATACCAAAGAAGAAATAGAAATATTTTTACTTGTATTGCTCTTGAAATCTATAAATTACTGATAAAAAAAGAAATTTATAATCTTGACAAATGTTAAATTCTTGCCAAATACTCTTGCAACACCAAGTCTTATTGTTGACCCGTTTGACCAGGGAACCCTTCGTGCTTGGAAGAGGTGAGAGTTAGGTCAACCATGGTCATAAAAAAAAGCTCGAGTATATTCTGATTTTTTTGTCAATTCATGGACCATAGTTAAGAGACGCAGCCCACCAGTGATCTAGCTCAAGGTTAGGATGGACGAGTGGATGATCAATTTATAGATCAGCGGTTAACCCTTGTTTTTATTTATTTAAGACATTATTGTTTTTTTTGTTAAAAAATTATTCGGGTCCATTCCAGGTTCTTTCAAATCAACTATATAATCGGTTTGAACCTTGAAGGGTAGTTTAATTGATCAAGTCTTGGATTTGCTCCCTAATTATTACAAGTTCGAGTTCTTTTAGGGTAACTGGAGATTTACATGATTGTTAATTTCAGAACTCGTGTAATTATTCAAGGTACATACAAGCTGATCCAAATAACTATATTAATAAAAAAAACTTATATAATCAATTTAATTTAAAATTTAATCTAATTTGATAAATTTTTAGACCGATCTACTAAACCGGCGTTCGTGGCATGCAAAACGATGTGAAAAACAAGGATTCTCGCACTAAAACCAAGTCAGTGGTAAAGTTGAATTTTGACATTTCATTAAGGGTTGCGTGTGGGCAAACCCTAGCAAACTAGAAAACTGCCACCTTTTTTTATAATCTCTTTTCTTGAAATAGAATCCTAGCCTCTCATTCTGTACACGCGTTCACATCACAAACCAGATTTGCCACTTGTTCATACAGTTTGCCTTGCCTAACTCTACTCCGAAGCTTGTTTTATACTATCGTAAATGTTACCTTTTAAATTGATATTTTTAAAAAATAGAAAATATTAATTTAAAACTTTAAAAAATTAAAATTATAAAAAAACACGATTAAACTCCAAAGGCAAGCGATATTTTCTTTGCACCACACGTTTTTCTTGCAGTCACGAATAATTAAAAAGTGGGATTTTGGGTTGCAAAATATGAGAATTTTCTTTATTTATCATTATATTACTATGAACATAACTAGCAAGATATAAATTTGGTAATCAAGAAGGTTTACGCTATTCTTTTTAAAATAATTAAAAAGTAATTTTTTTATAAAATCTAAATTCAAATTAATTACTCGACGACGAGTTAATAAGTAATTTACCAACACAATAATAATATTAACATTTAATCATAACACATAATATATGGTTTTTACTTGTTTTAAATGCAATGGGATGGACTTAAAACACAGAAGATCACGTATATAATATGGTTTTTATTTATTGAGTTTTTAAAATTGCCATGCATGATCATCCCATCAATGTTAAAGCTTGCAAAACACATTTAGACGGACGATGACTTACATGTGAGCATAACCGAACCCTTCGTTTTTTTCCTATTGTTTTCTGGACAGAAAACAACAGAGAGAAACCCTAATTAAATTAAATCTATCTAACTACAACTTGCACAGCGTATCAATGCACATCAAGAACGCTTCCCATGATTTGCACCCACCACCACAACCTAAAAACACAACTAATCTCATAAAAAAACACCCCAGTTGGGTCATTTCAGACACACCTGTTGCTTGAACTAGAAACTAAAGTACTAGTAGCCGTCGTCTGTGTTATGATCAGTTGGTGGAGACTGCCTAACAGAAAACGAATCACTCCTAACTCATGCTATTCGCAGGGCGATTATAATACTACACCATCAGGTTTTGTGTTTTTCAATCTGGTTCATGTGACAAATGACTTAATTTGCTGTTCATATATATTGTTCATATATAGTGTTCACATTAATTGAAGCTGTGTTTCGTCAAACTTCCAGTTTTGAAAGTGTTTGGTTAATTCACACTTGCTATACCTCTCTCTTGAATCTTTAGTTACGAGAAAAAAACTGTTCTTTATATATATTTTTAAATTTATGTTCTCAAATTGTAACCACAACAATTACTATAATATCAAATACATATTAATTTAAGTATAATGATTTTGTTTAAAATTTGATTAAAAAATTCTTATAAATATACTAAATTGAATATTACATTATGTTAAGGGAAATTTAATATTAATGAATAAAAGTCATAATCGTTAAACTTGGTCAAAAAAATTGATATGAAAAATTAAAAATTCAGAATTTGATTTATATCAAGTTTAAAATTAAATTAAAAAATTTATTAATCTTATTAAACTTGATTAACATGTAAAACCCGATCTAAATCCAATCTATCCATCTACAAATATATATATATATATTGTAAAAGAAGAGAACTAATTCAGTAATATGGGAGTTGATTTTAATAATTCAAATATATTTTCGAGACGATTTTCAACGAAGTTTGACAACTAAACTGGTGTGATCATGGAAAATGGGAACAATATTTGTGGGGCCATTGTTTGGTTAAGGAGTACTGGAAGCTTAACCGGTGATAACCGGTTCACAATAGGAATCCACGAGCGCCGACGGGGAGTGATATTTTTTAAGTGTAAGGGGTTGGTTTGATGAGGCTACGCGCTTCTACTTATGTGAACGCTCACACGCTATAGATGCCACACGAAATCCACGCCCCGCCCCCACAGAACTTGTCTGCTAGATTTTCTTCTCTTTTTGAGGTTTGACTGGTAATTTACCAACTCCTGTCATCTTATTATTTATTTTTCTCGCTTCCCAGAAGCAAAAACATTTTCGTTCAAATAAATAAAAAACATTCTTTCAAAACTACTCAAGATACATGCACATGCTAAGTTTCTCTCTCTCTCTCTCTCTCTCTCTCTATATATATATATATATATATATATATATATATAATGTATGGTGAAAGTATTTTCAGATCATTTTCAGTAATTTCTAGATCATGAAATTAAATATTTTTCCAATGAGATTTTAGATTAATTATCATACATGCATGTGCATGTATCAATGGGTTTGTTTTTAAATTTTATTTTGAATTTGAAACAATAATATATATTATATTTGATTACCATCTCGGAACATATAAGACAACAACAATAAAAATAAAAATAATATATTTTTTTATTTGAAAAATGCAAAAACCTACTTCAAAACTATTTTATAAATAAATTTATTTTATATTTTTATTTTATTTCTTTAATCATACATGTTTTTATCTTTTTTATACATGTTATATCTGTCCTGAAACATTAACTAAACACGATTTAAAAAAGATTTGAAAATTAATTAAGGAGGTTACAAGAAGACAAAAGACTAATTAGTTTAATTGAGAATTAATTTCTGTCGGTTACCGGTAAAACAACAGAGAAAATTGTGACGGTTACATCGTTTAATGCTGAACTTATGCCTGGTTAATGGGTTTGCTTGCATTATACAATCTAGATGGTGACTATCTAGGGTTTGTCCAAATTGCATTCCCACTTGCCCATATCCATATCATGAAGGGTAGATATCTGTTTTTCTTGTTTTCTTGATGTTTGGAAGTTTTTTTTTTTTTTTTGTTGGTTATGATTTAAAATATTTTTTTTCAAAAATATATTAAAATAATATTTTTTATTAAAAATAAATTATTTTTAGCACAAGTAGATGATTTAAAAATATAAAAAATAATTTTAAACAAAATTAAAAATTTAATTTTTTAAAAAACACGATTTCTACTGCGTTTCTAAAGACAGTGTTTTCATCTTCTTTTCAATGCGAAGCTTTTGCTTGTGTTGCAAGATCAAAATGCTAGCGGCTAAAAATACAGTCAACTACATGCAATAGGTTTCAAAGGAAACCCAACTTAGTTACAAGGCAAAGATTCAACATTTGCACATGGAAAATGCAATCGATAGCTAGGTTGGTCCATCGCAATTGATTTTAATATTAATTAGCATATGATAAGATGCCAAGAATAGAGCCACATAATGTATTGTATATGCTAATTAGGAGTGAAAGCATGGACTTTGATTCTCGATGGCCCTTTTTTTTGTTTTAATTATTTATAGGTATTTTCATTGTAACCTAGTCATGATGATCTCTTGATGATGCAACATGGGATATAATTTCATGACAAAACTATATACCAAAACCCTTTTTTGGATCACAAGATAGCATCCTCAATTCCATCCTCGAAGAAATATGTCGTTTATATCTTTATTATTTATATTTTTTTTTATCTTGAAACAATAATTAAATACTATTTAAAATTCAATAATAGATATATTAAAAGCCTTCGAGCCTTATTTATTGATTTATAGTTGGGGTTTCAGGCTGGGAGGCTGCATCAATCTGTCTATCTGCAAGCTATGGCTGTGTGCAATTTGTGGTTGGAATTAATTATTTGGATGTGCAAAATATATCAAGTCCTTGTTCGGTGCCGCTTTTCGGCTCACAACAGGGACCAGTTCTTGTACAATGTCTTGATCACATTCATGCTATATCCAAATCACTTGTTAATTAGATCATCGGTCCCTTTTGAAACCCCCCCACCCCCACGGCCCCACCCAAACCCAATGTTATTCCTCCTTCTTTTTCTTTTTTCGAAATTTCTACGTCTACATGGTTTTTTATACCACAATTAGCTCTAGTTAATGTATGAATCTGTATACCAATCATATTACTTTAGTTGATGTGATTAAATACATTTAGTTTTCTATTTAACTCAAACAAGTATAATTAATGTAAATCATTTAAAATAAATAATAATAATAATAATAATTGTTTTAATACCAAATTGAATTAAGATCCAGGATCATTTAAGATCATGAATATATTAATCAAGATACTTAATATTGAATTAAGAAAAAAAACAAGAGGACTGGCTAGTAAAAATACAGGATATTTATCAAGCCTCGTTCATCCGCAATATCAACGATGAGAAACATGCTCCATGAGTCCATTTCATTTTCTAGTAAATAAAATAAAATTCGAAGAGATACACGTGGAAATTAAAAACATGGAATTGTGGGCCCCTTTAAGCTGTCATCTGATGGTGTGATTCAGACAGCTGCTGCCGTTTCCCGTTGCGTCACCAACGTTTTCTGTTCCAATCCAGCACTCCATTCATTCATTCTGGATTGAAACGAGGAGTTTTAGATTTGTTTTTTTAAAAAGATATTGATTTGAATTTAATAAATTTTAAGATTATTAAAAATTTATATTATCGTTAATTTTAATATTTATAAAATTAATCAATGAGAATGTAAATTTATTCAGACATCTATATTAATAATAATAAAAATAAGTAAAAAGATATTTTCTACCACGTAACTTTGTTCTTTATACGTCAAATACGAGGCCCTTCAAGCTCAAAGATCGGTCGTAAAACTTCAAGCTCGTTGAAGTATATTCTTGTAATTTGAATCTTTTACCATTTGCTAGCATATTCAGTTTATTAATTATTTTTTTAATATAGAATAAATTCTCTATAAATGAATGGGTGTAGTCTTTTTCTCATGCTTTGTGTGAATTTATTCTTGTTTGTTATTTTTGTGATGCGAAGTTATCAAGCATGTACCATATTTAGTCTTTTCTAAATAATATTTATTTTATAAAACAAATTATTTTAATATATTTTTAAATAAAAAATATTTTAAAAAATAATTACCAGAAAACATCAGGACACCAGAAGAACTTCCTAGGAAGAGAGGCAGCATCCCTTTTGTTGACCGGTTGCAGCCGGTAACAGTTAGAGGTTAGTCTGCGAAATTGTGGGCCGCGCATCACCAATAAAAGAGAAAAACGGCTTTTGGCCTTTCTCAAACTTGACAAGACGAGGCTGCTAAGCGGATCAGAACCGTTAGATTTACTCAAAAGATCTGGTCACTCACACGTGTGCAGTGATTAATGGTCAGGATTTAATTAATAGTTAGCTAACGTGACGGCTAAAAGCTGGAAACAATCTTGTGGCAGTTACATAATAGGAGTGGCCAAGAGATACGGGCAGCTTTTCAACTTTTATAACTTTATGCTACCTTCCTCAAACCGGAGATTTAATTCTTTTTTTTTCTTTTTAAAGTAACGTTATTAAACCAGTACTGATTTAAAATTTAAATCATGAATTAACTCGAGTAAATTTAAATTAATTAAAAAAATAATAAATTTTGAATTTCTTAATAAAAAAAATAAACAGTATTGTTTTGAGAATTTTGCTTTAAAAAATACAAGTAAGATTTTGGCAAGCCTAAAAGAATTAAAATTCGAAGAGACACACGTGGAAATAAAAACCCCTTTAGATGTCATCTGATAGTGTGATTCAGACAGGTGCTGCCGTTTTCCGGTGATAGTTGACTATTTGGGTACGGAAATAAATAAAAAATAAAATTAATTGGTTTAAAAGTGTCATGCAGGGATAACACCACTAAACTATACAAATTTCTAAAATAATATAAAAAAAATAAGGAAAAGAAAATATGTTGTTTTTTATATATGATTTTATATAGACTTTAAATATTTTAATGAAACTATATGACTGTTAATAAGATAACTATATAAACTGAATAATTATTATTTATTTTTATCTGAATAGTCATGAATATCGAAGTTAATCATGGAAATGAAAAGAAATTAACTCAATAAATAATTAATCTCACTAACAAATTAAGTTTCAAGTATCAAGTGTAATCTTTTTTATATTATAAATATTCATATAATAGTATTATAAAGTCCACTAGGAGTGCCCTTTCGTCATAACTTTCATTTAATTTATCAGACAATAAAAACTTACACTTATAAACACCTAAGAATGAATGTTTCTTTTCTATTCGTGGTAAAAATCTTTTTATTCTTTATTCACTTACAAACTACATTAACAATTAGCGTGTCATAAAACTCCAAGCTCATTTAATTATAGTTTTAAAACCCAACACGACTTGATTTGGGATAAAGTTTAGGTCATAAACCATCAGGGTCAATTTAGGTTAATCATAATTTGTTTTTTTAAAAAAAAATTTAAATGACATCATTTCAACCAAAATTTATTCCCAAAAATAAAAACAAGATAATTAAATGATGGCCAAGACATGCTTGAGTCATCGAGTCAAGTTGGATTCTTGACTAGTCAGCCATGTATTTTTTCAAAAAATGATTTAAACCGCATCACCAAACACATTTTAATCACAAAAGACTGACATTTCTAAAATTTCTTGTATTTTGAATATTTACCATTGATTTTAACCATTTGCTAGCATGATCTGATTATTTGTTTTTTTTTAATATAGGATGATATCCTCAAATATAAACAACCCCTTTAAAATCTAATAAAAAAACGATCTAACACGGCAAAGAAAAAAAAGACTCTTTGTATAAATAAGGCCCCCCCCCCCCCCCCCCCCTCCCATATAGGCAAACAAATGCGAACATCCACGTATACAAATATAAATTATAAATAATCATAAATAAAAAGAAACAAGTATCTTATACTTATAATATTCATCACAAAAGAAAAGAGGCAGAATCCCTTTAGTTGACCGGTTGCAGCCGGTAACAGTAAGAGGTTTGTCTTCCAAACTGTGGTGCCGACTGCCGCATCTCCGGGAAAAGAAAAAAAACGACTTTTAGCCATTCTTTAAACTTGACAAGACGATGGCTGTTAAGCAGATCAGAACCGTTAGATTTGCTCAGTCACCGTGAATACTGATTAATGATCAGGATTTACCTAATAGCAGATAATCGTGAGGCCCACGTGATATTTAAATTGGTGGCTAAAAGCTGGAAACAATCTTGTAGCAGTGCATGTTAGGAGTGGCCAAGAGATACGCGCAGAGTTTTTCAACTTTAATAATTATTTATGTGCTACCTTCCTCAAATTGGAGATTTAATTCAAGTAATTTTATGCAACTTGAACCCTTTAAGTAAAATAATAACTTTGTACATTTTGTTTTTAAAAAAACTTGATTAAAAAGCAAAGATAATAGAGATTATTAAAACAGGTTTCTAATTTTTTTTTATATAAACAAAGTATATTTTTTAAAATAAAAATTTTTATTTTTAAATAATATTACAGATGTGTTCAACCTTGCATAATATTTTTTTATAGCGTGAGTTTATTTAATCAGTTTTATTTATATTTATCTTTTAAGTTATGAGTTTTTTATTCGATCATTAAAAAAAAGAGATTATTAAGAAATGAGAAGTATATTTTGAAAGGCATGCATTGCATATAGTTTAACCTTAACTTTGAAATAATATTGACGCATGATTCACCAATCAAGAGAAAAAGCAGTGAAATATGCATGAGTGAATGGAAGCCGAGAAATGAAAAAGACTTTTATAGGTGTGGATAACTAAGGCCATAAGACAAGACGCTTGTTTTAAGAGTTTACTCTCGGAGGGTATTTTGTTTTGAATTTTGTTTTAGAAAAGTTTTGGAAGGATCCAATATAGATCTTAATATTTGTAATTTGAGAAAAAAAAGTAGGTCGCCTGTGAAAATAGACCAATTTTAATGAAGCATGAAGACTTGCTGAAATTCTTTTTGGAATTTAAAAAGGGTAGGTCGCCCGAGAAAATAGACCAATTTCTTTATTTTCAAAATGAACAGGTCGCCCGTGAAAATAGATCAATTTCAGGGAAGCTTAGAGGCTTACCAAAACTCTTTTTGGAATTTGAAAAAAGATAGGTCGCTTGTGAAAATATATAAAATTTTAAATTTCAAAATGGACCTGTCGCCCATGAAAATAAACTAATTTCAGGAAATCTTGGAGACTTGCTAGAATTCTTTTATGGAATTTAAAAATAACAGGTCACTCATGAAAATAGACCAATTTTTAATTTCAAAAGAGACAAGTCGCTTATGAAAATAGATCAATTTTTGAATTTTAAAAAAAGCTTGTCACCCATGATAATGAGATTATTTTCTTTTTAAAAAGCAAAGTTTTTAGTTTGATTCGTTTTGGATTCTCGTTTAAGTTTTGTTTTGTTTTTCAGGTCAAACCAGTGGATCTTGGTTCAATTAACCAAAAGTTTTGGGTCAATCTGGCCGGGTAAAACAATGATTTTTTTGCTTGTTGCATATGACCCAATCCTTACAAAAATTGCATTTTAAAAAATAGAGAAAAAAAAAATGTTTTTAGCATTGTTTCAGAAAATTTTTGTTGTATTTTTGGAATTTACAATAAGATTGTAAATTCCTTAAGGATTTGACCAATATTTCAATAATTCTAAAAATTTAAATTCCTGAAAATTAATGATCAATATTTTGGTATAAATGCTGTATCTACAAGTAAGCTGATATTTAAGTACCAAGAGTTGACTAGAAATGTTTTTCAGAATTATTTTGAATATTTATTAATTTTAATTGGGAGTATTTTCACCACAACATGTGAGTTATAGAAAACCCTTTTCGCACCCCTGGATAGGTGAACCCTGTCAAGGCGTCTACATGAATTCTTCTTATAAGAATTTACCTGGGTAATCGAGTCCATAATAAATTTGAAATAAAAAATTTATTCATGAGCATAAATCTTTGTTTTGAGCTATAGACGGACTACTGGTTAGGAAGCCATCAATACCTTTAAACCATATCCAGACCACACAATACAGCTTATCTCATGTAAGGTGCGCTAGGGGTACCAATACCTTTCCTAGCCCCAACCAATCCCTTACCTTGAAAATTCAGATAAGACCAGTGCACTCGAGTTTCCTAGTGACCATGAATCAAACAATTAGGTGGCGACTCCTAGACATCCTTCCATGCCGCGTGGGCCACATGCGACACTGTTTTTTGGTTTCCAAACAAAAAAGCTAGTCTTTTTTAATGTATGGAGAAGGAATTTCATAAGCTAGAAACAAGGGAAGAAGGGAGAAAAAAAAAAGAAGAAAAAGAAGAAAAAATAGTCATTAAAGCCACACCAGGCTTCCATTTTGGACACATGCTACTTTGAGAGAACGATGACGATGCGAAGATTCGAATAACACCAAAAAAGACCGCCTATAGAGGCTGTCTAAGTTCTTATGCACTACCCAAAGTAAGACGACATTTACCACTTGTTGACACTTGGTTCGTATACGTCAACATTTTCTCTTCGCTT
>Ga0307515_10018691_pt1 | contig 12516 bp, 13 predicted proteins | sample 17_EM_MG_FD_194513 | JGI IMG/M metagenome (GOLD analysis project Ga0307515, IMG submission 194513) | Populus trichocarpa ectomycorrhiza microbial communities from riparian zone in the Pacific Northwest, United States - 17_EM | ecosystem: Host-associated > Plants > Roots > Unclassified | place... | reverse complement strand
GAATCCTCCGTGACTTCTCCACCGTCCTCGTTTGTGGAACAGTACACGACGACGACGTACGTCTCCACCACGAAGCTTCACAACAGACACACAGGAGACTACCCGGTCAACATCGTCGAGAGGTCAAGCATCCCGATCGCTTCAGAGAAAGACTCCCGAATCAAGGTGTTCTTGAAGGGCCCGGCGGGACTGGCGGAGAGCGAAGAAGGGGTGGAGGTCGACCTCGGAAGGGAAGATGGATTCAAGGTCAAGTGGGGGAAGGATATAGAGGACACGAAGAACGGGCAGAAGGAGGGCAAGTTTATTTGGTATGGAACGATTTCTCCTGGGGAGAAGGCGGTTTTGGTTAGTAAGTGGGACGTGAGGGCACCTGTCGACGCAGGATGGAGGGTCAAGTCCGAATAGTTCCTCTGGTATGAACGAACTCAAGTGTATAACCATAAGCAACAACAGGATGTATGTGCATTTTACATGGATGCAAGTGGGGTCGGTCACAGACAGCTTTCGTCGAGAACCTCCCACATTGCAACCTTCCTCCCCCGGGCCTATCATCGGAAACAGAGATTAGCTTCACCCGTAAACATTTCTGAAGGGAAAACCACTCACTCGTTGCTCACAACGGGCAGGGCTCGTGTACGTGATAGAATTCCAGACCAAAGGCGTGGTATTGCACAACACCCGCCAATCTACTTGTCTCCCGTTTATCCCTACGATGTGAGCTTCGATTCTACGTCTGCCAGAGCCGTAGCCCGTGCATCCCTGTGCCAGCGAAGGTGTGTGAGTACAAACGGGGGAGCGGAAAGGAGGGTACTTTGGACATACCCCATCATGATAATCTCGATACCACGGTTTGCAGTCCGGTTGGTCCCAATCTACCATCCAATACCCTCGGATATGCGGGGATCCCCACTCGTATGCGCACCGATATGGACGCCTAACGGTGACACCCTTGATCACAACGGGCATATTCATGCACGCGTCAGTCTCGCTCCAGCCTTCAGGGATGTTACGGAGCACCCCCCAATACTCCCGTTTTCCATACGCATGACAGTCCCAATCAGGCCAAACGACCTCCCAGAATGCGCCGTGGGGAACGCGAGCTTCCTTTGCCTGTTCCCATAGCTCCTTCTCATGTACCATTGCCTCCCTCTCGTGTTCCGTCTTCCCCCTCTCCACTGTGAGGGTGGAGTTCGCCATCGAGACGCGGCGGGTGGCAGATTCGATGTCTATGAGCGGTTTCAGCGGGTCGAAGCCGTTGAGCATGAGAAGGGTTTGAAACAGCACGACCGCGATGCAAATGACCAGTCCACAGCTAATCCCCCCCTGCGCTTGCCCCCGGGGGGATCTGTGAATCGGAGAGTAGTTGGGTACGGAGGGTTGGGGAGGGGGATTGTACCCGGAAGGTTGGGGAGGGGGGTTGAATTTGGGAGGTCGTGGAGGAGGATTGGATTTAGGAGGTGGAGGGGCACGGAGGCCAGGAGGCCGCGGAGGGTGACTAGAACCCGGCAGGGGTGTGATATAGCTCGGTAGAATACCGTTCATGAGCGACGGGATGGCACTATACGGCGGTGGTGGCTGCCCAAACATCAGTGGCGTGGAAGACTGTGCTCTATAATCCAAACCGTTTGTCAACGTAAATCATCGCGGGCCGGGTAGCAGGGCACATACGGATTGTATGCAGCCATTCAGAAGACCGAGATAGAGCCTGAGAGTAACCAGCCACACTTTCGACGATGTTGTCTACTGAAGACCGTAAACAGACGCGCGGCTAGCGTCATGCCAAACACGGGGCGCCGGACTGGACATCGCGTGCAGAGACTCAAGTCGCTTCCGCATCCGCCCGGGACACTCCGATCAATTTTTATCGCAGACTATTCATTGGGTCAATCGACAGAGCGTGATACAGGAATGTATATCAATTTGGTCCCACTAATTGATACAGAACTCGACCCAGGATATCAGACATATGCTGTTGGTCGCATTGGTACACTTTCTGCGACAAGAATCAACGTCGAGACAAGCCGGGTAGGTGAAAGAAACACACCATAATCATACCCATCCCCACAGCAGCCATCTGTTTCGGACAGGTCAAGATCTACCGAGGGTAGAGGTTGATATGTACCTACCACGACCTCCCCATTGAGATTCGTCACCTTTCTAAAGTGTCCCGAACCTCCAGCAATCCTCCAGGCACTCTCCATAGCTTTCGGCAGGATGTACATCACCAGCTCCGCATGGCGACGCTGGTCCTCGATGACCAACGCCAACCCGGCTATTAAACCTATGAGCCCAAAAGACGACTCGGAGATAAAAATATCTGCCACCCATGGTGGCAAAAAGTCGATCCTATGGAGGACTTCATACAACCAATGCTTGAGACACAGCAAACCTGTGATCATGAGTACCTCCTTACGAGCGGGGGAAGGACAGTCATCCTCACCCTCGTAACTGTGAATCAACACGGAAACGAACAAAGCGCTCCGGGAAGCCTTCCAAGCGGTCTTCAACAGCGTTCGTAGCGGCGATCCCAGCAAAACCTTGGACCGGAACACCAGAGCAGATACGATGTGGACCGCAGCATACATCGGCCAAACTCCCCACATTATTTTCGAAAACTTCCTGAACGGAACATTCCGACATTCCCTGACACCGGGATGAAGAACTGCGCAGGGAACATATCGAGATCCGCAATCGGGATCCGGCAACGTTGCAAGTCTTCTGCGTTCCATCAACTCCGCCAGATTTGCAGGGTGGATATACTGGCTCCATATCGGTCATGCCGATCACCCGAAGGAGAGATGAGCTCACTGGCAACGCAATAACTCCATCCAACAGTCCAACATCCATCCTCGCTTCACGGACGAGGCCCTCGTTGATCTCTACCGTCTGTGGCGGGATCTTGATGGACTTGGCAATCCAGGTTTTGTAACCATCTGAAAGCGAATCCGGTCGCATCGTAAACCCGTAGCATATCTGGGCGCACGAAATAACCCAGAGAATAAGCGTCTTGTGCCTTTCCGCTGCCACGTTGTAGGATATTTGAAGGCCACTGGGAGTAGTCACTTCGAGTTCGGATTGGTTCATTGCGTAAAGGGTAGAAGGGACGGACCGAACGAAGGCCTGCTGGGCAAGCCCGGACCGTAGTCCTGCGTCCACAGACCTAATCGCAATCCCCCCTGAGATAGCTCCGGCCACCAGGGAGAACAACCCTTGGGGCCCTGCGTCGGCCCACAGATACTTTGAAAATCCCGCCCTGGCTGACTCTATATCGCGGAACAACCTATTCTTCCCCGTCGACCTCACGTCCGCATCGTTCGTACGGGGGACGGGTTCCTGGGGAGGTGGCAAAAACAACGGAAGAGCGTTATAGATTAGCCGGTATAGTAATACAAATGTCCCTGGCGCAAACAATGCGTCAGTTGGTGATCGAATGGATTGGGCGTGAACGTCCCACCAAATAACGAGGCGAGTTGACGTGGCGTTTCTCCAAACAATGCCCTTCTCAACACCTCGAGACGGAGAGGCCTGTCGTTAATGGACGAATGAGGCGCTGTTACAGCCGGGTAAACATTTGACCTCACTTCGGTGTTCGTCTTATCTTCGTCAACAGGAGAGCCAAGTTGATTCCAGCACGAAGAAGATATCCCAGTACTCCCGCTCCTAGGAATTCAAATCAACGTACGCACTTAATCAAAGAGAGCGTTGAACTGGTGGGGGCCGACACCCACTAATTCCTCCTCGACTGGCGTGTTGCAGGCACCCGAGGAACGAGCAAATATCCACCGGTGGTTCGCCCTCCTTTCGCCAGGTCTTCTTCCAGACGTCATGCGGTTCCAGGAGTGATACAAATAGGAAGCCCTGTCGATTCGGCATATGCAGCCTAGTTTACGGTTCTGGTGGTTGTGTGCTGGACAAAGAAAATCGTTTCCTCGAAGGTAGACAGAACAGGTCTCTCAGTTCGGGGGATGGACCTGAGAAAGATCATGAATAGAACGGACGAGACATCTATTGGCATCTTCCACTGTATTAATTGGCTTATGCTTATGTCTGTCTCCACGGGTTTCCGGATCGGTTATGAGCGCTCTAGCGCGAAATCCCGAACTATACAAAGTGGTTTAGTTCCTGCTGGATTCCGAAACAACAATTCGATATGCAAACATGAGATATGTAATGCTAAAGATACATGTCTGATCGCAATGAGAGGACGAAGTTGACGAGCGTAAGGAAGACCCACGAAAAGATTATGATATTTGTAGTGGCTGAAGTTGATATTGTATCGAGGGATTAGATGGTACGGGTACTCGTGGTGGTGCTTGCGATTGTGGTTTGCTCGGGGAATGCGGATGCGAAGAGGAAGGCGGCAGTGGTCGCGGTGGTCGTGATTCCCTTGGTATAGGTGACGTGGGGCGATACCAGGGTTCGGATATGGTGGCTGGCGTTCCGACGTGACCGCTCACTTGGGGCTGCTGTGCGCTGTAGTAAGAACCTCCGCGCATCAATGATGATGTCGATACCTCTGAACCTGGCAAGTTCTGCATCGGCTGTGGCATAGGACTCTCGGTGCGCCGTGAGGCAGAGACGTTCCTGACAATTCGGGGCTGTACATCGTTGGTCCTGGAACCGGACATTTCACTCTGCGGTCGAGTGTCACCCTCATGAACAGGATCGGGTTCCCTGGACTGTGTATCCCTTGGCCTGACAGTTTCTTCAGACCCTCTGATTACCGGATGACGTGTGGTAGACGGCCTCGGCTGTAAGACCTTCTCGTAGAAGAGCATGAAGACAGCGGAACTTTCCAGGACCACCGTTTCAAAGCCGACCTCCTGAACCGAATCATCGCTGATTCGTAACCATCCATAACCCGGCCTTCGTCTGTTATCGTAGCCATCATCGACGCGGATGCGCCCGTACTTTGCACACCGTTCACATCTGCAGTCTAATGGGCAAGAGAGCTTCGGTGGGTAGAAGCGGGCCGCTCCGGCACTAACGGGTCGAGGCTTCCGCCTATAACAGATATAGTGACCGAAAGAGTGTTGCCCATAGTGACAAACGACAGCGGAGAGCTGGTATAGTGTTCGATGGGGTGGTTGAGACGGGGATGGGGCTGGTTGATGCAAGTGGTAAGGAGATGAGATGGGGAGGTCCGGTTTTGTTGACAGTTGACCTGAGGTAGAAAATGGTGAGAGGTCAAGAATCTCAGGAAATTCCACTCGACATGTGTTCTTGGAGGCGTAGTGTCCAAAATGATGGAGGGAACGGTTGAGATGCAGTGTGAGGACATACGGAGTCTGTTGCGTGACATCAGCATCGATCACACGAGGGGGGAAGCATACCTACACGAGCAATCATGACCTGTTTGGTAGATTCCCTGCTGTAGACCTTCTCAAGTTTCACACCGGGTATATCCTCCTCGATCCTCCCCTCTTCGATCGCAGCCTTCACGCGAGCTTCAAGCCTGCGGGCATCCCGGACACGCACCCTCCTCGATGGGGAGGGGTTAGATTCTATCGTCATCAGGGCTGTCATCCGTTCGGCCTCAGCGAGGAGCTTCTGGTGTGTGGCGAGCATGGAACACTTTCTACAGATGCAGTCTGTGAGCTTTTCTAACCGGGTGTAATCGTCGAGACAGTCGTAGATGGTGCAGGATGACTAAATAAAAGCTCAGCAGCGTGGGGGGATGATTAGAGGCGACATCACTCACCGCTCTTGGGACAGCAAGCTGCCAGTTGTCAAAGCTGAAGTGCATGACCGCTTCCGTGTACCCACACACGACACAGCTGCGTCTATTAGCGGTGAGACCGTCGAACACGGTAGAACCAATATTCTTGTGTCTGGACGAGCCGCTGGTCTTTGAGATAGCCCCGAGACCACGGTCACGGAAACCCTCCTTGTCGACGGCAGTGGCCTCGCGTTTGATGCACTCCGAAAGCAACTGGAAGAGCTCCTGGGCGTCTTGGTGTTCACGAGAGCATAGCAGTGGGTTTGTCCTGCCTTCCGGATCAATTGAGAGAGCCTCGATGAGGCCTATTGGCTTGATGGCCTTGGCGCTCGGCCGCGGAATATTCAGCGCTAGGGAGGGTAAGGGACCTGAGAGACGGTAGGCTTGGAGACCCACCATGCAACAAGTCTCGGAGGGGATCTATGACGGGTGTCTCGACATCGAGTGCGACCGCCCTTGCGTGGATGTCTTCTATCTGGGGTTGTAGGTATGACAATGAAGCTAAAGCCTGTAACCAAGAGGTGAACCAATGGACATCGGTGTATTTGTAATCTAGTACGCACCTGCACGACCGAGTTCATGAAGCAGTATGTTCCGGACAAATTGACCAATCCAGGGTACCATCCATCATCAACCGTGCGAGGACCTTTCTCCGCTATTCGGTCGAACGGGATCAGTACTCAGAAATCGTCATAGACAAACAGACGCCACAGAACATACCGGCGCGAGCATCCCCGTTGAGAAAAGCGAGTTGTTCGGCACGGGTCCTGATACCCTTCTTCTTCAGCTTCTTCCTATCCTGGCTCTCATAGGAGGCTGACGAATCTCTGGATGAGGACCAGTTGAACAGGGCGCCGAACATTGGGGACCTTGTGATTCTGAGTGCGATGATGGTAAAGATTGGAATGACGAGGAGTGGGAGAATCTGACGAGCCAAGGGCTGAAGCGTGAATAACAGAGCTTGTAGCCCGTTCTGATGACGCATGAAGTGTTTTGAGCACGGTCAGAGGCTGAGGAACATCGAAGTCGACGTGCGAGTGAGGGATGCCCCTCCTTCCATATTCGGATGTGAATTCGTGGCACAGCGATCACTTCCGCGCCTCATCTGCTCCCGGTGGCTGGGTGCAGTGCCAGGATGGGTAAAGTTGCATTGCCAGAGGAAAACAAAATTAAAAAATCCAAAGTGCGATGCTGTCTATGGGTTACAAATGCGTAATGGACTGCGAAAACATCGAAAGCTACAAAATAATTAACACGGAAAGTTCAGATGAGAATGAAGTTCGCAGGGCGAATTTCCAATAGCAAGTCCCTCTCCAGACAACACACGCCTTACTTGCATAGATCCATCCTCTTGTGGAAGTTGTACGCAAGCTTCACCCGTGTCATCATCATAATAGTGCAGGTCTCCACAGACGCCTCCACCAAACGCATGCGGGTAAGCATCGTCGTCGTTGATCCCCTCTGCTTCTTCTGACAAGAATGGATGCTTTAACGCGTTGCGCGGTTGAACACGCCTTGTTGCGTCCGGATTCAGCATCTTCTCGAGAAGGTCCAGAGCAAGCGTTATTTCCGCCTTGTGTGTTTCCTCGCTGGCGACGATGGGTGAGGCTGATCGTTCCCGTACTCGGTAAGAACTTTTGACTGGTTCGAACATCGAAGACGAGTGGGATGAGAATGGGGAAGAAGACAGGGGTGGGTCGACCAAAGTGGTCTCTCCAGACTTGCAGTGGGGGTAAAAATGTAGCGACTCTTTCCTAGGCGCCATTAGGTTTGGGTTCAACTTCATCACAAACTGGGACCAGGTCATCCCCTCCGCGGGTATCGATGGAACATTCGCGGAGAACGTCCGACCTTCACGAGAGAAGTTGAACAGCGAGAACTCCGAGGAAAATATCGTACGCACTGTGAAGCGTTGCAGTCCTTTCCATCCCTTTCCTTCCGACTATGGTGGAGAGCTCCATCAGGGCTTCAACGTCGTCATTTGATTGGAACAATGGGAATTTCCTAGTCAGGAAGAATAGAAAAATAATCCCAGAGGACCACACGTCGATCGCTGGGTAACAAACAATGTCAGCGATAGGTCATCGAGGGAGACGAAGGACACCCAACCCCCTGACTGCAGCCCGCATTTAAATAGCACTTCCGGTGCCCGGAAACCGCGTGTGCCAGCACGATTTGCCTTCGAATGTGGCCTACGAGAAATTCACATCCCTGTCATGAATCTTCACAGGCGACATACCGAGTATCTTTCTCTGGATAACCAACCTTCTCAGCCGTTAATCTGCTCCTTTCCCTTGCGTCCTTCTGTGCTTTACGGACGGCTTGACGATCGTACTCCAGTGAAGTGAAAACACGACCATGAGGGTGTTCGGGTGAGGCACATGTATGCAAACAGGCACCAAGCTTCTGACTGCCCTCGACCATGCGCTAAGAGATATAAGAGACACAAGAGTATCAAGCGGTAAGGTCCTCAATCTTACACAAGCTAATCCAAAATCACAGAGTGTTCCGATACCTGTCCGTGGATCGAAGAGGAAATTTGCGGGCTTGATATCTCGGTGAATCACGCCCCGAGAATGTACGTCACGGAGGGCTCGGAACAAACACCGGAGGTACGATTTTATACCCTCCAGAGGTAGGTCCCGATAATAGTCCTAAGAATATATGAATTAGCTCATGCAGGACGCATGCCGTCAACCACACACCCTGAAGTCGTCATTCTTGTGGTACGGCATGACGACTACAATTTGATCATAGTGTCTGAATGCGGTGACCAACTGGGAAACGTGTCTACAACCGCGGCAATCGTCCATGATTGAAATTTCATTCCGAATACGATCGGGACCGCTGGTAACGTAGATCCTTTTGATGGCCACGAACGCCTTGCTGCCCTTGGGTCGAGGTTCGGATTGGTAATGTGCTGATGAGTTGGGTGGGTGTCTGTTGTGCCAGGGAACATTGTACCATTTGGCATGGTACCACAGATCAATAGCTTTGTAAACCGAAGAGAATGTCCCAGTGCCGAGTCGGTCGACAATTCTGTAGTCCTCGCGAAGCTGTGGTACGGCCTCCTCGATATCCAAGATTTCCTCTGCGATTTGTTCCTGCTCGTCTGGAGGTTTGAGGAGGATGGTTCTCTCCTCTTCATCTTCGTCGTCAGCCTGCTCGTCGACCTGAGTTTCCTCTTCTTCCTCTGCCGTTCCCGCTCCCGGTTCGCAGGTGAGCGTGTCTTCATCGGACATATCCTCATCCAGGTCGACCATCATCGGCACAGGCTTTTTTCCCGACGAAGCCTTCCCATTTAGAGCCCCGGTGTCCCAGCCAGACGCGGTGCCCTCTCCAGAGTGGGTTAGCGTGTAGTCATCTTCTGAAGACCCGACTCCTCCGCAAGCCTGAAGCATGCGGACGCGGCGTGCATTGTGAACATCTGAAGAGGAAACCTCGAGAGGGTTTGACGAGTGCTGGGAGAAGAGCGTGGCCATCGTGTCTCCCTCTGGGCCAACGGCACTTTTGGGGAGATGGTTGAGATGTGGTCGACTGGATCATTCGCGCTTCGACGCGCCTCCGGTCACGTGTGATTTCCGTCGCACCTGTCCTCTTCCCTCCATCTCACGCACCACGTTTGGCTATGTCTGTCCTGCTAGAGACATCTCTGGGCGACATTGTCATTGATCTCGAAGTAGATTCCTGCCCAAAAACGTGCGAAAACTTCCTCAAACTCTGCAAAGTCTACTACTACAATCTTAACGCCTTCTTCAATGGTGAGCATGGCTGCTACTGCGTCATGGATATTAAACTAACGCTACCATCCCCTTTAGTTTCCAAGGACTTCCTTGCCCAAGTCGGCGACCCCTCTGCCACGGGGATTGGGGGCGAATCCATCTGGTCCCACATTGACCCCAAATCTCCCCGTTACTTCTCCCCGGAGATTGTCCCTCGCTTAAAGCACACAGAGAAGGGGACTGTATCCATGGCAGTGGCACCCTCTATCGATGGTCTGCCAAAGGGGGGCTGTGCTAGCCAATTCTTCATCACCCTTTCGAATGGACCGGTGGAGTACTTGGATGGGAAGCATGCTGTGTTCGGTCACGTTGTTGAGGGATTGGATACCCTCGAAAAGCTCAATGAAGTCTTCGTGGATCAGGACGGTCGACCACTTAAGGACGTACGGATCAGGCACGTTGAAATACTGGACGACCCATTCCCTGACCCGCCTGGTTTCAAAGTCCCAGACGAGATTCCTACTAAGCCCCCCGATAACTCTACTCGGATAGCTGAGGACGAAGACCCCCTGGCCACTCTTCCCGAGGAAGAAGCTGAGGCTCAGAGAAGAATTAACGCCGCCAGGGCCTCCGCCCTCACCCTCGAAATGGTTGGTGACCTGCCATTCGCCAACGTCCGACCCCCCGAGAACGTTCTTTTTGTCTGCAAACTGAACCCTGTCACTCGTGACGAGGACCTGGAGTTGATCTTCTCCAGGTTTGGCACGATCCTTAGCTGTCAGGTCATCCGGGACAAGAAAACCGGTGATTCACTCCAGTATGCATTCATCGAGTTTGATAAAAGGGGGGACGCTGAACAGGTGCGAGTTATCGCAAGCATCTATTCATAACAAACTCTAACCCTATTTTAGGCATACTTCAAGATGCAGAACGTCCTGGTAGACGATCGTCGCATCTGGGTCGACTTGTGAGTACCCCGAATGTCCTCTGATCGTTTTGTCTCTAACCCGATCATTCCAGCTCCCAATCAGTGGCAAGGCTCAACACGAGTTGGTCGAATGATGTCAAACTGCCGTCCCGGAAAGGCTTCGGAGGAAGCCGAGATCTGGAACCAACAGGAAAGTACCGTGCCAGTGGCGGGCGCAGAGGTGGGGAAGAATACGGAATGGTTTTTGACGTCGACGAGCGGTCACATTCCCACAAGAGTCATCGTAGTCGGTCACGCGAACGCCGCAGGAGGTCAAGGTCCTCCTCCCCGCACAGGCGATATCGTGGGGACAGGAGAAGGAGTCCAGACTCTGACCACGACAGGCGCAGGCGCTAGGTTCAATGGATGTCACGTGACTCCCTGGTAGATTCCCGCACCCCTCTTCCCCCCTCCCTGCTTTATTAGCCTTTACCGCCCCATTTTGTGTTTTCGATGGTCGTCTCGGATCAAGAGCGACTTGTAGCGGAAGACTCTTTGGTCGACCGGCAGTGGAAACGGCTCAGGAGGCAGTACCCTACTCCGGCTTTAGTAGCCTATTTCGATCAAGGGTTAAAAATCACATTAGAACTTTGTTGCTGGCTGCCCCTCTCGTTACTTCCTCCCCACTTCGCCATGGCCATAGAGTGTTTCGACGACCCCACCGCAGACTTCATCCTGCGCTCCAGCCTTCCGGTGACAGACTATCATGTCCACCGTCTCCTCCTTTCTCTCGCATCACCTTTCTTCGATCAAATGCTATCGCTACCACAGCCTTCCCCAAAGGAGTTGGCGAAAATCCCGGTTGTCGAAGTCTCGGAGGTACCGGAAATACTACAACTGTTGTTGCAGTTCATCTACCCGATGCCAAACCCTATCATAGACGACGATCTCGACACCCTCATCCTGGTACTCCACGCCGCGATTAAGTACGAAATCCTTCCCGCCATCGACGATCTACGAAAGCAGCTCGTTTCTGAGCGCTACCTCAAACAATCTCCGACGAGAATCTATGCCATCGCGAGCCGCTACGAACTCGAGGAAGAGGCGAAGTTAGCTTCCAAGTACACTCTTGGAATCAACATTCTGGATGCGCCGCTGTCAGAGGAGCTGAGGTATATTTCGGCCTTTTCCTACCATCAGCTCTTGGCCCTTCATCACACACGAGCGAAGGCGGCCCAGGCGCTGTTGCGGTTGAGAGACGATGTCAAGTGTTTGGAATGCAATGGGACGTACGGTGCCTTCTCCGAAGGGCCAAAATGGTGGCTGGACTTCCAGAAGCGAGCGGCGGAAGAGTTGGGTGCTCGTCCGACAACGGAGGTCATCTTCACTATGGAGTTCCTGTCCAGATCGTTCCGACAGGTGGGGTGCGGGAAGTGTCCATTGAGTATACTCGAGTCATGGTCGTTCTTAGAGGAGTTGAAACGGAAGATAGACGAGTTACCCACAACTATATAATCCATGTCATGGTCTGTACCGTTGGTTTCGGGGTTATCCTCGGCGCTTCGTAGTTTATCTTATGTCGTGATCGGTTCGGTTCGGAGCTTACTCCCCACTTTGTGTTCTCGTTAATATCTCTGTGTCTACAATCACTAGTATCTGTCATGACCTCAGCTCAGTTGGCTATCTTCAAGATCCCCGCCGTCGACAATGAACCGATGGTAACCAAGTTCACAACGTCGAGGTCGCTTTGCGCTGACCACCGTCCCAGCGAAGTTACGGTCCGGGGTCTGTGGAGCGAAAGGGGCTTGAAGAGGCTCTGGCTCAAATGGAGGAAGACTTGCCCTTCGAGGTTCCTTGCATAGTAAACGGAAAGCCTGTGGGTGTTTTTGTCCGTTCGTCCTTCCCCCTACTGACCACGGATCTTTCCCGGTGTCCCCTACCCAGGTAAAGTCCGGCAAGATCGTCAAGCAACCGATCCCGTCTGACCACGCGAGACACCTCAGCTACTACCATGAGGCTGACCAGAAGATTATCGGCGATGCTATCGACGGTGCCCTCGCGGCCAAGGAAGAGTGGGAGACCCTCCCTTGGAACGATAGAGCGGCTATTTTCCTCAAAGCTGCAGAGTTGGCTAGCGGAAAGTATCGTTACAAGCTCATGGCTGCTAC